>Ga0126336_10001852_pt1 | contig 11559 bp, 3 predicted proteins | sample SidCmetagenome_FD_92530 | JGI IMG/M metagenome (GOLD analysis project Ga0126336, IMG submission 92530) | Coral microbial communities from El Islote,Puerto Morelos, Mexico - Siderastrea C C metagenome | ecosystem: Host-associated > Invertebrates > Cnidaria > Coral | place: El Islote,Puerto... | reverse complement strand
TTTTCAGTCTTTTTTCAGTTTTTTACCCTTCGTTCGTAAGAAAAAGATAATCCTTTGCTTTTTGGTGCTTGTTTTGATTAAGTATGTTTCCTAGAACAAATTCATATATTTTTCGATGTCGTCATTGTCAACTGTATGACTGCTAGCTCGGGATCCAAGATGGCGGCCTCAAATTCAAAATGGCGGGTTTGTGTCGCCATTATGACGTCATGTCTCGTCATAATTGACACGTCATAATACCAATCTGTTAAGCTAATGACGCACTAAAAACGTGCCATTTAATTTCATTCCATTTCTGTATCAACTCAATACCAGCGGAAAATACAATTACGTTCTAATTCGCTACGCTCAAACGAACGTAAAACATTTTCCGCTTAAATACTGCAGAAAACATAATCACAACAGCTTGATGGTTGGATGCTCAGGCAATCCAACCACTCGAGACTTCACAAAGTAAAAAGATAAAAGACCTTACTGCGAGAAAGCTGAGAATCACCAGTAGACTTAAACTTCTTGAGAGTATTGTAGCATTTCGCCTCTTTTCTTTTTCTTTTGGTTGCGACTTTCGCCTTGCGAAGCTTTTTCTCATCTTCTGAATCGGAGGCAAGATCATCGGATTCGTACTCTTGAACTACGAGCCAACCGTCTTTATTTTTATCGGCGATTTTTATTAACTCTTGGCGCTTCTTGATTAGGTGCTGTCCTTCAGTGACTAACTTTCGGACTTCGGAAGGCTTCTCGACGCTGTCCTTGAGGGTTAGGCGCTTCTTGTTAACCCGACAAAACAGCTTCTTCTAAAGACGACTCCTGTCCTGGCGCAGTCATTTCCCTTTCAGTGATATCAAAAGGCAGACGCCAGAGTGGAAAGCGAGAGCGAGAGGAATCGATTAACTCTTGCAGAACCTTAAATACGAGAACTATCCAATCACAGATTCCATGGAGACACGCCTTAAGGCGTGTACTAAAATAGCACAAACATAACCTGCCATGAACTGTATCAACTCAATACCAGCGGAAAATACATTTAAACATCACTCTTTCTGTCAACATTTTGTGCTTTTTTCACCTAAAAAAGGGTAAGAAACACGTTTTTTTCTTCAAAAATGCCTTAACCACCTGCTACCTATGACGTCATCTCGTCACAATAGAAACCGGTTCTTATCAAACTTGTGTCAAAATGTGTCTAAGGGTAGTGGTCAGTCCAAGTAGTGGTCGTTAATCGTTTACGCTCGGCCAAACTTGTTCACAGGGGGCTTGCACGCTTTTTTTCGTTTTTCGTGTGTCAAATTTTCGTCAGTGTCAACTCCTAAATGACTATGTCATTTTAGCCACATCCCACAAGTGTTACACTTTTACACGACCAGTTTGACCTGTTTGACTCTCTGTATTTTGGGAATGAACACCATCGCATAATAAAACGCTAAAAAACTTGTCTCAAAAGACGCCTTGGTCTTCCGTCACACCTTCAAAGCCAGAAAAAAGAGAATCAACCTCATATCTAATAATTTTGCCAGTTCACTCGTTTCTTGTTATTTGACAAGCCCCTAAGAGGGTAAAACGTTCTCTGTCGGCGTCAACAGTTTTCGCAGTATGCCAGGACTCAAGGGTCTTAAGGTGGGGATCATTAGTAATGGACAATAATTGAAGCATTATCGAAGTCAATCTTGTGTTCTTGGACCAAGCATGGCATGCCACATTAGAGCCTTTAGTGTACATTTCCACGTTTCTAGTGTGTTCTTCCTTTCTGGTGTTAAACGACCTTCCGGTATGGCCAATGTGCTAGCTCCACGAAAACAGGGTGCAGGGAATTTTGTAGAGAACATTGCACTGGTCTTTTTTTTTTTTTTGCTGTACGAAATTTAGGAGCCGGGATTTCTTGTTGGAGTGTTTTTACTGGTTTTTTAGTGACTTGCCTGTCGTGACAATCAATCCTCATGTACGCGGCAGGTCAAGCAATTTGAAAAACTTCTTCAGGTTTTGGAACTGGTGGTGAAAATAACTTCTTCCCTTCGATGTCGGCAATGAGGTTCACAGGGTAGCTATTAACTGATTCCAATGCAGTGTAGACTCGTTTGATTTCTTGGTCTCTCCCATTTTCGGAATTGGGCAAATTTGGGGCTCGATGTATAAGTGTGGCAGCAGTACTAATTTTCTGATTCTTGTAATGATGAAAATGGAAAGCCACTGATATGACCTGGTATCTGTCAGCGTGGGTAGGTTTTCGATAGACGTTAATGGGGAGTCTACCGTTGTTCCTAGAGACTAGGGTGTCAAGGAATGATATCTGACAATTGCTTTCGCGTTCAATAATGATGAAAGAAATGTGAAAGTCGATAATTCGTTTTATTTTATATACAGTCACATTTTTCTATCCGTTGAAGGCCACAGGATAGTTTTTGAAAGCCCTCAGAGCTCGCCAAAGTGCGACTCGTAAAGAAAGTGCTACAAACTAAACCTTCTAGTAAGATATATGCACAGAAGCTGTTATGAGTAATTATGATAAGTACAGATCGTAAATTTTAAATTATGTAACTACATAACAAAGACATTATATTAGTAATGTCACGAGCGAGGGGCAATGACGTAGCTTGCCACGAGTCTCTCAGTAGCTCAGTGGTTAGAGCCTTCGAGCGTCTTACCGGTGCACTGAAGGAAATTTGTTCCGTCGGGGACTCAGGGGCGAGTTGCACAAAACTTAACGTCCGGCGTAACTTCTAATGTCAGACGTTCACTCCAGTCAAAGCCTCTATTTTCGCGTCTAACGTTGGAAGTTACGCCTGGCGTTAGGTTTTATGCAACTCACCTCAGATGTTTTCGTTCTCAGTCTTTGACCCAAACTTGTGACACACTGAATGAAACATTATTCTGTTTTGTTTATTTTGAGGTTGAAAAAAGTTTCTTTACGTCGAATTGTGTCTTCAAGCGATTTTTTTTCTGGGTAGGAGTAGAAGTACTTCATCACCTGTAAGTGATAGACTGTCATGTTGCTTGGTAGAACGAGGAATCACACACCGCTTGAGCGAAAATGTGACCATAAGAGTGAAACAGTTAAAGGATTATCAAGTTCTTATTATGGCTTTGTTTATTTAATATAGCATCCTACGATCTGAGGGCGAATGTACCAGCTGCAGGCCAGCGATCGAAAAAACGTGCCTCAGTCGGTGAAGAGCTTGGCGTCTGCATGTGGGTGAAGCTCGAAGAGCTACTACAATCAGGAAGCACGCCATGGTTCAATCTGCTTCAGATAAGTTCTGGTCAAGCATCAAGTATGCGCATTACCTTAAAGACAGATGGTGGCCAGCTTATCTTGGAATTTGCCTATGGTGTCAGCTCAGTAGGCTCCCTCCGCAAAAGGTGAGCTACATCGAATCTTTACAGCCTTAACAGCAATTCTCTGTAAGAATCAAACAAAGTGGGAAATGAAAAATTTTTACCCCCAACTTAAATTTGCATGCAAGTAGATATCCACGGGGGATGTTCGAAAATGGCCATCATTGAGGTCATAACTTAATTGTTGCCATGGTAACAGCGAATGTTTGTTTGCATCCGAGAACCCAATTTTGAACTCAAAAACTGTTGTGAAAACTGCAAAATTTAAAACGCTATTTCTCAAGTTTATTAAAACACTACAACTCGAGACTTGAGACAAATGTAAAAGCACTATTTTAGTTTCTTTTCTTGTGTTTGGCTTTTCATTACATTTGACGTAAACAAAATAAACGGCGAATTAACTACACCGTGTCTCGGCCATTTTAATTCCTGAGTAAAACAAGCAGTACATTTCTTTTAATATCTCCAAAAGAACATTAGTTCTAGAATTGAAACTACATGGATAGCTTACAACAGACATTGTAGTTACTAAATCTGCAAAATTCTGAGCAGGGCAGGCTTATTCTGTTTTCAGGGCAATAATCAAAGAAACCATAAAAATGAGATTTCTTAAATTCTGTCAAAATTTACATTCCGTAAATTTGTTGCAAAAATCGGAACAAAGCTGAGAAGACCTTGAGATTTAAAGAAAGTTGTCTGTTAAGTAATTCTCCGATGGAAACAACCGTTCATAAACCGTAGTTTTGGAAACAATTTGAATCGAAGTACAGCTTACTTGACGGCTTTGTTCATTTCTCCACTTTTCGACTCACGTTGAGCAAGCTGCTTCTTTCTGTACAGCACTCGCATTGTTTAAAAATTCAGTGTTCTGAACCTTTTCTTTCAGCTGGTAGTCTTATTTATCCCCGGCAGCAGTCCATCCCCTTATTTCAGCCCACTGAAATCAGGTTTGGTGGCACTATCAGCAGAAATAAGCCAACATGAAGTTCAGTCAGTACAGGTACATTTCCACCGTAGCCTTTCGCTCTACTTTTCGATCAGACGTCACCATTCGCTCCAAAAGATGGAAAGATGCATCCTTTCAACTAGGATTACATTTAGCCAAGCATTTCACTCCAACGTACGGTGTACAAACTGCAGACAACAACTTTCTTCGAAGTGGAAGACAATAACATACGCCGTGGGACGTTACCGGTCAGCGGTGTTTACTTGAACAACTTTCCCTTCATAATTTGCTCAACACCGGGTCCTTTATATGCTGTTGATATGACATTCAAGGCATTTCAGAAAGCCAGCAATTTCCTTTTATTGGCTTCTGTGTTCCACTTGATCTCTAGTCCTGGTCCATTCACAGTAGCATTAACAGTCTCTAATAGAACAACAGGGTGTTTTCCAGCGCTCACACCATTTTCGCCGAGAAAATAAAGCGGCCCTCACACGTCAAACTAATGTTGGCCAACACTAGTTTGACACAAGTCGACAATTAACAATACGTCGATAAACTGAATAAGGAATGAGCATTTTTATTTTCGATTATATTCAGCTGGTGTGCCTTTGTACTTTTAATTCAATGAGGGGCTCAATGCTGATTATTTAAACTTTTAACTTCGTACTTTCGAGTACAATTTTTTCCAGCCATATTTTTACTACTTTGTAAAACAACGAAATCACCAACAACAGCAAAAACTAAAAAATACTAAAAATAAAACAAGAACAAATAAAAGACCCGTTAATGTTCTTATCATTAAGATTCCTTTGTTGGGCCGGCATGTCCAACCGCTATGTTAGTGAGCTGGTGTGCGCCTTATAGGCTACATTGTCCAAAGCTCAGTTTGCAGCTGCAGAGCTCGATAAGAGAAACAACATTCTTTCGTTTTCCTGAGATGCATATATCGTACCTTTTGGAGACGGCTTTCAGCGTTGTCATTCCTAGCGATAACAATTCTTCTTTTCTTCCTTTTCGTTTCACACAGTTGACGGAACGGATGACTGTCGGACTCTTCTGAAGAATAGTCTAGGAATAGTCTCGTTTTCGGCAGCCAGATATTCTGACGCACTGAGCTGCTTTGTTTTCGTCGCAATGCGAGAAACGTAAGACGAAATTTGCGAGGGCGTAAGGAACACCTCAATTGTAAACAATCGTTGATTATTAGAGTCTGTAGTCGAGTTTACACATTTTTTGGCGAATTCTAAACCATCGGTCTTGTCACTTGATTTATCCCCTTCTCTCTGATTTCTCTTACTTTATATTGTTGTTTTGGGTTTTCACTTTAAAGCCCAGTCCACTTGTATACTGTGCTAACGCAGCAAAGCTATTGAGTTTGGCGTTGTTGTAAATGTTGTGCATGACTCAACTTTGCTCTGTGACGCTGCCCACCCCTCCCCTCCCCTCCCCTAGGAGGGTGACTTAAACAAAGCCCTTCTTTATGAACACCGTACTCATCGTATTTGTCTGGTGCAGAATATCGCACAAACGACTTTGTATCCTTTTTCGAAAATACGCCACTCGAAGTAAGAAATGACATTCAGAGATCTTTAGAGGACGAGTCTCACAGGTATACAAAAATCTCCAGCTGTGCGAAATGACAAAAGAAGAATTGTCATCGCGAAGAATGACAACGCGTTTAATCCATCTACCAAAAGTAGAATAGTTTTTTCTGTTTTTTCTTTCTTTTTTACGCTTAGACAGTTTTTAAAAGTTTTTTGTATTAAGCCAATTTTTAAACATCTGTAAGGCGCTGTTGAACCACCGGGAAACAGCGCCAGATAAATGGATTATTATTATAATTATTATTATTATTATTATTATTATTAAAAGTACGCACTATTTGCGCATCTCAGGAAAAGAAATCAACCCCACGTTAAAAGTGCTGGTTCTCTTTTGTTTGTTTGTTTGTTTGTTTGTTTGTTTTACAAAGTTGTGAATGACTGGAAGGAATTGTCCTCGAAAGTGCGAAAGGTCCATAATAATCAGGATTGAAGTCTTCATGGAAGGCACGCTATTTAATAGAATGGAAAATAAGAAAAGCCGTTATTTAATCAGCTTACCGATCTATTGTTAATTGTCGAGTTAGTCTCATTTTTGCGGCGAAAGTGGTGTGAGCGCTGGAAAACGCACTGTACATTTGTTCTATCAGAGACTGTTAATCCTACTGTGAATGGACCAGGACTAAGAAGCTAGAATAGTGGTTTTACATTTGTCTGAAGTCTCGAATTGTAATGTTTTAATAAACTTGAGAAATAGCGTTTTACATTTTGCAGTTTTCACAACAGTTTTTGAGTTCAAAATTGGGTCCTCGGACGTAGACAAACATTCGCTGTTACCACGGCAGCAATTAAGTTATGGCCTCAATGATGGCCATTTTCGAACATCCCCCGTGGATATCTACTGGCATGCAGATTTAAGTTGGGGGTAAAGAGTTTTCATTTCCCACTTTGTTTGATTCTTACAGAGAATTGCTCTTAATAATTTTAAATTTCAAGTTGAAACATATAATGATTAAAAGTGCCCCATAAATGCCAATTGAAATCCATATCACCATGGTAATGAAAGGGTCAGTTGAGACATATATTGCCACTCCTATAAGGCTCTCACCATGCTAGGCAAGTACAGGTGCAAACAAGGATTGGGTTCATTTGAAATAATTCTCTTAATATTCTACCAAAACAGGAAATTCCACACATGTAAAAATGTATATTCTGCTTCTCTAAAGGGGGAAAACCGCGCGTCAATTTTCACAACAAAATTCACCATGTTATACGTCGCAATGTGGGTGCTTCAAGGAACAAGATATTAGTTTTAAAGGGGGTTAAGGCCGCCGAACACAGTTTGATAGTTCATTTGTGCTATTTATAATGATTTCCAGAGATTCGCGCCAGGGAAACCATTAATCCATTTTTTCAAGTTCTTGTTCAGCTACTGGCCGTTACCATAAATTGGATAAGCCAAAAATAAAATCGATTCTTGCTTGTTTGTCGAAAACTTAGTCATCGCACTTTTTCACGATTTGTATGCAACGAACTCGGAAAATTGTCCCCATGTGTGTTACGCCGGACTGTCATAATCTTAACAGAAGGATTTTAAGGTAGCTGGATTTTGTAGGACCACTCCACTCAACATACTTCACCGTAACAGCTGGGTAGGCCTAGCGACTTCAAACATTCACTATATATTGAACAAACGTTAGTTTGATTGACATTTGTGTCTCACCGTCATATATATTTCAATTCACTCCGCATCAAGATTTAAACTTTTGAAACGACTTGTCCCTTGTATCGGCCACATGTAGGTTTTTCCGACTGAGGAGTTATAAGAAGGTCTTTAAGAACGTTTTCGAAAATAATCGGTTTGAAGGTATTCTTGAAAAAGTAAGAATTTGTCTTTCCTTTTTTCATTCGACAAGACTAACGTTTTGCGTGCTGATTGAAACGGCGTTTGTACCGTACATTTTTGTTGTAGCACAGGGCTACCTTCTAGGACAATTTCACGCAATGTCTTTCATTTGACTTTATTTGAAGTTACAATAGGTAAAGTTTAAAATATGCTCGTTTTATTGCAAGAAGTAACATCCTTGTTAAGGGAGCTGAATTTCAAATCTACTCGATGAAGTTCATTGTGTGCTACACCGTCTCCTTAAATTTTAAAATTCATAAAATCATTTTAAGGCTTATTTATTATTAGTTTATACCTAACCTCGTTATAATGTCTCGTTTTATACTGAATTTTGTCAATGAGATATGTAAAATGCGTAAAGTTGCCCCTTCGTGTCTCAAAGAAAATTTTGATATTTCGATCGAACTCTGACAATAAACTTTCAGCCGTTAGAATTTGGGATAGTTTACCATTAAAAGACGCAGGTAAGCCGCCTTAACCAATCGAAGTTCTCTCACTTTTTGCAGACGAAACGTTAACGTTTTGACGGACAAAAAATGGCACCAAGTGTGTGTCCTGCTGTCAAGCAAGACGACTGCCTGGTCGATATATCTTGACGGAAAACGAGATAACAGCTATGGAACTTATGACCGCTTCTCTGACGTGCGAAAGGACAGTCGGCTCCAGCTAGCAGATAGTGGTGGTTACTGGCCCAAAAAACTGCTTATAACTCAACTTAATTTGTGGGACCGCGTCCTTACAGGACAAGAAATCGAAACCTTCGCTGAAACATGCAACCAAGGTACAGGAGACCTCGTTTCCTGGTCAGATTTCTATGATGACACACAGACCAAAACTTACATTAAACCATCCACATGTCTAACCATTCCCAAGGCTCTGTCAAGCACTGTCCCACCAGTGGCCACCAAACCTACAACTTCACAAACAGTGACCACAAAGGCATCAGGAAAATGAGCACTCAAACGTAGAGAGAGGCCGTAGGTAATTACAGTCAGTGAGACAAGGCGATTCATTCTTAAAACGTTACGTGTAGTTACAACAAAAGCAACTTTACTAAAATTGTAACAGGCCCAGCGTGTGAGCTACACCTCAGACACAAATAGTACAGTGGTTTTGGTTATCTACTGTTGAGAGGAATGAGACCCTTAAAAAAATTAGAAAATTAAACTGTTGATCAGCGGAGTGATTTGAAATAAAAGATGCCTTTAAAATTCGTCAACCATTTTTCTGTTTCTCATAAAAGGGTGTCAATGTGGGATAAGGCTTTAGCGGTTAGGACTGAATCACCGATAACTGGATCTTTGACATTTAACCCTTTAAGGCGTTACTAAAAGCCACCCCCATAAAGTTTTTCTTCAATTTTTTTTAAGATAATTTTTTAATCAGCGTGAGGTTTAAATAACCAAGCGCATGATGGAAACACAGTGAGCGAGCACACTCAATGCTGAAATGATAATTTATGATTTAAATAAGCGCGAGCACACTCAATGCTGAAATAATTATTCGTGATTTATGAAGTGCGAGATTTGAATGCTTGTTTCAAACTATAAAACAATTAAACCAGCGAGTTCAGCAAGTTCAATGCTAACTGAAAGGAAAAACTAATACGATGTATTTGAAGCTTTTACACTTCAGGCCAACCGCGCGATAAACCTGCGCGCACAATCGTAGCTGAAAGAGACTCTTAAATACTGTTCTCTTGAGAGAACTAAGTGCGTGATGAAAATCCGAGCACATTGTATGCAGAAAGATATGTTTTCTTTGCGACGTTTATACAAAGCCTTAGAAAAAGCAACCCCACGAGGTACTACTAATCCAAGGACAGAAAATTGTTGAAACACGGTTAGATTTTCCCATTGAAATAAAGATTGAAAAATGGTTCGTCACTGTCTGTAATGCAAAGCTATAAAATTGATAAAACAATGGCTCGATTTTCCATTTAAAAAATGTTATTGAAACGATGCTATAATTTAAAGCCACGAAATTTTTAAAACAATGATTCCATTTTCCAATTGAAGAAAAGATTGAAACTATAAATATGTTGGCTATAATACGAGGCCAAAATATTGCTAAAACAATAGTTAGATTTTCAAATAGAAATGCATCTACCAGGAGTACATCCTCTAGGAGAATATCCTCCAGAAATACATCCATCTGGAAGTACGTCTATTTCCTGGAGAGTGTGATCCTGGAGGACGTACTTGGTTGTTATTCTGAAGGACGTACTTCAGGAGGATGTAATCCTGGAGGATGCACTCCTAGAGGGTGTAATTCTAAAGGATGGACTTCTTGAGGATTTACTTCTGGAGGATATGCTCCTGGAAGATGTACTTCTAAAGAACGCACTCCTGGACGACATACTCCTGGAGGATGTGATCCTCGAGGATAAAGTTGTGGGGGATGTTATTCTCAAGGATGTACTCCTAGAGAATGCTATCCCGAAGGATGCACTTCTGGAGGATGTACTTCTGGATGATGTTCTCCTGGATGATGTATTCCTGGAGGATGTGCTTCTAAAGGAAGTGATCATGGAGGATGTACTTCGGGGGGATGTTTAAGTCTGAAGGACGTACTCCTTGAGGATGTACCCTTGAAAGATCTACTTCAAAGGGAAGTACTCCTGGAGGATGTACTTCTGGAGGATGTAATCCTAACACTATGTTGTTCTGGAGGATGTACTTCTGGGGGTGTTTTTCTGAAGCATTTACTACTGGAGTATGTACCTCTAAAGGATGTAATTCTGGAGGATGTACGTCTAAGGGATGTACTCCTGGAAGATGTACTGCTGGGGGATGTTAGTCTGAAGGATGTACTTCTGGGGGATGTTAATCTGAAGGATGTACTGCTGGTTAAACATACTCCAGAAGTACATCCGTTAGAAGTACATCCTTTAGTAGTTCATCCCTTAGAAGTATATCGTTTAGGGGTACATCCTTTAGAAGTAGTACACCTTTCGGGAGTTCATCCTTTAGAACTACATAGTTTTACGTTGGACGTACATCCTTTAGAAGTATATCTCTTAGCAGGACATTCTCAAGAAGAACATCTTTTAGAAGTACATCTTTTGGGCGTATATGCTCTAGAAGTACATAATTTAGAAGTACATCCTCCAAAAGTACATCCTTTAGAAGCACATCCTTTAGAAGAACATCCTTTACAAGTACATCCTTTGGGAGTACATTCTTTAGAAGTACAACTTTAGAAGTACATCCTTTAGAAGTACATCCTTTAGGAGGAAATCCTTTAGAAGTACATTCATTAGAAGTACACATTTCAGAACGTGCGTACATCCTTTGGAAGCACATCCTTTAGAAGTACATCCTCCAGACGTACGTCCTTTAGACTTACCTCCTTTAGAAGTACATCCTTTAGGAGGGCATCCTTTAAAAATACATCCTTTAGAAGTACATCTTCGCGTCTTGTGCGGCTAGTTACATCATGTAGCAATGTGTAAAAACAAATCATACTTTCTCTTTCTGGGCGAATATACGTGTGACTTCACATTACGTCCTGATTCTGGCCTTTAATGCTATAAATGATTGTTGAGTTAGCACTGGCGAATAGTTTCACTGTGGTTTCTTAACTTTCATTGCATTTCTGGAAGAATGAGCGCTTTTTTTCAACAGAACGTCAACAGAACACCGCATAAATTAAAATAAAAGGTAGAAAATAAATAAACGGGAACTAACAGCTTTTATTTAAAAAAATTATTAAAAAAAACATTGGTAGATATCTAGCAACCTATGTGGCATTGTTAGGTGTTGAAATATGGGATCCCTTTAGGGGGGTTCCCAATTGGACATTGATTTGCATCAATGTAGGGGTAAAATGGGGTG
>Ga0126336_10001851_pt1 | contig 11561 bp, 3 predicted proteins | sample SidCmetagenome_FD_92530 | JGI IMG/M metagenome (GOLD analysis project Ga0126336, IMG submission 92530) | Coral microbial communities from El Islote,Puerto Morelos, Mexico - Siderastrea C C metagenome | ecosystem: Host-associated > Invertebrates > Cnidaria > Coral | place: El Islote,Puerto... | reverse complement strand
TCATCATCATCATCATCATCATCATCATCATCATCATCATGATCATCATCATCATCATCATCATCATCATCATCATCATCATCATCATCCGCGCAAAAAGTCCTTGTAGATTTAGCGGTTTACTACAGCCGCTGCTGAGCATCAACAACCTTTTCCTACAGGCTGCGATCACTGGCAATGCAGACTATCTGATTTGGTTGCCTGTCCCTACGCAGACTCTGAATATATGCTAGATATCATTTGCGGTCTTCCCGGTCTTAGTCTACTATGTGATAAAAGGTAGAGGCTTTAATTGCAGCTGACGAGATCTAACGCAACCAAGTTAGATGACGATAGCGGTGGTGTTTGCCACACTGTATATAGCTGCGTATGTTACATGGTGAATGTTAATCATCATTTGCCAGAGATTTGCAATTAAATTGCATGTTAAACAAGTTGCATTGCATTATTAACAGGTCAAGCACCAGTGTCTGTTGATCGGTCGGCAACAGCAGCAGTTGAAGCTACACCGACAGCTGACAACACTGATGAAGCCGCAATGTATTCTGGAAAAAATGACGACACAACGGCCTCATCGGAAATTTTCTTTGAAGATCCTTCCGCTAATCAGCATGCCTCTGTTTCGGACACCGAGGCAGTATCCAGAAAAGAAGGCAAAGCATATTCGGGAGGCAGTGCTCAAGAGGTAGTGTCGTTCGCAAACGGTGCTTCCAATAACGTGACGTCGCAAGATAGCAAGACAGACCAGGGAGGAAAGAGAAACGTGGACCCGGAGTGCGAATCAGAAGTAAAACAGCTTATAGATGACACGGAGGTCCAGATGCAGAAGAAGGATTCCAAGGACGTTGCTAGATGTAAGAAAACTTTTAAATTAGTTGTATGTTGCGCTATTTTATTCTGTGTGTGACTGATCCTTGATCTTGCTGTGGTTCATCCTATTGTGTGTTGCCGTGGCTCATGCCTAAGCGGCATTTTGTTTTACGGTCTGTCTTTGAATGTATGACAGTTATATATAGGAAAGAAATAGGGAAGAGAGCTTAATGCGTAGGTTTTTGAATGTAGCTGGTAGACGAAAGCAAATTAAACCTTATGGTCACTAAACAAATTTGTGATCATGATGTTCGTATTAAAAAATCTTATTTTTTTTGGAAGGCACCCCAAGGCCTCACGGAGTCACGGGAAGAGACACCTCCTATGATAAAGGCTCTGTTTTGGACACTGAAGAAAACAGAGAAGTAGAGTTCAAATCACTTGTGAGCGCCAAGCCGTCTTCCCTTCGATGGAAAATAATGGAAAAGGCAAAAAAGTTTGTCTGTGCCTGTTTAAATGCTGACAGCAAGGGCATAATCTACTTTGGAGTTGGAGATAGTCAAGAAAAAGATTCAAAGTATCACCATGGGCAGATTCTTGGGCTTGACGTTGAGGATATCAGGGACGACATCAACAAGGCGTTCCAGGCTGTCCTTGATGATCACATTAAAAGCGATGCTGGACCACTTCAAAAAGGAGGAGAACAAAAATGTGTCAGCATTCACTTTGTCCCTGTAAAGGTCCAAGGAAAACGTTCCAAGTTGTATGTCATCGAAATAGAGGTGGATCGAGATTGGCGATTCTGTAAAGACAAAATCTATTACTCCAAAAGCTGGGCCGAGAAGCGAGGAGCAGACAAGGATTGCGCGGGAAAGAAAGCTCTGGTTGACTTCTTTAAAGTTAAAGATGAGTTTGATGATGTTGCGATTCGCACCAATGGAGCATCTACTTGTGTAAAAAAACTTGAAGTTGATGGACAAGTGAAGAAACCACTTGAAGTAAAGTACAAGGAATGGCGGCGCAAGACAAAACAAGGTTAGTGTACTGCATAGTCATTTTCTTTTAAATAATTTTTAAATGTACTTGAGGTGAATTCGTACGGAAAACCGTGTGGATCGTTTTCTGTTAAGCATTTGTAAAGAGAAATTGTTCAATCTTTCGTCAGAGGTGAAGACGTTCAAATTTCTTAAACACAACGTTGGCTACTTGTAAGTAATCAATAAAGATGCGAGTGCATATATCTCCGGGGATGCATAACCCTGCCCCTTGATTTAGAACACGCTTTTTGATCTCTTCTGTAATGAGAATAGGCAGAGTGGGAATGATCAGAATTGTTGGAATTTGAAACAGGAAAAAAAACGTTCGTTCCAAAAATGGGCTGAAAGCTGAGCGAGGTTTTTTTTGTCCTCACGCTCGGCGAGAGAATTTCGATTTGCCGCGGATGCGCTGTTGCTTTGGTCAATCAATTTGTTATTGCCAAGTGACTGACATTAGTAGTGTTTTCATTCTGCTCATTCTGTTCATTCTTCCCCAAAGCAGAATACATGGAATGGCATAAACCAGCATTCTAACGATTCCGGAATGAGAACCGTCGCGGTCGTATACGCAATTTACGCAGTTGCGAAAAGAAAGCCTGACTGGGGCTGGTCGTTGTGTGATCGCACACAGTGACCGGCTTGTTGGCTTGATAGCTCAGTTGGTAAGACCGCTGCACCAATATGGCAGGGTCGCGGGTCCGAATCCCGTCCAAGCCTGATTTTTTCATCTGCCCATGTTTTCGTAACTGCATAAGTTGCGTATACAACTGCGATGGTCATCCATCTAATCACTTAAATATGTGATTTTCAATACATTCTCTTTCATGTTTTCTTATATCACTTTCCTTTTTAGGTGCCAACGAGATACCTGAAGGTAAGTGGTAAAAACTCTTTAATTTTCAATTTCTACTTAGTAGGAAACACCCAGCTCCTACGTAATGAGATTTTTTGCTCTTATTATCTCCGCTCAGGTAGATGTATTTGAAAATTTGTTTCTGTATAACTAACAAATCCAAACGCTGGCAAACAGCCAGTTGAATAAGACAAAGAACCAATTCCTTCGGACAGGGTTAGATCTACTAAATCTAAATAGCAAAAATTCTTGTTTCTGTGGTTGTAGAACTCAATGTTGAAGAAGCTGACGCCAGAAAATTCAGTGTCATGTTAAGAGGAAGGTTACACGAACTTAACCACAAAGAATATGGCTACATACTAGTGGCAAATAAGTTACCTGCCAAGTACAGAGGAACACCACACTTGTCGTTCCTGCAAAACATCCCTTGGCTGGCTGTGTTTGACTTGTTCGACTCATCTTCGAAGCAAGATGGATTACACTACGTCTGTAACGAAACTACTGACGCACCACGAGCAAGAAATTGCACCCTCGATGATTTCAAAGAAGTAACACCTGACAAAGATACCCTTCTTTCAACTCGAGGAACAACTTGGATCCTTAGCAATGAAGAAATGCAACAAGGGGACTGGATCAAATGTTCCAAGGACTGCTTGTATCGCGCTCTATCAGCTTATAAACAGTGTTTTCCTCCGGGACGACTTGTTTGCGTTTTCCTATGTTTCAGTGAAAGCGCAGTTCCCGAGATGGCAGACATCATGGAAAGCAGTTTTAGTATTCTTGGAAACTCAGCAAGTAGTTGTGTTACCATCGTCAGTGAGACCAGACCTGTGGCGGAAGCATTTATCAAGGCTTCAAAGCTTTCGCTAAAGAAAGAACTTGGGGAATGTTCTGTAACCGGAATTCCCTGGATCCTTTTGAAGGAAATTGTCCGTGAAATGGTGGGGCCGTCCAAATTTGAGGAAAAAGGAGCCACAACAGAGCTACCGTATTTTACTGGTCAACTAAAGGAGGTTCTCAACAAAACTGTCCACTCTTGGGATGATTTAGAGGTATATAGTCCTATCCCTCGATTACCCAGTTTGGCAGAGGCCATTGAGAAGGAGCGAGATGCATTTTACAAAGGTGCCCAGGCTAGCCAGACAAATTTATTCCACAATCACAGCATTCCTCGAAGTCTCGAGAAAGACATAACTTCCAAGGTTGATCGGGCGTTAAAGCTTTTGTCCAAAGAAAACGTTGATGCCAACTACCATGTGAAGACCGTGACTGTTGCCTATGAACCAGGGTCTGGTGCAACAACCTTGTGTCGCAGAATCCTTTGGAACAAAAGAAGAGATTATCGTTGTGCTGTGGTGAAGGCCATAACCTCGTCAACGGACTACCAGATTGAGAAACTACAACGCATTGGCTACGATGAGAAGAATGTAAACTACTCACTTCCAGTTCTTGTGTTGGTTGACAACTTTCCAGAGAGTGATGTACGCCTCTTAACAGAGCACATAATGAAAAGGCAGACAAAATGTGTTGTACTCACCACTTTGCCTATTTCAATGTCAACAACCAATTCGAAATTTGAGATCACACTGGGCAAGCTGGACGATATGGAGACGGATCTTGTGAAGAGTATTTTGATCAATATCACGAGCGATACTGAGAGAAGACGAGAGGCTGAACAGGTTTTGGAAAGAGAAAAGAGGTTCATTTGGTTCGGACTGGAACTTTTTGGGCGAGAGTACATGAAAATCAAGGAGAGGCTTCAGAAACACATACATAGTATCCTCATGTCCTTCCTGGATGATTCACGTGCAGAACACCAAATGTTGCTGGAAGTGTGTTGCTTTCTAAACAAGTACAGCGATGGTTGTGTCATACTACCTCACTCAGTAGTCCTGGACTTCCTCTACGAAACAGAAACAAGTTCATTGGCCAAACGTCCAGACATTCAAGATGTCCATGAAGTTTTCGGAGGACTTCTCCTGGAAGAGCAAAACGAAACCAATGGTTACTATGGCTGGCGACCGGCACATTCCCTTGTAAGTGAAGTTGTTACATCAAGAATAAGTGTTGAGGACACTGCCATAGTGTTTTTAGACAAGGTCTGCAAAGGGAAAGCATACGTGACAAAGTTCTTGAGACAGCAAGTTTTCAAGCTGTTTTTGGATCGTAAAAGAATATCTGATCCAGTCTTCCTGGAGGAACAGGCAACAGATGACGGCGCAGTTGGCACAGATTTAGAAAACGAAGTATTTGGATTTTACGGCAAGCGCACCAGATATTCGCCTGTTATTGTGGATATTCTGGGGAAGGAAACCAACATTCAAGGAGCTCTGAAGGTTCTTCTCACAATCTGTGAACAGGCGAATCAAACAGAGGGTAAGGCTTATGCATGGCAGCAGCTGGCGAGATTCATGGGCTATGAGATGCGTGCAAACAGCATGGACAAACAAGACGATCTGCATAAGCGACTATATAACGCCATGACAAAAGAAAGGCCTGTTGAGTTGCCCATGCCCAAAACAGGAATCGAAGCCGCCCACATCGCAGTTGACATTGCTGTTTTTCACCAGCCTAGTTTCACGAACCACTACTCAACCAAAGGTGTTTTCTACCTTCTCCAACTTAGTGATTTCAAGCCGCCACAGCTTCGATTACTACCTGAAGCGATCGAAATATGTCGCAAAGCGTTGGGTGTATATGGCAAAGCTCTCGAGACTTCACGTGGACCTAATCATTTTCCGATGATTGGAAAAATCCAAGCCATCATTTCACTCCTTGAAATCGTCAAGGATCTACCCTGTTTTCAGTCCGATGGGAGATTCGTGACCTACTTGAAAAAAAGAGAAGTTCCTCCAGAAATGGCAGAGGTGCTTCCTCTGGATGAGCAGGATTTCGTCTTAAGTCTCAGTTCAACCACACTTGATATACTGAACGAGCTCTTTGGAGCTGTGAAGCTCAAGCAGACGACCACATATGATGAGAAAGAAGTAAGAAGCCTTAACAATGCAAAGATCAGAGCTTCCAATCTGCGACGAAAGTTTTATGAAATCACCGGATTCGACAAAAGGGAGTTAAGCAGTGAAGACTACTCAACGCGCCTTTCGTCCGCAACTATCCAAGAACTTGCTCTTTATCAACAGGAGGTTCAAGATATCCTTTTTATTAAAGACGAGACGCCATACAGTACGTGGTCAAATCTTTCCGACAGTGAAGTCCAATTTATTTATCAGCTGCTAAAATCTCTTTGTCTTCGTGGCCGTGGTAGCCATAACGACATGCTGATTTGTTCCAAGGCCTGTCTCCAGCTGAAAGATAGCCCTCCTGTTGATGAGCTCAACAAAATTGTCACTACCTGGGTGGACAAGTTCCCGAATTCGGAGTGGGCACATCTTTTTTATTACATGATTCACTTTCCTATTCCCAACGGAAGTCTTGCCCCTTACAATCCGAGCACCAAAGAGTCGATCAAAAAATGTAGTAAGATTGTTCAAGAAAAGGCAGGTTCAGGATTTCGAAAATCCGGTGCCGAGTACTTTCTTGGTAAGGGAATCGGACTTAACGCTATTGTGAGTAGTCAAGAGTTTCGGTGGCTGGAAACAAAGTGGAAAACCAAAACAGAGTTCTGGAGAGGTAAAGAACCTTCTGAGAGGTTAGAACGCGTGCAAGGCCAAAAGGATTTGGGCAGCAAGGGCATTATTTCTTACAAAGGAATCCAACTGCATTTCGACAACACGCTCTACCCCAACGAAAGCAAAGATGACTTATGGTTCTACGTTGGGTTTACCCTTGCTGGTCCCTACGCATATGACCCAGTAGACAATGACACCTATGCCTCACTTGCACATGGTACGTCACGGCCTACGACGTCTTATTCATCACCCGACAGGTTCAATGCTAGCGACAAATTGAACATTTCCTCTAGTAATCATGGTTCTCGAGGAAAAGTTCGCTTGTCAACGGTTTCACCTTGGCAACATCACGACGCTGCGTCTGTGCGAGCACAAAACGTTGATGAAAACACCCGTGACGATCCTGAAGTGTCCCAAAGCAGAAAATCACGTGTGCGTAATCGTACTCACGATGACGACAATGATTTGGACTGGGGATCGGATTGCATTCCCTTGACCATGGGTGGTCGTTTCGGTGCATTATCTAACTGGGCCAGTGATGAAAGCCTTGAGAGGGAACCTGAACCAGGTTGGACCATTGTCAAACAGACTCGGCGACAAGAAACGACAGGCGAGGGGAAGCGATATCAAACTACAAAAGAAATTAGAGTAGAAGAGGAGGGAGTCACAAATAAAGTCAAACGCGAAAGTTTGAAATCCGTGCTAGGGGTCTGTGGTTCCAAGCAAAAACTCTTTGATCCAATACGAGTGGGTGCGGACGGGAAACTACATCATGGCGCGAATGTTCTTGGGGTTAAGAAGTCACAAGAATGCAAATTTCACACTGACTCCGGATTTAACAGTCATGTAACCGATCGATGTAACTATGCACATGGTTGGAGGGGCGATACCCTACAGTTTGTGTGCACCAAGTGCACGGAAGAAAACCTGCCATGTTGCAGAGAAAAAATCGAGCATGAACAGTTTATTTGGAATCTGGGCCGGTACCTCAACTACCGTGGAGAAGTCTGGAAGGACGAAAGGGCGTTACGTTCGTTAGAATACTGAAAGACAGCCTCGCTTACCGCCTTCGGAATTCAGTGACTTATATAGGTTATAAACTGAAAACAGTGTCTGCGTAGTTTACATTTGAATTGCCAAATGCAAAAATAAGCATCTTAAATTGGAGACTGACAGTGTCCAGCTGTGCTTCTTGCTTGCAAGCAAAAGACGCCGCCTCAAACGAACGTGTCGCCAGATTTATGGAGTGCTAACCAGTTTGCTCCTCCCTTGCCGTTGCTGCTAGTTATTCTTGAGCGGCAACTTCCTCTTCTAGGGTATTCTTATGTGCACCCTAGGCTTTTCGTTCCTGTTTTCTAGTTGGGGGGAACTTGTCGGGAAATAGACGGTAAAACGCGGCGGCGGAACATTTCACTCTACCAGGGTAGTTAACTTCGTCACAACTTCAAGTAGGTACATGTACATCAAAGACTGGCTGGAGGTGTTTCAAACGAAACACATCAGCAAATCCAGAGAAGTTGGTGCCCAACAAGTTTATTCACACCAATTCCACTTCAGATTGTAACCGAAAAAAGATTATAGTACAAGTCTCAAGATCGTATTTCTCATAACCCGTGTGGAGTAGAAATAACCTGAAATATTATATGTTTTGGCAAATAGCTTTGCTTCATTTTCCTTAAGTTTCGAATGATTCTTAGATAACTATTGATGAAACTGTAATGAACGCTCAATGATTCATTGTAGTCTTATCACATAATTACGTATTTCCGTTCTAATCAAAGGAACAATTAAGCCTTATAGTCTCTGTCAAAAGGAACACGTAGCTTTTTAGATTGTCATTAGTTCCCGCGCTTTCGTCCTGAAAGCAAGTCAAGCCTTTACAAGTTTAGGTAATTCTCCTTTAGAGGCAAGCGAAGGACTGATATGCAAGTGTTTACTCTTTCCTTTATAATTGTTAGTTTTTCAGTTCGTTACTTTCCTTATTGATGTCGCCTTAATAGTGATTGCGGCTATTCCGTATAAAGAGTTATTGTTTCAATAGCTTTGTAGTTATAGGTGTAGGTTAAGGATTTATTTCTATTATTAGCTCTAGCCTTCGTTTTGTTTTAGGCTGCCGAAATTAGCTTTAGCTTGGTATTACAAGAAGCTTGTTTGCAAGTTTCATATAAGTTTTGTGCAAGTCGCAGTACACAATCTTCACGTGGAGCTAAGTGCTCACAACCACAGTTGTTTAAGTAGCTTATACTTTACATTTTAATCAAATTTCAGTTCACGGCTTTAACAAGATTACTGCAATTGATGAGAAGAGAATAAAGTCAAGCCAATTATTCTACACCAGTGTGCTTTAATGCGTCAGCCCGTATAATAGTCCTAGAGTTATAGTCTTTACCGGCTGACGAAACCTCTCGATAATTGTTGAGAGTCGCTTGCCGCTACAGAAACCGAACAGTATCGCTAATTGAATAAAGCTCGATGTACACTCCACAACTAGGAAATATATTAATAGTGGAAATATGTATTTACGTAACGAAGGAAACTTTTATTTGGCACGTGTACCTTATACTTTTGAAAAGCTATACTTTAGTTCAAGAGGAACCCAAAGTATGGGTTCCTAAGTATATTCAGAAGTTAATTAAATTCCTGGTGACGAAAATTAGCATTTGTTTTCACTGAAAGCACATCAGGCCCTCGCTTTTTCTAACGGTAAAAAAAAAATAACTAAGTACGAAGCACAAATATTGACAAGACTATTGTAACACAGAAAGGCCTGGCTCACGTATACTTCTGCCCCTACGCAACGCCTGGTGAAGTCACTTTCAGTCATTTCAAACGTAGAAAAACCTCCCTTGCCTTATTATAATCCATAAACCAGTTTGGTGCGTTTATAGTGACTGGTGGCGCGGGTTAGTTCGAATGGAGAGATTTTGGCAGGATAATCTGTGATGTCACTAAACTCGAACAGATCGGGTTCTTTGACTGGAGGAAAGGACCGAAAACGGGTAATAAAAATTGGGAAAATGTAGGTAAGCACATTCGTTTTTACAACGTTTTTCTCGCGAATTCCACCGACATATCGATTTTTCACAAAACGTAACAGATTTCTTTTTAACAGGGAAGCAAAACAAAATGTCCTGGTTATCTCCAGTTCATCCTATTTTCCTTGAAAGTTAAGAAGTATCGGCTTTAAGCGAGACATACTTCAGCTTCACTGTTTACACTAAGCCTTTCCAAGAAAGGACGATGGTAAGGTCTTGCACGGTCTGGTCGAGCTTCAAGTGCAGATGTGCTGCTCCGGCTCTCAAAAGTCATCCACACTGAAATGCAACTACAGCAAAGGCTGCTACAAAAAAGCTGTTCTTTCGATCCTCGGTCGGAGGTGTTTTTCCTGATACGACGACTTGTCCTCTACATTATTTCTGCAGAAAAAGGGAAATCACCTTAAATTGCTACACCAAACACGACAGATTAAGATTTATTATCTTATGTTTCTGGAAGCGATAGTAGGATTGGTGATAAAAACCGGGAAGACAGCCCACGCGTCAGAACTGCAAACTTCGCTACTCCATCTACAATCACAGCCAAATTCGTGCACGATTCAGAGCTGAGACGTTGTTTGTTTGAAGCAACAGCGAGAACTAAGAAAGTCACCAGCCGGCAAGATGGCAACGGCTTACGCGCTCTCGGGTAGCCAGTAACAGCGTACGATGGTCCAAGCCTGGTCTTGTTGTTGTAGATTCTGTCTTTCTGCAACAATCAAGCAAAATGTATATGGGAGCTGGAAAGACTAAGGAACACAGCAAAACCAACTGTCATAAGATAAAGTAGTGGTGTCTCGTTTTATTTCGTTACTGACAACATCGCACCTAGGTCATTCTCGTCCGCAGAACCCACTTTTCTTTTATCTGCAGAACAAATGGACGCAGGCTTCTCTACAGAAGCCGCGCCAGTATTTAACATATGACGACATTAACCAAGGGAAAGGAGTTTGCTCGAGTTAGTGGGCCACCCCAGCCAGTCAGTCCGACGATCATACAGAGAATGAGGAGAATCCTGTAAAATATAGGTCCTGGGCGAACAGGTTTTCTGGGTCTTAAGCAAAAGATATTAAGGCAGTTAACCGACTTGGAGTGTATTTTAGGTTGCAGGAAATGATGATAAATTCATCTACCATTCAACTTCCTACTAGCCTCCCACCCAGTCGTTTTTAGGGGAGTCGTATTACCCACTTGGGGAGGAGGGTAACAGGGCTCCCCTAAAAACGACTGCGTGGGAGGCTAACTTCTTACCTCAGCCACAAAGTTTGTTACATCATAGACTCCGTCATTGATCACGATCCAGAGGAACTTAGGTCGACGTGATAAAAAACTTCCTCCAAAGAGAAAAGTAACCCTGTCTTTGTCTGGACAAAGTCTCCATGTCTTATGGTAAAATGTAGAATTTGTTCTGAGCCTGTACATTACGAACACAAAAAAACAACAATTCTTTTTGCATACCAAGGGGGTGGTATTTATTTCTTACAAAAATGAAAATGTTAACAAAGATGCTTGTCATGCTCATTATTTACAACAAAACCCCACAGACCCATACAGATTTAGAAAGTATACAAAATACACTTTCATCTCGAATAGAGAAATTATAGGATATATCAAAATTATCACGTCACGAGCCGCATAATTAGCATAATTATGCACATTTTTAAAGAACATTTGTTAACACTACACTACTGCAAGCTCTGAAGAAGAAAAAATATATAATTTTTGGCCTCTTACTACAAATACAATCCATTTCCAATTAATCTTTGAAGGGAAATTAAACAATAATACAGAAATCAATCTTTAGGAATCAATCTTTAGGAGAAACGAACTGCCATACTGCTATACCTCTTACATAATAATGAGTGTGAAGAAATCCAAACATGATTTCTCTCTCTATTGTTGACATTTCTTCGGTAAGGTTCACTTAAATCGGTGTCCACGTCATGTTTTGCCTCCTCTGGGCCATTCTAAGTCCACAAAAACAATTTCCACAGCTTTTTTCTCATCAATTGACTCTTAATTTGAATCATCGTGACTGGAATCTGATGCATCAAAGTAAAACTACTCTTCACAACCTCGATGAGATTGAATACTCAATGGAAATTACAAGTCACCTTCGCCAACAAGTCATCATCTTCAACAAAGCAAAGTTTTACATCGTTTTGATCGTCTCCAGAGTGACAATCTCACGAAGTAG
>Ga0126336_10001850_pt1 | contig 11565 bp, 5 predicted proteins | sample SidCmetagenome_FD_92530 | JGI IMG/M metagenome (GOLD analysis project Ga0126336, IMG submission 92530) | Coral microbial communities from El Islote,Puerto Morelos, Mexico - Siderastrea C C metagenome | ecosystem: Host-associated > Invertebrates > Cnidaria > Coral | place: El Islote,Puerto... | reverse complement strand
GTGAAATTTGAAACTTAATTTCACGGGCTCCCATAAGAAATTGTCTTTGGTGTTATTACAGATAACTAATTACGTCTATAGCTCTTAAAAAGTGTAAAAAAGAATGCAATATACTTTAAATTATTCTGGTACAAGGTTTTTGTCCACTGATTACTCAATTTCCTGATGGATTCCATCTTAAATCGCTTGATAAGGCGACGGAGGACTAAATTCAAAATGTAAAGAGCATTGTTTGGAGTGTATGTCACGAAAGAAAGTGTATTTGGACAAAACGTCTTCCCTGAACTAATTCGTTCGTATTTCTTACACTGAGAAAACCGGAAGAAAAAGGTCGAAATTACACAAAATAAGACAACGACACTTGAAGTTAAACATCCTTTAATAAGTGACCACCCAAAATGTCAAGCCAAAGTGGTCGTTTAGGGGGATCGTGACCAAAACTCCACACGAGTACTACTGGTAACATACGACTAACACACGGATACATACGAGTACATACGAATACCAACGAGTCACATCACGCCACTATACTAACATACGGGTATGTACTTCTCGCATGTTACCTGTAGTACTCGTGTGGTGTATTTGCAATATTAGCTTCCGATAATTGTACATTGATTATTTCTTTATTCTTTCTAGTTTTTTTAACATAATGCTTACAGAGTTAATTCAATTTTAACAACTATTTTAGAACTGTAAACAGTAAATGGCTGTATCCACACGTTTATCAATGTACCAAAAAGTCACTGGCAATTTAGTAATGAATTCTGTCTTCCTAACAGACTAAAATCGTGTAGAAGAGCAGTCCTTCCTTCGCTCGCGCGTGCGCGCGTGGAAGTCCCGCGCAGAAGCCCCAGTTTCTTGCGTGAACACGTGTTTAAAATAGCACAAACTGTGTTCCCTTGCGGTTGATCTCTTGATCATCACGTGACTGTCAGCAAGCTGTAGTATCAGACGGTGTTAAATTAATCATGGCAGCCACACGCATTCAACTGCTCCTTTTTCTGTCGAGTGTAATACTAATTCATGGAGACGAGTTGCGATTCCTTGCGATCGGCGACTGGGGAGGAGTAGAATCGTGGCCATACACTACCCTCTACGAGAGAGCGGTGAGCAAAACCATGGGCAAAATCGCGGAAAAGCTGGCAACGCAGTTTACGATCGGTCTGGGTAAGAAATACATTTTTCACAGAGTAAACATATTACGTAATGCTTGAACCACGTTTTTAAGCCCGGCTAAACGATCGAACAGTTTTGTCCAACATCATGTTGGACGATCATGTTCCCCTGTTTAGCCGCCCCTCTCATCTTTGCACTTAAACAGTAAATGGTTTTCCATTGTCCCATGTTCGGTCAAACATTCTCTGGCTGTTTAGCGACCAGGCGTTTTCTGTTACAAACACAATGTTGGATGAAAATGGTTGATCTTTTAGCCGGGACTTTAGACATGCAGTCAGTTCGCAAATATAATTCTTTCGCACTTCGATGCAAAGTTAAAAAGTATGATTCTGTGTTATCATACTTAAGCCCGCGCTATAGAGAAAAAAAACAACAGGACCAGCTGGTTGTTTTTGTGACCCTACATGACCAATTAAGGTTGTGTCAACTTTGGGGATTTCCGGAAACGGTGACGGTGGCACACAGAGAACGTAAAACGCTCTTTAGTTGACCAGGATTTCCCGTTCTGTATAAAAAGAATTTAAGAACACTCAACAAACTGAAGCGTTAACCCTAGCCGGCTCCATGCGTTAAGACTGTTCTTGAGGAGGCGCTAGCCAAGATTGCGAACGAGAAAGAAATATTTCGAGGTGCAAAATAAGAAAGGAGTACCCTTTTTCTTTTCTCATGTTTTCTCCTTGTGCGCATTTCGCGGAGATACTCCATGTAGTGGGCTCCTGTAGTTGGCTATAACCTCTGAGATGTCAAACGCTCGCATATTCTATGTTTTTGGTTTAAGTTTAAGGTGAAGAAATCGGTTACCATTATATTTTTAACTTTTTCAGGCGACAACTTCTATCATCACGGAGTGAAGAACGTGGATGATCCGAGATTTAACGAGACATTTGAAAACGCGTTCACAGCCAAATCACTCATGACGCCCTGGTACTTCTGCGCGGGAAATCACGATCACAAGGGAAACGTTTCAGCTGAGATCGCCTACAGTTCCCGTTCAAAACGCTGGAATTTTCCAAACTTTTACTACACCAAGTCATGGAAGATCCCTGGTAAGCAACAAATGTGAACTTGTTCCTTATTCGAGAGGGGATGGTGAGGAGAGTGGGGAGAGGTTGGGAAGGAAATAAAGATCTCTTGTCCAAGAATGGATCATTGCAAATGCGAGCGAATATATTTCTTAATTCCTGACTTGGTACACGGACCGAAGGGTGCAAGGTAAGTGACGAAAAGGTAGCCGCAACTAAGCAATTGGTTTGCCTATGCTAAGGTCTGGATAGTCGGTGCAGTGGGATCGCCAGGTGAGAATAGTCATTGTTAAATAAAAAGAATGTTCTTGGAAGACGAACAAGTGCTCCCATTGGTTAAAAACAGAAAGGCTGTTCTGATTGGTTACTCTTGTCAGAGAATACAATTTTCTTGGGGGGAGGGGGGAGGGGGTTGAACGACCGAAATGTTCTTTCAGCAAACCACAGACTTCTTTCCAATCAGTCGACAACCGTTTGAAATCATTATCGGCCATAGAGATGACTAGATAGCTATGGGTGACAATTGCCGTCCTGTTGTGTTGTTTATTACTTACGCTTTCTCTTGCTTTCTACATTGTATATCAGTCTGTTATGTATATTTCAGGATCCGACGAAGAATTACAGTTGGTTCTGTTGGACACGGTTCAACTTTGTGGCAACTCGGGAGATGATTTCTTAAACGCTCAACCCGAAGGTACCTCGACATTTTAAAGTCAGTCGTAATGTCATGTAAAGTTTCGAGAAAATAGAGCCGGTTTTTCTTATGGTCTCGTTATAATTTGTTTTTATTTCTCACCGAGAACCTCAAAAAAGTTAAACCAATTTGATGTGTTCCTTAAATACTTTCCAGGACCCGAGTCAGTGGAACTTTCCGAGGCTCAATGGGATTGGATAGAGGAGACCCTTCGTTCGTCGACAGCGCATTATTTGATTGTAGGAGGCCATTACCCTGTGTGGTCCATTGCTGAGCATGGTCCAACCACCTGTTTAGTGGACAGACTGAGGCCCTTATTACAGAAATATAACGTGACCGCTTATATCAATGGACATGATCACAACCTCCAGGTAACTAAAACATGAAGTTAGGAACGTGCTTCTCGTCTACGTAGAAATGTTGTTCTTGTGCGTGTAATCTGTTTGATATTGTTTAGGTCTTTTCTTGTGTTTGTGATGAGTCAGTCAGTCAGTCAGTCAGTCAGTCAGTCAGCCAGTCAATCAATCAATCAATCAATCAATCATAAAATCAACCAATCAATAAATCAATCAATTAATATTTCTCATTTTAGCTGTTATTTTGACTCTATCAACAACACCAACCATCTCCACAAACTACAAATTAAGACATTTATCGTCATCATCGTCAACATCACCATCATCATCGCCACCATGAGCACCACCACCACCATCATCCTCATCATCATCATCATCATCATCATCATCATTCTTATTGTTGTTGTTGTTGTCGTCCTCACCGTTATCACCATATTCTTTGGCATCATCACCATCTTTCGTTATCGTTATTGCCATCGTCATTACAGCATCCTCATCACAAAATATCGTTATTCTCGTTATCCCATAAATGGTACTGCGACTCGAACTTGATTTCTCCAACCGGTACAACGATTCTCCCCTCGTTTCAGTATGTGTCCATTCTTATCTGATGTTTTCTTTTAAAATGGCTTCTTACAGCACTTGAAAGAACTCAACTCCGCAGTTGAGTATTTCGTCATTGGAAGCGCCGCTTACATAGACAACGACAAACGTCACATGAATGCAGTACCCAAAAGCAGTTCGCTGTTTTACTGGGCTGACCGCAGCAAAGAAGGAGGATTTGCAGTAGTACGCGTCGCGGTGGCTAATATGACGTTGGAGTTCGTGGATGCTTTTGGAACTACTTTGTACATACGAAAGCTGTATCCTCGTGACCATCAGCTGACCTTCTAGTGACCTCAAGCCCTTTTAAACAACCGTATATTGTTCAGATCGTTAGTGCTTTTTACGTAAATAAAGGAGTAATAAAGTAGTCTCAGCCACATAAAGAAGTCTTTCTTAGTCCTTCTTTCTATTTTCATGAGGGTAGTTAAGCCACAAGGAAAGCTTTTGAGCTTGCAAAAAATGGCACACGGCTTGACCCACATTGATTTTTGCAAGCAGGGGGTTGGGTTTTCTAAGGGCAAACCCAAAGCATGTGTGGCTAGAAGAGATCTCACTGAGAGTCAACTGCGTTAACCTTCAAAACACGGTGGTTTTTATCCAAAGGAAGGATTTTTGTCAAGGAAGGAGTTATTATTGTACTATCGGCCCATAAGAGTGACCTTCAAAAATAAATAACAACGCCATGCTTGTGTATGAAAAGCAACAGTGCCATATTTTTTACGGCCTGAGCACGTGACCTAAATACACGTGATGAACTCATGCACAATTAACGACATTGCAATGATTAGTCGTCAATGTCAAATACAGCTACCGGATTTTAGGTCCATCACATGTAGTGGGTCCATCAACAGCTCCTCCAGCACTAATAGAATGCTGTAAGCACATCGTGCTGAAGGTTCTTTCAGAAACCTTTTACAAATCCAGGAAACGTTACTGGTTATCAAAAACAATTTAATTGTATTTTCAAAATAATCATCATCATCATGGCTTGGCCTCGTGAACGAAGGTCTAGTACGTCGACCGCAAACGCTCAGCGACACACCATCCACCAGGCTGTCTCCTCCTTTGACTGAAGCAATCGCAGGGCCAGCTTCGAGGACAATTGCAAAAGAAGAAGGTGGAAGAATCGTGAGGCTTCATCGCCAAACCAAGACCAGACCTTCACCTGCACCCTCTGCGGCCGGCCCTGCCTGTCCCGCATTGGCCTCGTCAGCCACGAGGTCTCGTGGTGAGCAGCTAGGGTAGACCACTTGCGGTGGTCGATGTGAGAGGCGCCGAGGGACTTCTTCAGATAGTCTTCAGTAGTCTTGACCACAGGTAGCCCAAGCTCTAAAGAGAGCCGTCAACACGAGATTGCGTAACAGCGTTATATTTATAACAGTTTGTATGGGAATATAACGATCGTACAAAATCGTAGTTTAAAATAGGGGAAAGAGATTTAAATAAAATCGACTTACGTGCCCTCTTCTGTGTATAACTTGTGTTTCCATGGCATTCGGAGGCGTTTCAAAGCGATTCCAGAGGGTTTTAGGTTCTCTGTTTTCCTTCCCATATATATGTATGTATGGAGAGGAAAACAGAGAATTAACCTAAAACCCACTGGAATCGCTTTGAAACGCCTCCGAATGCCATGGAAACACAAGTTATACACAGAAGAGGGCAGGTAAGTCGATTTTATTAAATCTCTTTCCCCTATTTTGAACTATTTTGAACGATCGTTATATTCCCATACAAACTCTTATAATTATAATGCTGTTACGCAATGTCATGTTGGAGCTTTAGGCTTCTTGTGTCTTGACAAGCTAAGTCAAGTCTTGCGTGTCTTTTTGGGTGAAGAAATAAAAAAGAATGACGAGTGCACGTGAAACAAAGCTGCAGATAATTTACTGAGAACGAAATAAATAGCTGTATTGGACGACAGTGCGGTCTACGATAAATAAAAAACGCATAATCAAAGAAAATGTTTGCTCCAATAGAACAGACGTTTTTCTCGAATAGAGTAGGGATTTCGAACGAGCTAAAAGTCAACTGGCAACATCTATTTCATCTACTCCGCTGAAGCGAATGAAATTGCGTGACACATTTGGTTGATATGTAAGGGATATATAAACTAAATACGTTGAAAGCACTGATACTCATGGATATTGAACGTTTCACACGTAGCATTACTGCGGATGCGAGAATCAGTGTAGCAGGAGCAGCCTGCATCATACACGCGTAAAAGCGATAACTACAAACACATGAATCAGGGCACCGAACACACGATTCAACCTCGATTGAACCTTTGTCGAATGCAACAATAGATAACAGCGTGATGGAGATTTCCCGCCATTTTTCACGTTTTCCGTCTGCTGTTTGCCGTTTTCAACGTGAGAAGGCCTGTTTCGCGCTCACGGAGTCAACGAAGTGAGAATTTCATATGAAGGTTTTGAATCGTTCTGCTACAAATACACTGAGCGCTATTTAAGCGGGCTTTGCTCAAGCCCAGAGTTGTTTATTTTTCATTCTATGTAAAATAACAGGTTAACCGATTCTTAGCGTTTGCACAAATAGGAAGAAATATTACAAGAAAGCGAGCTGATGTTTGGCTGTCATTTCACAAAGGCTGTTACTAGACAAGGAGGCACTTTGCCGCAGATACGTAAAATTAAAACGACTGCCAAGAAAACTGTATGCAACCGGTAACTAATATTTTGGTTAAAAGTTAGAAAGCTGCTTTTTGTGTATCATGTGACAGGCTCTTTTTTAATATGCCCCGGTTGTCCCTTAGAGCATACCACTCGGAATGCCTCTCCTCTGTCGCCAATTTTTTGTTTTTGTTTTTCTCGAGGACAAATGATTCTCCCGTCCTTAATTACTGTTAATGGGTACTCGTGGTAGCCCTTCAATACACCCTCTATTTTAATTTAGTGCAATTGCTCAGGTGATTATAGAGAAGCGCGCGCTCTGATTGGTTGAGGATTACGTCATATCTTGCTATAATCACCCCGCGCGAGGGGATTATAATACTGAAACACTAATTTTCAAAATGGCCACCGCGCGATTTTTGATGTTTCTGGAGAAAAAAAAAAGAGGAAAATGCATTTGCTCTGGTAATCACCTTAGCAACTATGCTAAATATTGGCAAATATTTACAGTGCTAGTAGAGTCTCAACAGTGGAGTCTGGGTACGGGAACTGCGCATGCGTCCTGCGTTTGACCGCTGTGAACGCGCGCATTCTCCGATCCTCTCATTCTCGTCCCCAGAGCTGCGATCCTTTTGGCCAGCGCCACGGATCGGGACCTCTGGCATCCTGGCATGCAGGGACCGAAGCAGGAAGTCCGCGAATCACGGACTTCCGGCTTTTGTGCACAGCCTCAGAAATTTGAAACAATAACGGGTTACAAAAATGGGCAGCTATTGCGCTTGCGCGTTACCTGTCCCTGCCAGAGGTCTCGATCCGTGGCGCTGACCACAAGGATCGCGGCCTCTGGGGACGACAATGCGATCCTCAGCACAAGTCACTTTACTGAGTATCACCGCTCGCGTCTTGCGATTTCTGGACTGAAAACTGCACATCATGGCCTTGGATTTATCTTCGGAGGCGATCGGGGAGACTGATATGGAACTGTTTTGTGTGGAAATGATGAAACGCCTCGATTTTCAGCGAAGGAACGAACATTTCTGTGATGTGATTCTTGAAGTTGGCTCCGGTGACGATCAAGCTCGCTTGAAAGCTCACAGAATTGTGTTGTGTGCAGCAAGTCCGTTCTTCTACAACGCTCTTAACAGTGACATGAAAGAAAAGAAAGAAGGAGTGATCCGATTGGAAGAAACGAGTAAATCTGTGATGGAAGAAGTGTTGGAATATCTGTACACAGGACATGCTGATATCAATCAACAGAATGCGTATCATTTGATGGCGACAGCAGATTATTTTCTTCTTCCAAGTCTCAAGGCTTTGTCTGGCAAGGTTATTCAGCAGACATTGTCTTTTTCCAACTGTATAATGGCCTATTTTTCCGCCGTGAAGTATCGGTGTGAAGAACTGCAGAAGGCAGCGAGAGAATTCATTCAGTCGAACTTTGTTGCTGTAGCTAAAACTGAAGATTTCCTGAATTTGAGTAGCAAAGAAGTTGAGGAGTGGATTTCAAGTGACGAGATAGTGGTGAAAGGAGAGGGAAAAGTTTACGAAGTTGTCATGAAGTGGATCGAGAGAAGTGAGAGTAGAAAGCAATGCCTTCCAGACTTGTTTCGTCACATTCGTTTTATTTACGTTAAGCGCGACTTCCTGTTCAGTGTTATTCTATCAAATCCCTTGGTAAAAGACAATTTGGAGTGTTCAAACTTAGTCTTAGACGCCATGAAATTGGTGTTTAATGGAACTGAAGACTCCTATTTTGCTCAGCCACCAAGAAATTGCCTCAAGACACATGAAGACACCATTGTTGCCTGTGGAAGAAAGAAAATGTTTTGTTACGTACCATCAGAGAACAAGTGGTATGAATTGGCTGATATGCTCTCCAGCTGGCCTAGTCTTTCTCAATGCATAAGTTCTTGCAACAGTAAAATGTACATCATTGGTGGAGGTGTTGACAGCCATCCAGCGGAACGCTATGATCCATCATCAAACACTTGGACTCCTTTGAAGTCCTTTAATGAAGTACTCAAGTTCACCAGCGTTGTTACTTTTCAGGGAGCTCTGTATTCCATAGGTGGAATGGATAAAGATGACCAGCGAGTTAACACAGTGCAAGAATACAACCCTGATACAAACCTGTGGCAGGAGGTAGCACCCTTAAGCATGGCAAGAAATGGTGTATGTGCAGTAGCTGATAGAAACTCTCTGTATGCAGTTGGAGGCATTTCAAGCAATGGTAGACTGGACATTGTTGAAAGGTTTGATCCAGCAGAAAACACATGGAGTACGATTGCTTCAACCCATAATAAAAGGGGACGTGCTGGGGGTGCAGCTGTTAACCAGAAAGTGTTTGTTTTTGGAGGCCTTGACAGTCGAGTATCATTCTCCGAGTTCTGTGAAATGTATGACCCAGCTGTAGACACTTGGAGTTGCATCGCACAAACAGTTTCACTTAGAAAAGGCTTTACAAGTGCAGTGAGTTTCAAGGGAAAAATATTAGTGTGTGGCTACTTTGGAGAGGATTATTCAGAAGAAATGTCTCTTAAGATATACAACATTGACAAAAATGAATGGGAGTCCTGTGCAGATATACCATTATCTCCTAGAAAGTGCAGAATCATTAGTCTACGTATTCCAAGAGAGGTTTTGGATACGTGCTAAATTTCGTTGTTTTCGCAGACACAGACTGAGAGAAAAAATTAACACTGTACTTGTCCTTCAGACAGCCATGAGAAACAATGTGTTGGTCTGAAAGCCAAATCTACTTGTCCAAAATAGTTCATAGTGTTTTGGTTTCCACAGTGTACACATTTCTGTTTTAGACCCAAACTGCTTCATGTATCAAAATACCAAGTTTTAATTACATTAGTTTGTAATATTGGAATTGACTTGATTACATTGGATTTGACTTCTGCTCTCTGCTGATTGGTTAAAATCTGAAAGTTGAGAAGTAAATCCGTTAGTGGGTTTTTAGCAGCGGCATTCACCATTTTCAGACATCTGTGCTGGTTTCAATATGGCGAGGACAGGCTCTAGTAAACACATTTTCCCCTCATCCTTTGTGCTCTTAATTTTTTTTTTGTGGGCTACTAACCCTGGTTTTCACTTGGCCAACAAAAGGTTGTTAGAAATGTCTGGTTTCTTTCATGATGTCGTGTTGTCACATCAGGGATTCAAAGTTATGAAAGGTAACAAAACTACATGTACATCGTGACATCTTTCTCTAACTGGGTTAGTATGACATTCTTGTCATGATGTATTTATTCATCACACACTAACCCACTGTTAGCTTTATGGTAGCCTTATGTGTCTTAAGGACGTTCACTCTAATTGTTTCTGCACATCCTTACTGCGCACGCAATTCACTTCGTGATGTCATGCCACGTGTGCTGTTGAATAAATGTGGAGATACATGTATATAGCACTGGTGGGCACTTTAATATCTATGCATGGGTTTAACTTTCTGAAATGTTCGCTGACCCCACATTTTCTTTTGATAGATCACTTTCTCTGTCGATTATCTTCGTTTTGTGAAAAATAAAAGAAAATCTGTGTTGTGGAAGTTTCATTTTTTTTTTCAACTTTTCTGCTCTCGCATCATCAAATTCTGCAATTAATGAGCTGCACGGTGTTAGCAAAAGTCCATCTTAGAGGTTGAGTTTAACTAAAAGGATGACACTGGTTCAAATTATTAACTTGACAGACCCAGTTAAATAAGATTTGACTAAGGAAATGGCTCTACAGCAAATCACTTGTTAATACTTTCCAACTAACAAGCACTGAGGCCATGTCGATTTGGCCAATTTTGGCCATTTCCAAAATTGGGGTAGTTTTCCATGCGCTTTATTTCAAAAATGAAGTCAGTGACCCCAATTTTTTTGCATTTCTGACACAGGTAACTCATTATCTGTCTGAAGCCAAAGTATGAAAAAAATCTATGTTTTTCGCACGAACGTCCTTAAATAAAATGCATGTGCAACAAAGTTAAGCTCCTCAAGAGGATTCATAGCAATCATAAAGATTTGATTCTGCAAGACCACACCATAAGCCACCATTTGTTTATTTTTTTGCTAAATGGGTCCATGCATTTCCTAAAATGCAGTACTTGCATAAATAATGATATTTGGTACTTATGTAGCACAAATTTACATGATTATCTGATCAAATGTACTTAACAAAACTGGGACAAGATTACATTTAACTTAGTGAGATTTCAAGATGCTTTATTCTTGTTACACTTTTCATAAAGTAAATATATTATATTTTCATATAAATATTCTGACGTGGATAAATTTTTGATCATGTGGCTTGCTAAAATGGCACCACAGGTTTCCCAAGCTTTACGAGTTGGTAGTCATCTCTACCGCAGCTGTACCCCTTTTGAATAACGATTGCCCACATGGACTTTACATCTTTGTGTGTGTGTGTGTCTTGTGTATGGTTTTTAGGCTGATTTCAACCCCTTCAGGAGGCACTTGACCCATGTTTTGGGTATTGGGTTGCCACTGAAGGTTTGAGACCCTGACCTTGTTTAGGATAAAAAGCCCTAACGTACCTACATGTAGTAATTTTTTTCTTTCTTTAGGGACTGTGCAATAATTGTCTGGAGGGGGGGGGGGCTGAAAAACCAGTGGGGCATAAAGTAAAATCAATGCAAGGGTAGTGGGGTCTTAAATTAAAATAAGTCACTCAAGGGTGGGGGGGGGGCTTTAAGTCTTATTTCAAATATAACATGTGCATATTTATACTTAAGGAAACTGAAATGAAACCCGCATAAACGCATTGAAGCTCCCCTCCTAAAAACAGGACACAAAATTATAACATTAACCAATGATATGAATGATAAAAGCAAAAAGTATGTTATTTTTCACAGTTCAGGAGGGGGGTAACAACTAAACTCAATGCTTTAGGAGGGGGGCATTGCATAATTTTTTGCTACTTGGAGCCCATTTTTCAGCCCCCCCCCCCTCCTCCTCATAATTTTTTCCCAGTCCTTTTATTCCCGTAAGGGTTGGTCATACGGTATATATTTTTTTTTTCTTAACATTCATACCATGGGTAGGCCAACTCCCCTTATTTTAGGTCCC
>Ga0126336_10001849_pt1 | contig 11565 bp, 7 predicted proteins | sample SidCmetagenome_FD_92530 | JGI IMG/M metagenome (GOLD analysis project Ga0126336, IMG submission 92530) | Coral microbial communities from El Islote,Puerto Morelos, Mexico - Siderastrea C C metagenome | ecosystem: Host-associated > Invertebrates > Cnidaria > Coral | place: El Islote,Puerto... | reverse complement strand
GGTCATGGGTTCGATTCCCGTTCAAGCCTGAATTTTTTCAGGTTTCTTCTTTTCAACCGCTTAGGTTAAAACACCTTCACTGCAATGATCTACATATAATTCTAAATAAAGGATTATCAGACCATAAAGCTACGTAAAACTGAAAATGATACGCTAAAATAATGGGTTAGCGAGAATAAAAACACTTGATTCATGCTCTTCGATGTAGCCATCTTTTCACACGACAGCTTCTAAATTTAGCCCCAGGCGGGCTGGCCCGCCTCATCAATACCGGGCTGAGCAGTCATCTCGGCAAACAGAGCCAGCCCTTCTACCGAACCAGCCAGGCTCATGTAATCGACCCCTAAGCGACGCCTTAAATTTTAACGGCTCTAGTCAGTCACCATTTAAAAATCCTCCAAACTTAACGAACACTTACACAAACGACAAAATCCGACCCAGACGGCTAATCAGGATTTTTTTCTTCGTACCGTTCAATACAGGCTTCTTTGGCGTGGAACTGTTCATCACATCTTCCCAGCTTTGAACTTGAACGCTTCGATCGATTCGCTAGACTGCGAGCAGTCTCTCTTTTGCTGTCAAATTCGCGGGAAAAATTTGACACCGGCGTATCATGTTCGAAAATGGGCGTGTGATGTCATTGATGCGAACTGTCAATGGTCAAAGGGCTTCAGAAATGCAGTATGAAAGCAGGGCAGTCTCTCTTTTCGCTCTTCGCTCACTCTCCCGCCCACGCTACTCGCGGCTTCGCCGCTCGCCGCTCGAATATCGCCCTCGTGGCTTTGCCGTTCGTCCAGCACGGATTTTAGAGCGAAAGAGAGACTGCTCGCAGCCTACGTTTTACACCTAAGTTTATTATTGAAAGTGTTTGCTACGAAGCCAGGAAATTGCCTTAGCTAAATTAAAAACTTCCGAGGTAAATTAAACTGATTAGATAACTAATGAGTTCTTTAAAGTATTAATGAGCGGCTCGTGCCGACTATCAGCTAAACAATAACTGCTTAAAATATTCATAGGCTGAAAAACTAATAGATCAGTTGCCTATTCAATTTAAAAACTCACTTATTCAGCAGAACGTAACGAGTCAGCAAGATAACAAGTTCTAAATTAATCCTATAGAATTGAAAACAGAACGCAATTTCGGACCTATTCAAGTACGGCTCAACTGAGCAATCAAGTTGTTTTCCGAATAACTACTGTTGGCTTTTGTAATTATTTTTGTGCCCTATCGTTGTTGAAAATTAAACGTTTGAAAGGTTAAACATGTATTGAAAAAAATGGTTTTCCCAAAAGCTAAACATGAACAGCTAAAAGCGAAACATTAAAACTAAACCAATCTAATCCAAGGGTTGCATATAAAGTATAGCAAAGCTTACTTAAACTAGATTTTACAGCTGAACATGAACAAAATATGATAAACGACTGAAATAACGGATTGAACAGTAAAATAGCTGAATACGGAAAATTATTTCCGTGGCACCTCTACTGTGCTGGTGTTGTGTTTACAACATTAGGTTATTTATTTATTTATTTATTTATTTTGTACGGAAAGCTTTCGTTTACTGAAATACCACTGAAAACATAACAGAGTTAACAATAACGAGTATGGGGCCGGACAGGCCTGTAAATAATTTAACTCACAGAATCAAGGCAAACCTGAACAGCCACTTAACAGCTAGAAACATTGAATATCTATCATAAGGATAAACGATTTCTTGCAAAGACAGTCAAAGTTGATAGTGAAAGCAATTTACTACTAAAGAAAGACCTATTACCTACACTCAAAGAGGTTTATCAGTCCTTCCAGCTGTAAACTTTCAAAGTTTACAAATAGCGACTCAAGCGACGGTGTCTTGCAAAAATACAAAGGATCTCTGCTCTCTTTGTTTTTGTCATTCCGTCCGGCCGCTGCACCAGTTTTTGTGTCACACAACTCAGTCAAGAAGCCAATCCACGTATCACGCGTAGAATAGGCTGGTTATTTCTCGTTTCACCATGTAGTTTTTTCAGCTAAAGTAAGATTGGCTGCTCCAGATCAACATAGTAAGCTTAAATTCAGTCTTTTGTTCAAATAAACTCCTCCATGCCTCTTTCGTGGAGTGAACTGATTTTTCATACAAAGTCGCTTATTTTAACTTCTACGACTGCCCTGGAAGGACTGCCAGCCTCCATCTGCTTTAGACAATGTTGAGAACAATTTTCAAGCCACGATTGACCATGTACCATACCCTAGAGCCGAAAATTAGAGGAATTAATCCAAAAATTGTGCTCTTTCCACGGTCGGGTCGTTTATCTTGAAGCAGGTATTCATTTAGCTTTCTCAAGAACCGCTGCAACATATCACAAGGTTTTGGCGCCTTTTTCGTATGATGTGATCGACACCTGTTAACTTTTTGCGTCCTCTCTAGCTAAGCTGAATTTGAATTGACTGTATTTCGATTCTTTGGGGGCTTGCATCGCCCATTTTCAGGCGGATTTCTTTTCTACTGTCCGTCTCTTCGTAAACATTGCTAGACATTAGAGAGATTAAGCATCACGTTTACGGCAAACGCAAACGGCAAAAATACCACGTGATCATGAGTTTCCCGCAATTTTTCACGTTTGCCGTTTTCAACGTGAAGACACAGGGACACCACAATAGTTGAGAAAGGGAATAATAAATAAAACTAGGAGTAATCATAGATTATCGAGTGCTTTGACATGATTAATAGGAGTTGTTACTAAGAAGTAAACGGCCAGTGAAAGTGGTAAAGCAACTGTGAATCTGCGAGTGGGAGGGGACTGTGAGTTGATAAAGGCTGCAAAATCCCAAAATTTGTACAGAGGTTAAGTTGCCATCTGCAGTATAGTATTCGTAAATATTAGACAGAGGATGAAGTAATCAAATCTTTGAGTGGTCCCCAAGTAGTATTTATGCATATTTATATTACTTCAGATTGTGTGTATCGCTAGTACAGTGTATTTAGCATTTGGTGGTCTTGGTGAAGTGGAAGTTTGAGGTTCAGGAGTAGTGTAAGGAAGAAAAATATACAAAGTGTGGAATTAAAAAAAATTATTTCGGCAATAATTACTTAACAATATTGTAAATATTAAGTTTACAGTATCATTTCAAAGACAACAGTCTGATCTTGAGTGAACAACGAACTTTCAATAGAAACTGATTACAGTGGAACCTCGATTTAACGAAGTGCCCTTGAGGGACTGGGGAAATTGGTTCGTTATATCGAGGTTCTTTTCCATACATTGCACTATTACTGGGCTGAAAAATATCGTTCGTTGTACCGAAGACTTCGTTACATAGAGGTTCGTTATATCGAGGTTCCACTGTACAAGACTAGTGTTTGATTATATGAATTAAATCATGTAACAGTCCGATGAAACTATTTCTTAGGTTCCCCAGTAGTGTTTACACCCATACAATCCCCTTCACATAAAATAAAATTCAATCTCGGAGTATCATTCATCGAAGCCTGAACAGGGTTTTTTGTACGACAATTAATGATCGGTTGCCTTTCGTCTTGATGACAACAAATAACAGCATGGTACTATAACCCGTCGAGCTAAAAAACTCGGAAATTTTGCTTTTGACCCCAAATTCTGGTCAAATTCCCTGGCCGAGCAACACAGCTCGGTGGGTTATATAATTTTTGACCACATGTCATAGTGGTAGCTCCAGAACTTCGGGTTTGTTTTGAATCAGCCTCAAAGTGTGGCAAATCCTCACCTCGTTGAGACGCTTAACTTCAGGTTAGATGTTACAGCAGGAGTCAAACATCACCTCTGACCATTTAAACTTACTTCAAAAAAGTCCACGGCGCTACAAAAATCTAATCAAAATCCTTCGCAAAAATTCCACAGCTCGACACAGTGCCACAACGAAGGAAAAATAAAAGCACCCGTCGCGACCACGAAAACGAGGCATTCATGACGAAGCCGAGGCTATAAGGGCTTAGAGAACACAAGCCCCCGCAAAAGTATGTGGGGGAAATGTGGGAACGCCCTTTTGGTGTCCTTACAGGAATTTCTGGAATGTCAAATCGTCCTGGCTTAGTGCCACAGGACACGCAAAAAGCAGCACAGACCACCCAACACAAGATTAGGGTTTGCGTTCTCATTCGTCGAACGCAAGTACAATTATGCTAAAAATTAGCATAACTTAGCTAGATCCGTACTATTTTTCTACGCAAACTGACCGGTTTAATGTCAGTGTTTAAACAAAAGGGAAGAAAAAAGTGCGAGAAAGCGAGGTGATGTTTGCTTGTCACCTTCGCAAAGACTGTCAACTGTTTTATGAAAAAGGCGCTAAAATGATGCAGTACGTCAAAACATCCCGAGGAAACCACATTTAACCGGTAACTAATATTTAAGTTACAAATTAGAAAGCTGCTTTATTGTATATCTAAGCTTTAAATGAGTTTACACGAAGCTTAAGAAGAAATGGTCCATTTTCAACCTGCCGTTTGCCGTAAACGCGATGCTCAATCTCTCTATTTTCATTTCCTGTTTTGAAACTTCATACTCGTAGACTTCCGATAAAATATAATAGCCAGGGACCGCGGAGACCATTTTAAAGTGGTAGGGATAAAAAATCTGGCCAAGACAAACAAGCATTAGGGGTCACTGTTCGGTCATTTATCATGCATTTGCACGCCATCATATTTACAGCTCCAATAAATATAACATAGCCGTCCTCACTTGGTATACCATCCAATACAGTAAATATGTTAAATAAAACTTCCTAAGGTTGCTACTTTTTGAAGTTGCTCTCGCGGTTCTCGTTACGAGAAACTAACTACTTTGCGACGTCAGCTATACAGACAGTGTCTGTTCTCTGCTTGTGGGCATTCAACACGGCTAGGTTACCAAACCTTTCGTCACCCGTCCTGGATCTAAGCCACGTCTTCAAACGCCGGGAAGTTGAGAATGAACGTTCGCCAGCAGCGCGGTAGTAGGATTTACAGCAAGCAGCTTACAGATAGTTTGGACTTCCTGAGCGAGATTCTCTCCGGTTCTGGCATCTTCGTCACCGCATCGTCGAGCATATGGGCCCGAGGAGGGGGGTACTCCCTTATATAAGCTATATAGGTATGTGCGGCGCCAAAGTGTATGGTTTTTGTGCTTTTTTGGTCTGAAACGGGGTATAGATTTTGACATTTTGGTCTGAAATAGAGTAAGGTTTGTGCACTCTGATATGGAATCTGGTATGGTTATTACAAGATGCTATCTTTTTATTAATTTTCTTCTCCTAAGAACTGAGGTTTGATTCTATCTGTCATCAGTCCTACGTCACTACAGAGTACCATGAGAAGCACGCCCGCTTGCTTATTGAGCCATTGTACGCTCGCTTTCTTAGCCGAACGAACTACCACAGAGGTATCTTTTTTCGAACACTTGGTTACGTGAGTATTTCTTTCCAGAAATTTGTCAGTTGAAATATACTTTTAACATCTCGTATTGAACCTTTTGGTAAAGTTGTTTGTATTTAGCGTTACGCTTTTTCGAAGTGATTTTTGTTTAGGATGTCTTCCAACGAAACATGTAACGAAGCTTCTCAGACCTCTCACCAAACTGGTGAATGAGAACGCCACCCTGTTACATTCGAAAGCCAACCTAGCACTTCGCGTCAACCTGACAATTCCGCTCAGCCCCCGGCTGCAAACCCTAGCCAACCTGGCCCGGACTGGTGTAGAAGCGTCACGGAGATGAACGCCAACATGAGTGCCATGAGTGCTCTTCTGAAGCAGTTCGTGGAGAGTGGCGCTTATGATAGCCAGCCTAGCTTTGCCCGCTCTGCGCGTAAAAGGCACCATGGAGACCAACTCTCAGAACCCAGTGATTGTGAAGAAGAAGGTCACTCCACGCGAGAGAAAAGGCCTAGGCAAGACGACGAGATGAGCCTCGCAGCCTCCGACAACGACTTGCAGGAACTCCTCGCCGAGTCAAAGGGCGCCGAAGCCAACGATGGCACGAAAAACAGTACCCAAGAGGACGACTACTTCAAATCCCTCGAGGCCGATCTCAATGACGAGGAGCCCGTTGGGTCTAAAATTCTGAAAATTTTGGCTAACATAGCCGAAAAACGTTGGGGAATGGCCCTCCCTAACGAAAAGCTTAAAGCCATGCACGCCAAGCATGTCAAGCCTGAAAACTGCTCGGGCATGACCGTGGCCAAGGTAATTTTAGGCGTAAAGCGGACCTCAGATTGAGCAACGTCCAACAAGCCTTACAAAAGGCCGCCTTTGGCATACTAAAATCCTGCGATACTCTGGTGTCCACAAATTCTCCCAGTGTGGACAAAGCAGGCTTTTTGCAGCCTAATGTCGATGTGATAGCGCTTATTGGACACGCGGTTAGCGAACTGTCCCGTCTACGCTGGGAGCAAATTAAACCGGCCTTAAAACCAAAATTTTACTCTCTGTGTAGCACCGCTAATGAAAGTAGCAACCAATCTGCCCTACTCTTTGGCACTGACTTGGCGAAGGCCATTCGTGTTGCCAAAGATGCCAGTAACATCGGCAAAAAGATAGGTTCTGGTGATAAAAATGACGCTCAAAGAAATTCGCGCCAATTCTACCGTTTTTTCGATAAGAGAAAGCCTCAGAAAGAGTACAGCTCAGGCACTTACAAACAGCCTTTTTTAGGGAAACATCAGAAAAAGCCGAACTACAAAAAGTACCAAGCAGACAAGAAATGATTCAATCTTTGGATAACATCAAAAAATCAGTAAATACTTTTCCAATCCTTAAGATCTATCTGAATAATAAATGTGTTTCTTTTAGCGCCGGTTGCGTCTCTCGTTTCATGGATAATTGGCAGGAAATTACTTCCGACAGGGATATTTTGACAACTGCCAAGGGGGCGACAATTGAATTTGACGCGCCACCCCATTATGTGTCGCAACCGCATATCAATTTCTCCTCTACAGAAATTGACGTCAATGAAATAGACAAATTATTGTCTAAGGGCACAATCGAACTGGCCACTCATGAGCACGGTGAAGTATTGTCCAGTATTTTCATTAGACCTAAAAAAGATGGTAGCCATAGACTCATCCTCAGTCTCAAAGGTCTTAACCATTATGTCACATATCACCACTTTAAAATGGACACCCTTTATTCCATGCTAAAACTGGTGGAGAAGGATTGTTATATGGCCTCCCTTGACCTCAAAGATGCATATTATTCGGTGGCGGTTAAGCCCAGCCACAGAAAATACCTTCGTTTCATGTGGGACAACTCTCTGTACCAGTTCACATGTTTGCCGAACGGGCTTTCCTCCTGCCCAAGTAAATTTACCAAACTGTTGCATAAGAAAGGCCATGTTATCTCGAGATACATTGATGACCTTTTTCTTTTAGCCAAAACATACGATCTTTGTGTCACAAACGTGATAGATACTTTCATGCAGTTTGACTCCCTGGGGTTTACAATTCACCCAGAAAAATCGGTTTCCATCCCCTCCCAAAGGCTAGTTTTGCTCGGATTCATTATTGACTCTGTTGCTATGTCTATCACGCTCACCCCTGATAAGGCCCAAAGCGTGAGAGAGGCATGCTTATCACTGATGAAGGGAACGCCGACAATCAGGGATGTTGCACGGGTGATAGGGAAAATAATTTCCTCTTTTCCGGGAGTCATGTATGGCCCACTCTACTACCGTTCCCTAGAACATGATAAAACTAGCGCTCTGAAGCTGTGTAAGGGAGATTTTGATTGTTGCATGCAACTGTCAGACGGTTCCCATGGTCACCCTTCAACAACCCTCACCACCGATGCATCCCACACAGGTTGGGGAGCGCCGTATGAGAAAACCAGCACAGGGGGTTCTTGGTCTGACCATGAAAAATCATTCCACATTAATTACCTAGAACTCTAATAGCCGTCTTTATGGGCTTGCAATCCTTTTGCAAGTTGCAGCAAAACACACACATCAGATTGCTAATTGACAATACCCCCGGACATTACCACTGCAATAGCAGTCCTAAATCGCATGGGGACGAGCCATTCAGACCCTTGTAATCGGCTTTGAAAAGACATCTGGGAATGGTGTATTGATTGGAACATTTGGATAAGTGCAGCTCCTATATTCCCACGGTTCATAAAACAACGACCGATTTAGAATCAAGGAAACCAAATTCGAGCACAGAATGGATGATTGACAGCAATGTCCTGCAGGAGGCTCTTTCAAACATAGATTTCCGCCCTGATATAGATCTGTTTGCCTCCAGGCTTGACGCTCAATTTCCACGTTATGTTTCTTTTCGGCCTGACCCCGCGGCATTTGCCATTGATGCTCTAACACTGAACCTGTCCCATTTCCAATTTTATGCTTTTCCTCCTTTCAGTGTGATCACTTCGTTTCTACAAAAAAATCAGGAGGACAAAGCGACAGGGATTTGCGTATTCCCGGACTGGCCGACACAGGCGTGGTACCCGAAAGCATTGCAGCTGTGTGTAACAACACCAATAAAACTGGGACTGGGAAGGAATCTTTTGAAGTTCCCAGGGCAGCCCACAGCGCTGCACCCGCTCCACAAGTCCCTAACCTTGCTAGTTTGCCACTTATCCGGGAGCAACTGAATAACACAGGTCTCTCATCGGACGCCGCCAATATTCTCCTAGCGTCTTGGCGGAAAACCACTGGGAAACAATGTAGTACCTATTTCTCAAGATGGCTATTATATTGTCAGAAGTAACACTTGAACATGAACCAGGTCACTGTTAACGATGGCCTGGAATTTCTCACTTCTCTCTACAGACAGGGCTTAGGATATAGTGCTATCAACACTGCCCGCTCTGTACTGTCTGCGATTATCACGCTGGGAGATAAGACGACCTTTGGAGAGCACCCTTTAGTCACCTGTTTTATGAAGGGGATATTCGAACTTAAACCCTCACTCCCCCGCTATACGGTAACAGTGGGATGTTGGCACTGTCCTTAAATTTCTCCAAGACGTACCTCCCATCACCGACCTGACATTAAAACAACTTACTAGAAAACTAGCAATGTTACTTGCACTTGTTACTTCACAACGATCCCAGATACTCGCCAAACTCGACACGACCTTTATGCAGGAATTACCAGACAAGATGGAGTTTACGATTAGAGACACAGTCAAAACAACTCGTCCGGCCGTGAAACACCTTGAACCCATTCAAATTTTGGCCTATGGGCAAGACCCCAGGCTTTGCTTTGTTAAGACCCCTGCACTTCGCAAAACCTCCTCATTATTGATCAGCTACACCAAACCACACAAAGCTGTCACCAATTCAACCGTTGCTAGGTAGATGAAATCTACTCTTCTTTAAGCTGGAATCGACATCAGCACATTTTCGACTCATAGCCGCCGAACCGCGGCCTCTTTGTATGGTTTCTCGTCCGGACTGCCGCTCCAAGACATACTCAAGGTAGGCGGATGGTCCAATGCACAGGTGTTTGCTCGACACTACAATAAACCCCTTGCCCAGAACTTTGGGAACGCCATCTTAGACCATTTCAATAGAACTGTAGGCAGTGACAATCCGTAGTCACGCAACTTGTCACGCTAGGCGTTTTTTGTAAACCGTAGGATTTACCTGTTACGGGTTATAAACGTCTGGTTACTCTGTCTATAATTTGCACTCCTTTGGACCTCCGTGTATTTTGCGCCTTGCCAGCGCTCACACTCTTTGAAATCTCATGGTACACCGTAGTGACGTAGGACTGAAGACAGAAAGAATTCTACAATTATACGAGACTTACCTGTAAGTTGAAGTTTGATTTGGATTCTATCTTGTCATCAGTCGGGAACGAAGTAGTAACATGCCCTACCTATTTGGTTTTTTTCCCTTCCCCACTCCTTCGTTCCTGTGAACACTGGCAAGTCACTCTTTAAATTATGGCTCAATAGATCTCAATAAGCAAGCATGCGTGCTTCTCATGTTACTCCTTCGTTCCGGACTGATGACAAGATAGAATCCAAATCAAACTTCAACTTACAGGTAAGTCTCGTTTAATTGTAGAATTAACGTTGGGAATTTGAAGCCCTTCGCAAATGTTTACACAAACGAAATAGGGTCAGGGTCTGGTATCAAATTTTGGGTCAGGTCTGAAATAGGGAAGGGAAATCGCATATATTGGTCTGAAATAGGGTAAGGGTTTCCAGAAGCGCGCCGCACACCTCCACCCAAATCTTCTAGAAGCACTCCCGGGATGTGGGCAAATCGCCCTAGTTCCCCTCCTCCGTGTCTGCCATACGGTAGGAACGCCTGTGAGAATATTACTGCCCCCGCGCAGCTTTGCCGAGCCTTTGACTTCGTGAAGCGCATATGCAAGATTAGACGCGTTTTGTTACCTTCAAGTGGTAAAATTCATACATTACCCATGTCATTTGGAGCCCTAAAAAATCAACCCAAGCAAAAAAGTGGTAGGGCTATAGCCCTACCAGCCCCTCCCCCTCCGCGGTCCCTGATAGCCAATCAGATTTCGATTCGTCAGCATTTTGACATTGATTATCCCAGTGGAGAATTGCCCAGAGGTCGACCAGAGGTCTTGCATCCTTGGTGATGACCAAAAGGAATGCGGCCTCTGGGAACGAGATTGCGCACTGCGTGTAATAGTCCATACAGTTGTGTGCTTAGTGAACTGGCCTCTGAGTTGAAGTGAGGCTGGAGTTGACCTTGTTTTGCTAAAGACCTTCCTGCTTCTTACATGTAAATCATGTTGTTATCATGCTAAGTAGTTTGTATTTACATATGAAAAGCGGGAGGGTTTGCATCAAAATAAGATCCCACAACTGTAAACTGGACTATTGCATGTTGATAAACAGGAAATCGGCAAAGTCAGCGTGGTTTTGATCGCATCGGAGCAAGAAGGACGGCGCCAGTGATAGACTGGAAACAGAGCTTTATCAAGAAAATGCGTACTAGCAGTAATCGAAGATTAAGAGATTGCGTACGACTGGTTGCATTCTAGCAGACAGCCAACGCTTCTGGTTCCCAAGTTGTCACCAAGGAGATGAAAGCCTCTGAGTCCTTTGCTTTCCCCTAAATGAAAGCATAGGTCTTTAGCATGGGGTCTTTGTTAAACGAGCTCAGGTTTACATATTGTTGTGACTGAGAATTGCTGTGAAATGATTTGACCATGGTGCAAAAATTTTCTGCTGACAACAAAGGTCCTTGAATATGTGCCAGCAATGTCTTTCCTTCAGTGGAACAGCAAGCACCCAAGCCAGCTAAATCACTTGGTTATACAGCACAAAAGCCCCAAAACATGTACTAACAAAGGGCCTGAAACTAAATCTTTGGTGACCTATTTACACTTAAGAAAATTCACATGACATGACAAATTTTCTATGACAAATGAAACTGACATGTCAGTTTAATTAGCAAAGACATTTGCAACATAAAAAATGTGACAAAATTTACTCATCTACACGAGCAAATACAGTTTCACAGGAAGGCATCTCAGTTAGTCAATATACAAAATTACTGGAATCAATTCAACTATAAACCTTTCGGTGGTTTGTGCACGAGTTTATACATCAATGAATTTGCCAGTGACATGTTTGAAAAATGACCATCAAGG
>Ga0126336_10001848_pt1 | contig 11577 bp, 11 predicted proteins | sample SidCmetagenome_FD_92530 | JGI IMG/M metagenome (GOLD analysis project Ga0126336, IMG submission 92530) | Coral microbial communities from El Islote,Puerto Morelos, Mexico - Siderastrea C C metagenome | ecosystem: Host-associated > Invertebrates > Cnidaria > Coral | place: El Islote,Puerto... | reverse complement strand
TGTTGCTTGAAAGAGGTTTTTAATTCTGCAACTTCCTTAGAAAGGTTGTTCATTGACTTCTGAATATCTTTTAGTATTGTGTGGATGTCCGCTAGGTCTGGTTGGACGTCCTCGCGCTCCTCTGAGTCTTCAGGCTCGAAATCGGCGGACGCCATGTTAACACGTTTTGATTCTGTAGTTTCGTCGTCCGTGGATCCTCTTTCACCACGTTTGTTCTTAATTACGGCCTGACTTTACAGGAGGCATATTTTTGAACAATTTTCATGCTGTAGATAGGTTTTTCGTCTGAAATTGAGTCCTCCCTTCACAGAAAAACGTGGCCGTCTTCGGCCAGATGTTAAGAACGTGCCAAAGACGTACCCAACCTGGGAGCATTTATTCAATTCTGAACCCGTTTTTGTTTTGCATCGACTAAAAACACGTAGTAACAGCATAAATTGCATCGGGTTACATTTTCTTTGTCTAATTATAGCAGATATGTTATATCAGTTTTAAACTGAAGTTTGTAGAGGTCAGGCTATTATTTTCTTGTCATTCTCTACTGTGAAAAGCAATAAAGTGAATTGCCGAGAAAAAATAAGAACATCCACTTTCGTTTCAGCCTCGACCGTAAAATTAGAAGTTCTTGTATAAGATTAACAGTGTACAGCTGATTTCACTGCTGCGTGCACTCCCAGGTTTGTCAGATAATACATGAACAGTCCGCTATGACTCGCCCGTCACTATTCGCCCATAGCCACAAAACTGCTTAAGAAATGGAAAGTCTTCCAGCTTTTTGAGATTGTTTTTGTTTCGGGAAGTTATTTGTAATTTCCGTTCCTTCGTAAAGTTATTTCATGTGTAATTTTCCATCATTGGTTCTTGATCATGTGGAATCTCAGGATTCGCCGGAGGTGATTCGCCTGCCGTGATTTGCCTATTGTCACAAAATTGCACTAAATAATCGCAACAGTGCGCATCGGGAACGAGTTTAGACAGGAGTTAGTAGCAGAAGATATGGAAACATTTTCCAACACTCTGAGATTATGGGTGAATCGTAACGTCGAATCATGCCCATCCCATTATATTTACATGACAAAACAAGTTTTCGTCCAAACAAGCGTTTTCGTATCATTTTCACTTGTCCACACTAATGCGTTTTCTTAAACGGACATATTGATAGTCTTTTTGTGCGTTCTCGCCCACTGGCGAAATTAAAACAACATAAAATGTCGCCAAGTTTTTGGAGTCTCCGTTTTTCCACGTCCACATACTACAGCGTTTTTAAAAATCTCCGTCAGTTTTCACCTAGCCACACCGTAAACGACATGTGTTCAAAATCCATTTTCGAAATCGTTTTCGAAAATTTCCGTTTTCATCAGCGTTTTCAAACGCTGAGGTATGGACAATAGGCGAAAACGCATCAAATGGCGTAACGAAAATAGCGTTGATGATGATGATGATGGTGATGATGATGATAAACCAATTAAATCGTTATTTTTTCTCTACAGCAAAGCTCAGATATTCGTCACTGCGCCAAACATTTTTCATCTTGGAGTAGAGGAGACAGTGTCAGTCATACTCTACAATATTGACAGTCCAGTGAATGTAACAATTATCGCCCAAGAGTTTCCCGGCAAACAGAGGAACTTAGCAACAGCCAGTGGAATTTTCACAGGCGGTTAGTGAAAACATCCTATAGTAGTGGCATAATTTATCATTCAACTGATTGAGTTACGCCTTTGTTGAGCTTACCCTTTGCCAGGGTATCTGAAAAGGAGAAACGCCGCCTTTGAAAATCGTCTTTCGCACAAGCTGCAAAGGCAAAGTCCCGCAACAGCCGAAAAAAAGCTGTCGCCAAGCTCGACTTGCACCTACAACTTTCTTATAACCGTGAACTACATCGGACAACTTACGAAGAAGTGGTGCTCTCAATATCCAGCAGCCTTCGTATAGCAATCTTTTTGCACAACTGGTTTTTCTGTTATTATTTCGGATATATGTAATCAGTTGCCTTCAGGCACCTTAAAGTTTTGGACAGACGTGTTTCAACCATGACATGTACAGCGGTCGTCTTCAGTAGTAGTGAATTAATTATAACCAGTCTGCTACCATCCATATCTTTGTTAGCATTTTTTTCTTAATTTCTAAATTTGATTCATCACTTACTTACTTGAAAACGTTTTCAGCCAGGTTTACTCTGTTATCCAAGGACTACGCAAGTGTCAAGCGCTTCTCGTTCATTACAGTTCACGCTATCTGGCTTTAGAGGTTTACAGTTAAATTTTCAATTAGCAAACAATTAAAATGCAGACTTTATAGCAAGGTTCAAAAACACGCAGGTGGGTTAACCCAAGCGCCTGAGAAACTTTTGCCGTCTTCTTAATACGACAGATAAGAATACAACACCGGAAAAAATAAACAACACAAGGGAGTGCTAGATTAACACTTTTTCTAGGGTAATCCTAACACTAGGGTTCCCCTTAGCTTAATTCCTCTTTACATCACGGCATGTTAACAAGTTCACAGAGAAAATTTATTTGAATCGCGTTTCCTACTTTTGATACGTACGTCGTCCTCCCTTTTTTGATATACGCATAAGTTCAAGACATCTTTTTTATCTCAACAGAGAAACCAGGCGTGCTGAGACTCAAGGCAAGATAATGTAACAATTGCTGTGATTTTATGTTTGTGAACTGTCCACATGCATAACGACACACTGATAATTGAGTTTAAATTTGGAAAGAAATTGCCATACATTCTTTACATTTTGAAGCTTCTTCAAAGTTATGATTGCTTAATTATCTGTAACGAAAGCATGGTTGCCCACAGTTTTCTTTTTGGATTCCAAGAACCCTTGCTAAGATTGCTACTTTTTTGTGGGAACGCGGTGGTGTAGTGTTTGCGCTTTGCACTTCAGATCTGAAGGTCGGTGGTTCGACGCTCAGTCCCTGCCAACATGTTGTTTCCTTAGACAAGAAACTTTACCCTAAATTGTCTCTCTCCACCCAGGTGTATAAAATGGGTGCCGGCGACATACTGCTGGAGGTAACCCTGCGATGGACTAGCAACCCGTCCAGGGGGGAGTAGCTTCAGTTGCTTCATACTACAGAAACCGGCTCGTGTGGGCCACCTCGGCTTGTAAGCGACACTACCTAAGATCTACATTTTCCCCATAGCCATAACCTTTGCAAAAAATACCTGACAACCTAATTAATAGCTTGCTTTTTTACTGAACGTTATCTTTTTCTTCTTCTTCTTCTTGTAACTGAAACAGTTGGATCCTAATGATTTTCCCGTGGATATTAGCGATGAAGACGACATGGCCACCAATCGACATGCCTACTTGGTTGCCAAGACTAACAACACTGACTTAATTATTCAAAAAGAGGTGAAAGTCCTTGTCAGTTTCCTCGATGGCATCGTTCTTCTACAGACAGATAAACCTATTTACACTCCACAACAGAGTGGAAGCCTGGAGTATACCAAAGGTGACAGTGAAAAATATGACATCATCATCGTCATCGTCATCACCTCATCATAATTATCATCATCATCATCATCATCATCATCATCATCATCATCATCATCACTATTTAAGTCTATTTACATGAAGCGATTATCTATTGTGACAAAAACATAATTGTTTCCTGAGAGTTTTCATTGTGCGAAAGTGTGATTAGTGTTCCTTTAAGCGTTGTTTCTTACAAAGTGAACCATAATAATGCTTTTGCTTTTGTATTCGATTGCATTCAATTTTCCTTTTCCGATTCAGATTTGCTTCAATGTCAAACTGGTTTAAAGTGCAGACGGCCCATTGAAAAGCATATCGCCTGCACAGTTAACTAGGTCACTGTAAGGGTTCTTTACGACTCATTATAGGTTCTTTAATGAAAACAGGCCTGTTAGTTTTGCTATTTAATATAAACTATTGCCCTAGACATAAAATTATTTTAGTGCGAAAGATCTTGAAAATTTGTTTTCTCTTCAGTTAAAATTAGGATCATGCCTCTTGGATTTGATCTCAAACCGGCTAAGGCGAAAAAGGTCAGTAATATCCACAGTGTAAGCCTGCATCCGATTGCTATTACTAATTGACCGAAATATGGAATTATTGAAACTGAAAAAGCAAGCTATTTCACTGTCTCTTTTCTTTTCTTATTAGGTGACGGTGGTTGTCAAGGTAGGAAAAATTCTTTAAGCAATTAAACATCAAAACACTAAGTAGAAATTGAACGTTAACGTAAGCACTTAATTCTAAATACTTTGTTTATTACTTAGGTCGAACTTTATTGGACTCGAACTCATGAATTTCCTGGTCTCTAGAGTATCGCAGATGGTCTGAAACCAGCTGTTACTCTAAAATGAAAGTCCTTGAAAGTAAAATTCTGTTGTTAAGGAATGACGCGTCGACAACTGTGCCCGGTTGTTTTAAGGCCGATTCGTGTTAACCATGGCTTAAAAGTTATCCAGTATCTATTTTTTTCTCATTTTAGAGCGACAAAAGTAAAGGCCGCCACACACTAGGGGACATTTTGTGGCGACATCTAGCGGGGCCACGGGATGCAAAATTGAAAATTGGGGTCATTTTGTCCCGGCTTCATGACACACGAATTCAAACTAGCTGAAATTCATGTAACATGTTGCGGGGACAAAATTCTGTCCCCACAACAGAACGTTTTCGCTACAACGGGGATGGCACACGAGGAAAACTGTCATTGCAACATGTCCCTGCAACATGTCCCAGCTGCTACATGTCCCCTAGTGTGTGCCGGCCTTAAAAGTGTAGAAGGAAAATATCTTGCAGGACTCGACATCGCTGAACTATAAAAGTCAATTCAAAATTGACGCTACTACTGGGTTATTCGCATATGAAAAGTATGAATGAAACTGCTGGGTTTAAGCTTTTAGCGACCGGGCCCTGGAGTGTAGGAGATCTCTGAACACAAGTGCATACTGGAATTTTCTGTTCAATGACAGGATAGATCAGCTAAGTCCAAATGTTATTGCCTTTGAAGCCTTCAAAAAGTGATTGATCACTTTTTTGTCTCAGAACCCGCAAGGTGTTGTGGTACAGAGATGGAAGGACTTAACTACCGAAACTGGTGAGGAAAACACGAGGTCTTGCAAAAAGCTAACTAAAAATGGAAGCTATGGCGAACAATTTCATACAGTCAGCGGCTCGATATGTGGGCTCACACAGTTTTCATATTCGTTTAAGTGAATTAGTGGAAATCCATAAAATCTACTATTATGCGACACAATTTTGGTGTCTAACACACATGCAAATCAAAAAGCAAGTTAAAAAGAAGAAAAACCCACGTTTTCTTGTTATTTAAGCATTGCGCAATCAACAGCCATATTGTCACACCACTTTGTCACGCGAAGTCACACTGTCAGAGAAAGTTCAGCCCGAAAGTTCTATTCAAGCTTGTACAGCGGACCTCTAAGTGAAATTTAAAGTTGTCATGTAAGCTGAATATAAATTGAACATTTTCAATATGGCAGCCGATGTTCAGTTCGGTGAAAAGGTTATAAATCTTTCATTTCATTTCATTTTAAAAGTCACCATATCAGAAGATCAACTTTCCGAACAAAAAATGATGGAAGGCTTTCTTAATTAGTTGTTAATGTTGCTCCAAATTTCTCAGTATGCCATGCTAGCAAATGTTTTTTTCATCTTTTTATCCTTTGTGTTTCGTAGACTATTCGCGGCTGTTTTTCATGCTGAACGTTTCTTTAACTCCCGGGAAACGACACTTGCGTCTGTTGAGCATACACAGTCTCTAGTTCCAAATTCTTTGAGGTTTGTCAGTCGATTCCCAGTTCTATGCAGCCAACTAGAAAACCTTCTAAGGCCACCCTGAAACCCTTGGGTGGGAATCGCTTGGGCCGTTGCTGGGAGATTTGTGCCACTGGCCAATGGTAGGGCCGAAAAGACAATCGCTATTTTTTTTTTAATACATCTTCAGCTGTTAAGACCAAAATGCTTTTTCCAGTCCCCCGACAGAACGTAATTTGAATTGTAACTTTTAACCCGTTGCACGACGACCTTCTATAGTCCACCGCGCAATGTTCTTTCCTGCGCTAAGCTGTCTGAGTTTGACTGACAGGTAGGGTATCATATACTTAGTCAGGGCCGATCACGTGTTTCAAGTTAGCCGATCTCCATAGTAACGACGGCGCATGCTGCTCAGGTATCGTGGTAACCGGGATAGACTACGAAACACAAACAGGTGAAAAAGATGAAAAACCTCTGCTAGCAGGGTAAATTTCTATGGTAGAATTTGAATATCTTAAGAAAACAAACAAACAAAAATAATAAAGCAAAGGAAACAAATTAAAGAAAGCTGGAGCAAGGCCAAGAGAATGCGCCATCCGAGGGTAACGAAATCTTATGAACATAAAATACGTAGCTTCTTTAGAGACAGGAAAAGTGTATTAGGTAAATAAACCTCCTCCGGCGACTGGTATATCGGAGATTATGCCCGAGGTTGAAAGGTTGTCCGAACAATGAACATTTGGCCTAGAAATATTTTTTCAGGGGCAACTGTGAAATTCTGAGGACAATCTGAGTTTTTATGAAAACTTTCAGTAGTTTTGACAAGGCAACAAAGTTCGAAAAATGCCCATTATAGTATGTCAAATGTTTCTCATTTTCCAGCTGTAAATTAGGGGATTTAAAGATGAATGGAAAAACGCAAGTGTCCAAGTGTAAACGAGCAAATGTTTTGTAGCTGTACCATGGCCAAAGATTATTGCAACAACCTTGATACAGAGATGTGACAAGTAACAAACCAGAAACACGAGATAAATGAATAAAGCACCGACGGCAGATTTTCTCAGCCTTCCATTCGTCACCATTTCACCATTCTGTGTTACTTGTTGTACTTACAAAGCTTGAATTTGGTTTGTGTGGCGTCGAACAGCCGTATATAAATTCGCACAAAGAATTGTTGTAATTATGAGACAAGCAAACTCAACAATGGTAAAAATTGTTAGCACGGTATAAAAAAATGACTCGTTGCCATCCACTGCATAAGTGCCGAAAGAAATGCACTGAACACCGATATTGAGATGACCACAGCAGTGACTCGGTCTGGAGTCACAAGTTCCTGGTATCTGAGATGAAGGCGAACGGCTAGGAATCTGTCCGCACTTCGGGCCACAACCCCAAAGAACGTTACGTACAAAACTAAATTTTCGGCGACGTTGAAAAAGCCGATAATTCGAAGGGTGACGTTATATTTTGGATTGCTTTTGGTGTTTTGTTGAGACTGCATGACCAGCCTTACGATGAATGATGTTTTTACCAGTAAACCAACGGCCAGATCAGAAAGTGTCAGGCTCAGTAGCAATGTTTTCAAAACCTTTGGTAAGGATGGCGTTTTTCTTACCGCGTGGATCGTGACAATGTTCAACATGATGGCAGTGCTAGATGAGAAACGGTTGAGAACACAATTGACGACCTGCGTCGAATAAAAGTCTCCAGCTTCCTCCATGGTGTTGAATTTCTAGAGCTATCTAAAGTGAAAAGTTTTCAGTGGGTCTGAGTCTGTCCGCAGATGTAGAAATGCGTAGATACACTTACGTTTGGGACATTAAATGGCTTTTCCTTAGCGGACTGCTCCCCTTTCTGGGCCAAATGAAGAATGAATTCTTGATCGCTTCTACGAAAAACTCTTGAATTTTCGCTCAACTTAAAAATACAATAAAAGAAAAGAAAATTAACAGCTAAATTATTTCTTTGAAGCACAATTCAACGCCTCTGTCGATCACGGAATCGTTTGCTGGTCTTATGACTCAAGTTAAGGTCGTATCTCTCTGAGGTCTCGTTTCTTGTCATCGACGTTTGACTGTGTCTAATAAATTTTCCTTCTGTCAATTAAAATGATCAGTAAAGGGGCAAGCAAAACTCCAAATTGACATCAAAAACTTGCTAAGTAAGAAAGCAAGAAGTTTTATTAAAGCAGTAACATTTATGTACTTGTTAAACCAGAGTTAAAGGAAAATTTAATTTAGGTTTTCCTCTTTTTAATTTTACGTTCTTATGTATACGTCAAACGGCCTAGGGTCAGCTTACAAAACTTAAAGTGAAGTAACAAATGAAAATATCGTTTATTTTTCAAAATGGATCGTCAATTTGAAACTTCCGTTTTTTTATGCTTTCTACTATCAACGAGGCAGGTGTTGGAGGACAAGAGCGTTTAAAAGTAAACAAACGTTGATATAGCGGGTGAAAAGTCCTTCATAAAATTTCATTCAAAGTTTTTAACTGTGAGTGAGTCTGGCAAATGCTTAGTGCCCTTAGCCAGTAGCAAAAGAAAAGACAAGCCCAAAACAGCACCCGGAGCTGTCTCTTTTCATAGCCCGAAAACCAAAAAAAGGGCGATTGGCATAGACCTTTACATGTTAAGGGAGCACGGTAAAGAACAAAAAAAAAAAAAAAAGAAAGAAGGAAGAAAACAGACAAAACAAAGAAAGGAGAACAGTATTCAACCAAGGTCTGCGCCAAATGAATTTAAATTATATATACGTACGGACGAAACGAAAAGGGTACACGGCATGACACCATGGAAAGCGACTGGCACGGCCTTCCATTTAAATTAAAAAAAGTTGTTGAAATGTCAGTGAGCCACTCCTACAATCATTTACTTCACGACTACACTTAGGCAGATGATGATATTAGAATGGACCACTTGATAATATTGTTTTCTTCTTCAGGTTTCATTACCAAGATATTTGGGCTCAGTGAATTTGCTTTAATTGGTAACTGGACTATCTTGGCATTTCATGGCCATAAGGTAACTAAGACAAACAATGAAATAAATGTATATTACCGTCTATTTACTTTTTTTATTAGCAAAGACAAAGTTCGTGACTCAAAAGTATTAATAATACTAACTTAAATGATTTCTCTCATACAGAATTCCCAGAATACCTCAGTGAAATTTGAAGTCAAAGAATATGGTAGGAATGAAAATGTTAGCTCGCAAGGATACGATGTATATTTCTATGATAGCGTTCCAATGCGACATGTCGATTTTCGTTTTAACACCGCTTGTGTAAAACAGATAAAGAGATTTCATATTTAAGATTGTGCAGACATCAGTCAACCTCGCCCAGACCCAGGGAAAGAGGTTGACATCAGTTATCTTTAGAAAGGACCCTTTTTTTCTGGCGCTGTTTTTAGAGATTTCCCAAAATTTCTGAAGTTCATATTCGCGGGCACTGGCGAAAAGTGCAGGTGATTAACCTGGGAGGTCACAAAGATGTTTGCCCACTTTCAGTTTAGTCAAAATTTAGAAGGAAAAAAATATGTTAGCAAAATTTTGGCGGTTGATCCTCATTTGTTCTACAGTGCCTTAATTGTTCTACTAAAACGCCAGTTTCCGTATAATGGCACTAATAAACTTTTAGCATTATGTGAAGATCATCGCAGTAAAGGTGTTTCAACCTAAGCAGTTGAAAAGAAGAAACCTGAAAAAATTCAGGCTTGAACAGGAATCGAACCCATGACCTCTGCGATACCGGTGCAGCGCTCTAACCAACTGAGCTATCAAGCCAACTGGGAGCTCTCCCGTCAATTGAGAGTTCGTATTTATCCCGTAGATGGAGAATAAATGAACATTAATATAAGAATTTTATATATTAATGTTCATTAATAAACTTTTGTTAACCAGTTTTTAAATATTAATTATCTTGTTACAAAGATGTGTTTCATGATTGAAGTGCAGTACAATATTCAAAAAGGGGAAACATTCAGTGAACATATTTTATTCTCTATAGTCCACTCCACAAATTCTTGACCAAATTACCCCAACTTCGACTTACATCCAAAGGGCAAGACATGCACTGAGGTCGGTGGAGGCTGAAGGAGGCCTATTGGCCTATAGGGGCTAGGGCGCTGGGTTATTAAACTGGGGTCGAAAGTTCATAGTTCTCTAAACTGAAACTAAATGGGTAAGCCTTTGTTGGATCCGTATTTAACTGTTTCACGTTTGTTTCTAACTAAACTGGCAAGTCGGATTTTCAAATATGCCAAGCGTTTTTTAGAGCACATGCTGCATTATACACAGTTGGCAAGCTGTATTAATAGTACGTTGTTTAATCAACTTCTGACCTTATTTTAATGTACTATAAAGAGTTGCTTTTATGTCGGGAAGGTGTAGTGATACTAAGTAAGACCTTCTTTTAAACGTTGTTGTTGTTGTTGGCTTTTTTTTTGTAGTGCTTCCAAAGTTCTCCGTCAGCATATCAGGACCGAAATACGTACTCCCCAATGCAAAGGCCGTTGCCTTCTCAGTTGGAGCCAGGTATGCATTTTATTTTTGCTTATAATCAATGGATGAACAGTCTCTAAGGCTACGTTTACACGGGACCGGTCCGGAACCGTTCCGAACCGAACCGGACCGGATCGGCTTCTGTTTACACGGGACCGTTCTAGAACCGGTCCGGAACGGATCCAAAACTGGACCTGCTGTTTTGCAGGTCCATGTTTGGATCCGTTCCGGACCGGTTCCAGAACGGTCCCGTGTAAACAGAAAGCCTTAAATCCGGTCCGAAAATCGGACCGCATCCGTTCCGGACCGGTCCCGTGTAAACATAGCCTAAGCCTGGGCCAAATAAGAAAGATATATCTACTCTCATCAGCAGGTCTCTCTATATAGAGAGACCTGCTGATATCGATGAGAGTTTATACCCTGAACCTTAAACTTGTATGCGTTCTTAGCGATGCTTGTGCTGATAAGAAGAGTTAATACTAATATTGTATCTTAAAATTAATTTTCTATACCAACTAATGACATGTATCCTCGATTTGAGCAGATACACTTATGGAAAACCAGTTGACGGTTTGGCCCTTGTAAAGTTGTCGATGATAGGAAAACACATCAAAGCTATTTCAGTGAAACAGTCGTCTCAACAGGTACGTAAATAACATGTATATAAATCAATTCTATGCTAATGTCAAAAGCTCTAAGGAAAACTTAAGGCCGCGGGTGACAAGCTGCTCCTGAATAAATTTATAAAGCAAAATTTTGGTGGAGGTCTTACGTTAAAAAACTTTATATCTTGAACGTCTGGGAGCCGATTCCGTTGAAACTTAACAGCTTGGGAAATGGTGCAAGTGCAACAAGGGTGTTTTTGATTTGATAGATTGCGCTCTTTTGCGATGCTATGAGCTCCCAAAGTTAACATTTCGTAAAACGCGAATCCGTGTCCAAGTTTTCTCCTCGTGGAGAAGATAACGCTTCTTGATTTTACCACAAATTGGTCAGTTAAAACCTCTGTTGTGTCACAACAGAAGCCGATTATAGAATTTCGAATTCCTTTGAAAGTTGTAAGCGTTTAAGTGAGTAAAATCGTCATCAAGCCTTCAATATTTTGTTAATAAGTCTGTTTGAAAAAATTGCTTCTGTTGTGACAATCTACAATACACCTAGTTTATCTACCAGTTGTCAGTGTCAGTTCACAAAATTCTATATCCGCGCTGTATTCTTGGACACCAAATTGGTGGTTTTAGGGCTTCCGAAGGCTTACCGAATAAACACAAATGTCCAAGTTAAAGATTATGCTAATTATGGAAATTAAATTCTA
>Ga0126336_10001847_pt1 | contig 11577 bp, 7 predicted proteins | sample SidCmetagenome_FD_92530 | JGI IMG/M metagenome (GOLD analysis project Ga0126336, IMG submission 92530) | Coral microbial communities from El Islote,Puerto Morelos, Mexico - Siderastrea C C metagenome | ecosystem: Host-associated > Invertebrates > Cnidaria > Coral | place: El Islote,Puerto... | reverse complement strand
GTTAAGATCTTAACACATTCCTTTGTCTTTACTGTGTGAAGCAAGACAATGGCTATGGAGTTAATGAGGCACGCAACTAACATGTGGCTAACATGTTAAAAGTGAGTTTTTTTGGTTTTAATGTGTGAGCATGCCATGTGCATGCGTTCACCTTATTCCCTGAAATCCCGTGGAGGGTACAAATGTAAGGTACATGTGTGGAATTGGCACCTAAGTTTTCTACAAGCTCTGCAATGATATTTATAGCTGAAAGAAATGTTCAAAGTTAAACCAGAAAAAAAGCCCATTTCAATGTTATCTACAAAACAAAAAAAAAAAACAAAAAAAAAAAAGGAGCATAAATACATGTATGTGTGATGGTAGAAGATTGTCCTGTTGGCAGACATCAGATGCATACCTGTTAATGTTTGCCCCCTGCTCATTCTCATTCTCATCATCAGCCTCATTCTCTGATCTGCAATCATGAAACACCTCCTCAGCGTCATCCTCAACAACTTCCTCCAAATGCTTCTCTACTGGAGCATCAACCTTGTCCTCAATACTGCCACAGCTGCTGTCGGAAGTGGCAGAGCTGGCACTGGCACTGCTGTTGCTAGTCAAACAGTCAAACAGCCACACTCTTACACCCTCCAGGGAAGGATCGGATATTTGTTCATCAATGACTTGTCCAGTACCATTCATTTTTAATTCTGGCATGAGCTTAGAGTGAGTTAGCTTCAGCTTTACAGAACTTTTGACAAGACTCTTTTTGCCATGTGCTTTTGACTTGGTCACTGCTTTTTTAACAGACAGCCGCCTGTTTGCAGGAGACAACTTGTGACTTGATCGTCTGCTCTTTCTCCTCCATCCACTGTTCCTCTGCATGCTCCTTCTTCCAGACTTCACCTGAGAATTTGCTTTCACTGTATTTTCTTGATCAACATCTTGTCTGGTTTCATTAGTGATGCCATCTGCTGCATCACAGTTCTTTTCACTGTTGGTCTTATTTTCATTGTGATTTACCTTCTCTTGAGCATTAAAGTCCTCCTTATCCTCAGACACAAGCGATTCATTCTTGCATGATTCAGGTGATTCCTGAGGTAAGCTAGACACAGGTGAAGTTATGGTAACTACATTGTTATCAGCTATCTCTTTTTCTTCAGGTTGTACAATTTCCTCTACTGTGGCTCTGTGAGACTTAAGACCTCGCTCAACAGAAGGACTTGAAGTTGTTACAGGAGTCATGCCATTAATTTTACCAACATTAAACCCTGGGGATTGCAGGACTAAATGGACTGTTGCTTTGCAGGACTTCACTGATGCAGGGGGCGACATGACATCTTTTGTGACATTGGTAGGTGGATCAGGGGTTTCTGGAATGTGAACATTGTTTTCAGTTTTTGTCTCCTCCTCCTTTCTTGAATTTGAATTTCTCAAGCTTCTTCTCAAGGGTGGCACTTCTTCAACAGGTGATACGGGTTCCTCTTTCACAACCACTGCAGCCAAGGTTTCTTCAGAAGTATCCAATTTTTGACCTATGCTTGACTTTGTTTTCTTTTTTGAAGGTTGCGAAGGCAGTTCTTCTGTGGATGAAACCTCTACAGTATCTTCTAGGAGTTTCTTCCTTGTATTTCTGGTAGATCTTGTGGGCCGTTTGTTCTCATCATTGGAAGACGAAGCTCCTTTCTCTTCCACCAAACTCTCAGAATCCAAATTCTTCTTTCTTGAATTTCTGGTTGTTCTTCTTGGCTTTTCATCCAAGGAAGATGAGTCCTCATTTTCACTTCCCACGTCAGACACATTCTTTTTTCTTGGCCCTCTCTTTGGCTGTTGTCGTTTAGCCTGGTTGCCTGCCCTGGTTGCCCGTGTCGCTCTTTTGGCGCCATTTTCTTGGCTTTCTTCATTTGTAACACTGCAGTCAAGAATTTCTCCTTCATTGATCACTGTAAGAGGTGAGGCACATCCCTGCATTTTGGGAGCTTTTATTCCTTTTGTTGTTTTCAACACATTGTCATCACTGCTGTTTTCCTCTTCACTTTCTTGTCGTTTTCGTTTCATTGATGGTGTTTTAGGAAGGAGTATGTTACTGTCACGCCTAAGAAGAGAATAAGGCCATAAGAACATGTTTGGCTTATCAGGATTGTGTATTAGATTGGTAAGGTACATGAAGTTCCCACGCAAGTTACATCATGATGTACATGATTGTTATATGCTGAATAGTGTCCCCATTAAGGCCTATTTAAAACTTGCTACTGGCAAGCCGAACAAAAAGATCACACGAAGTTCAACCTTAGGACGATAATTGAAACAAGTTTGTGCCACTGCCATGTGGTAAGGCAAGTTCTGCCGAGCTACGTAACATGGCAGTAGCATTACTTGTTTTCATAAAGGCATAAAGGCACTGACTCCCAGATTCAAGCGTGACACACTGCCTGAGATGCTAACCAAGAGACCATGCCTCTGAACCAAAACCCTTGCACTTAGAATGACTTCTGTCTTCTTTCAGGGAATTTAACATGTGTGTGGTGAATGTATTACAGCTTACAATTTTTCCATGCTATTTCAACATGACATGCAATGTGCACATCAGTTTGCAGTGACCATCAGGCCACTGAAAGGACTGATGCTCTTAAATACTTGAATGTGTTACTCCCAAGACGGTCTACACTACACTAGATGTCCTTACAGAATACAAGGCCACTTTGGTATATCTCATTTACATGTGTCAGAACTTTGTTGAACAAAGCACATCACAACACTATTGTTAATCTGTGGTATGCAATTTAGTGGCCCTGTATTTTGTAGTACAGTCGCTTCTTTACAATTCAAAAAGAAAAAAACTACCAAGCTTCATTTAATACCCTCAAGAAACGATCTTAACAACACTTAGTAAGTCTTAGTAAGTGTGATGTAAACTGGGGTAGAGTGTAAGTGTTGAACCATTAAAAGTTAATGAAAACCTACTCCCTACCCTCAGCCTGAAGCTGAGGTACACAAGAAAAGTGTAAGCTTTAATACGTTTGGTCGAACACTGACACTGTCAGATGAGATGTGGCAAAGCTTTAATTTGCTTTCACGCTCAAATACTGTACCTGTAGATGTAAGCTTATATGTGGCAGAAGAGACGATGTATAAGCTTAAAATCTACAGGAACGGTAAGTTTTTCCAACATAAAAAGTGTACTACAAACGAGACAGCTTGTTTGAACTATCGCAAAATTATAAGCTCATTGTAATGGCGAGCTTCACCTTATATTTAGGAAACTTACCGCCCAAAATGTTGTTTGGCTTCAGCTAAGATCTCGTGTAGGTAATTAAAATCATCCTCAATCTCCCTTTGGAACTTTTCTATCGCCTCTTCGGCTCGAAGATGCAAGGAAAAACCAAGAGCCATTCCTTCCTTCGAGCTGCTTGCGACGACCATCTTGTATTGTATTGTATTGATCAATTAGAGCACGTTTGTCATATGACAACCTCAAAGTGCTCTTTTCCCGAAAGAATAAGTTTTAAAAGAAGCACATGCCTTAACTTAACGGTCGAATTGCTTAAATCTACTGAAATTTTTGCAATCTGAGGTCTTTTAAATAACAAAAACTCTGAAAACAAACCGCGCTGAATGAAAGAATCTTCGATCGGCCTTCGGGATTTTGAATTTACCGACAAACGCCATCGACCAATCAAATTCATTCCTTTGATCTTTTGAGCCCGCAAACAACTCAAAAACCGCTATGATTCAAAGCCATGCGTACACTTATGCAAATTAGATTGTTATGATTATTGTGAGATTTCCTTGAAAGAAGGATGGTTTTTCTTTCGCAAAAGAAAACTCTCGTTTTGTTGATTTTCGTAGCAATTACGATAATTACCCAAACTGTTAGTTTAACTTCATCAAAAGTTAAGTTGTAGTAAATTTCTCAAGGCGAAGACTGCAAAAACGGAAACATATCCTTCACGTGTTTCTAGAACATTTTAGAAATTCAGGAAATTATGCCGGGAATTGTTGTTTTCAAACGTCGATGGATGGTCGCAAGCGATGATTTTGTTATTCCTTTTGGAATTGCTTTCGTCCTTAGAGGATTGTGGTGAGTAGAAGTTTTTATTTATCTTGGCTACTGTGCAAATAGTAATGTCACTGAGCAAGGTCCTTAGCCAAGTCAATTCGATCACCAGTCGACGAATTTTACTACGCTATATTTAAGTTATTAAGCTTAAGTAAACCTTACAATTACTAGATCATGCGAGACATAAGCGCATAATCTTGTCATAAACGGTGTAATTAAGCGTGCCACAGTTTAAACTATCTTTACTGCAGATAGATATTGAGCCTTGGTTGTAATTGACGAAAGGCCAGACGTCCGCTTGTCGTTTTGAAAGAAAACTGTGTTGTTACATTGTTGAATTTTGCCATTGTTCTTTGTGTTCTTTATGCACCGGTCCGTTTACGTCAATGAAAGAACTGTTTTTTTCATCATGTATCACATCCATTTAGAATCAGATCCCTTTAATAGACTTGCAGCCATTACCGATATTTTTCTCAAGTTTCCAAATATCCTTTGGTTAGTGTCAAGTCAATATTGCAGGCGTGATCGATCTGTCAATGCAACATCCCCCAAATTCCTAAGCAGCAAATACTGATTCATGAACATCAATACACTTTTGTGTCATACATAGAGTTGTTAATAAGCTGTATTAACAGTCTAGGAATTGCAGAGAGGAATTGTAAAGCGTACATGGCGATATTTGCTCAGTGCCATGTTGTTTTGGTTTGAGAACATCCCTTCGATTCGCGGGAATTCATTAATAATCTTTTAAAGACATTTTACATTTAATAGCCATGTATAGTGAGATTATCTCCAGTGAAACAACAATATCATTAACAGTTAGTTATACATATATGAATCAATTATTGTGAGTCAAATAAGAAGCACTTTAATGAAATATTTGTTGGATTTGGAAAACAAAAACCAGCTAAGTGAACTCGGGTGTACATTGTTTTGGTTTGAAAATATCCATAGAATTTGTTATAAGAAATGATCTTGTAAAGGTATTTTATATAAACCAGAGAGGAAATCAATGAGCAATATTCACAGAGTTTTTCAAAGTGTCATTCACAAAGTTGTTCATAGTAAGGGTACAAATGTTCAGTACTAATACAACAAAATTAAAATTAGTTTTTGTGGTGAAGTCAGGCATATTAAGTTTGAGTTTTCAATCTAATTTATTCCACTTGTGATTGCTTAAGCTTGCCAAAATATTATATTTTGATTTCATCTCGAAATAACTATGACTTTGTTTTCTTGCATATAGCAAGCGAATGAAAATTATCTACTGCAGCCTGGAAGAGTAGTAATTTTCTTTTGTACACGGACATGTGCTATGCTAAGAGATTAGAGGCTGGTGGTGTGTTTTTGGGTTCAAAACATGAGTGTTTAAAAATCTTACTTGGTTGTAAAGTTTGCTTGATTCAAGTGAAAAAGTGTTGTTAAGAAAATATGCATCTGATGTGACCATTTGGTTATGTTTTTCCAGTGCTACAAATTATGTGTGATTAGCTGCAAATTTTACATCAAGCATTTTCCTTGGCATTAATTTCATGAATTCACCCAGAGGCCATGTTCTGTTCAAGATGTCATAGAAAGATGAAAGATGAAAACATCTGTCTTTCCAACAAAAAGAAGACATATTTTGCTCAACTGTTGCAATGGTTGTCTTTTACACTTTTATACTTGTCCACAGTACGAATATCTGACAATTTCCTTTCTTCATGTGGTCACATGTGGACAAATTGCACAGATGAGTTATGAAATATAAATCAATTGTTTCTCGCCATCTGGACTCTTGTGGTGTTGTTATCAAGCGGCAATTCAGATTAAAATGTGTTCCAAGCTTGGGGCTTTGACCATATTTAATTTGAAAACTTGGTTAAGCGTTGCCAAGCTATCATGATGTCGTCACAGTAGGAGCAAAATTTTACTTTTTGTTGTTAAAATTTTAGGAAGTGGTTTTATAGGCAATTAATTCTGTAACATTTGCCAAACCTCTGACCCCCTGAAGGAAAGGAGTATTTGTTGTATCTCATTTTGGGTCTAGCAATTTGTGAACTTCATACATTAAAAATCACAGATAAATGTTCATGTTATCTTCTGACATTTTTAAGTCTTTTGACCTAAATTGTTAAATTGGAAGTATGTAAGCAATTTGGATCTAAAAGAAACAAAATAATATACCGTTACATGTGAAAGCAAGTTACACATAGATTTACTTTTAAGTCACTAACTACAGTGTTGAGTCTGTTTACTCCATTAAACACAAATGATTTTAATGTGTTTGACATAACGTTCATTAATTTCCATGAAACTGAATTCTTGAAATAATTATCTATATTTTGCATTTTTGTAGGTAAGCTTTAAATTATCAATATTTTACAACTTCTAAATGAAACCTTTGTCAGTGTCCAATTCCTTCATACATGTATTTAACTAAGTTATAAATTAATGTCATTTTTTTCTTGCTGGAGCAAACTTGTTCATGAAATAAATTGATTTTATCATTTTCTTGCTGTTGTGGTTTGCGATTTAATTATATTTAAAACAAAATACAGTTTATTTTTTCTCGCAATGCAAATGTAAGAAAATGTTGAAAATTCTCACACTGTTTATCAGATGAAGTAAAGTCCTCATGAATGCAGTTATGGCTGTAAATAACCTCCTTGTTTGCACTGTAATAAAAGCATTTTATTTAAATGGTTCTTGCATCCTGCAGCTACCAGATAAAAACATTTATTACTAAATTTTCTTTTTAAAAACATGTATTAATCACCTGCTGTGTACTTATGTTACACTTCATAAATTATTAATGGTGACAAAACTTTTTATAGCAAACTGTTATTTCCTCCAGAATTCCTGTTTTTAGAAATGAAGAACTTCCTTCTTCTTTGAGTGCAAATGTTTGATCCTGAAAATTAAACTTTCCCACTGATAGCTGCTCTTTTATTTAAAGAACTCAAATATGCCCATGATGCAGTTTAATTTTATAGAACAACAATAAAAAGCAGCAGTTGTATAACATGAAATGCCTTATGTTTATTGTGTTTAATGTTATTGATTCATAACTTGCTGTGCATATTCCTTTTTACATTCTGGTTGGAAATTTCCATGTGAAACTACTGTATCGTACTGAGCCGATATGTGTTAAGCATGGCTCTGGAACTGTTTTAGGAATAATCTTTATTTTGTGGCTTTTGCTTATTGGAAGGAACATGACCAACTACATGTAGCATCTTTTAAAAATTCATCTGTTAATCATTGTAACAAGTAAAGCAATTGAATTGTGAAAACATCTCTCACACGAGGGGGCGTAAAGCTTACTCAGTTACTGTACAGTTTTATGGAACACTACATTGTACATGTAGTTTTTTTGTAAATTGAAGTTTTTCTTTTTAAATATAGACTTGCATATTTTAAATAGCTTTACCTGGCATTCATTTACAGAAAAAAAGTTGAAGCTTGTAAATTATGATTTTAGCATACAAATTGATTAATTTTATGATATTTTCAGCTTTTACAAGCACTACCCTGCTAGCAGTGCTTTTAAAAATAAAAATAGGGCTCCAATGGGTGCATGTGTTCTGGAGGTAGAGCTCGTTCCACATATTTGAGGGGGGATATATAGAGTTTCAGCTTGGCAGTAGAGAAGCAGAGAAAATTAATTTCATGTCCACTAATCGTAGCAGCAAAAACTGAATCAGTTGTGCCCTCTCTACTAAGCCAAGTATTGCTATCAATATGGCAGTACAGTGCGTTCAATAAGCACCGATGACCGACCAAAATCGTCTACAAATTCGCTCAAAGAAGTTGGCTACTACATGTATTTTCCCTAAATTGAAGTAATTAAAGAAAGATTTCTTTCAAACTTTGTTGATACAGTCGGCTACTCTACTCAAACCAGCTGCCTACAGTGAACTTCAAATTTTATTGAAACTCCTGGCTGTGAGTCATTGATCAGGGTTCTTGGTTCTGTTTGTAGTTCGGATTATGTCAGTTCTTTGCATTGATGGGTTCGGATTTTTCTTTTGCTACAATAAAGTACATGTACATCACATTTTTACATTATGCATAAGTATGTCCACAGCTTTCAGTTGCATAATGTTTTTGCCAGGGAGCAGAACACAATTACTGCTTACAAGGTATTGAGCTCATAATTCTCCACAGACATAGCTACTGTTCTCATTAAAAAAAAATGCTATGCAACATTGAACTGTACTGAGCTGTTTGTACAGCACAGGTTACCGTTCTGTTAGAAGAACAGAGCACATTTAATTCTCATTGACTCAAACATCTTATTAGGAAGTTTTTGAGACTTCAAAGGTTTATATGGCCCTGAGTGATGGGTGATGGCCAGTTTATAAGCACTTTAGAGGAGGAATTGGTGGCTGTCCTGAGAGAGAAGCAATGCTGAGTATGCAAGAGTGGGTTTTGGACGAGTCAGCGTCTCAACAATTTTGCGGCTAATTGTAGCCATGTGGGTTGTTTGTGGCCAGAGTAAATTAGTTTTAACTTTCTAATCATTGTTTTAATTTCCTTTTTTCAAAGGATGATAATATTGTCAGTAGCTGTTGGGATTTTTCATGGCTTTTATCATCTCCACCAAGCCAAAGAACGGGATAAACACGTTTGTGAACAGACATTAGACTACTTCATGGGTGGTTATCTTGCACTGCTTTTTGCCACAAATATCATGGAAATATCGATTGCTTGGATGAGTGGAAAAGGCTCAATCACAGATACTGAACCAAGAAATCTCATTCCTCAATTGCTTTATGTCCGTCTTGTCCTTTCTGTTATCGAGTTATTGTGGCTGTCTATTGGAATTAAATGGATATTTCTGGACTCCACAATATGCAAGTTAACGCCAGAAATCTATATCGCAAGAGCAATAGTAGTTTTTAACTGGCTATTTTTGTTTACAGTTCTTATTATTGTTTATTGTACTTTTGATTCTGCTGGGAGGACTTGGGTGCATTTCCGAGATGCACAGCTCACAGGAGATAGTGTAGATGCGTCAGAAGGATACAGTAGGCACATAACTCACAAGTATGAGAAGCGCTGGGAGGGATGCTTCAGGAAATTTTTTTGCTGCTCAGGAGTTGGACAGGGAGATGAAAACGTCTTTACATTTATTGGAAGGTACAGTATTATAAGTTACAGTACATTGATGTGAATAAAGTAATAATACACTAATTATAATAGGTTTTGTTGTTAAATACATGTAGTCAAGGTCAAACCATTAATTTAAAATCTGAAAAGTTCAAGAACCAAAGCACTCTCTGAAGTGTAATCACCTAACAAACTACAGTGTAGGCTTGCCAGTGCTATACATGTAAATTGACTTACATGTATTGCATGTACAGTCTATGCTTCCATCAATTTGAATATTCTCACAGTTCTGCTCACTCAAATCTATTGTGCTCTTATTGTGCTTGAAATTAAGCTGTAAAATCTACACACTGTGGCATCCAAATTTCAGTAAAAGTGACTCTCCAGATTTACCCTTTTTGATTTGAGAGTAAACGCGAGCACTTTGAAGTCAATGCATTGCCCCATTAGTGCTTCTGTGCCTATTTGGTGCAAATTCATGGACTTTTCTTTCTTTCCATTTATCAGTATTTTGCTATTAGGTTGCATTTTTGTGAAATCATTTGTGCTTTTTTAATTTGTTTTTTGCCTGCTGTACATGTCTTCCTTGTCTTGCCCAAGTTCTTCTTGAATATTGGGTATTATGCGGGCATAATTCTCGCTGCTTCAAGTGGCCAAAAAGGCTTATATCATGCTCCAAATATGCCAGCCTAATATTATACTGGGCACATAAATTTAGTTCCATGTACATACAAGCACATGTATGTAGCTATTTGAAACAGTCCAGAAAATTTTCAAGGCAGATGTTATTTGTACTCACAGTTGTAGAAATGCAGGGTTTGACATCTTCACTCGCCCAGTCACCCGAGGCAAGTAAAAATCAAGTGGTGTTAGTAAGTATTGTGCATTCAGTAGTCTGTGGGCGAGTAGAATCTTGCAGTTTTTTTAATATACCATAAAAACTCACTGAAACACGGCAGTCCTTGGACGTTGTCTCATCCGGTTACATGTATTTCATAAATAAGACAGAATGTAGTCCTAGATACATGCACAGTAGCTATTGTCCTATAGAAATGCACTATCATTGTCTATGTGGTCACAGTATCAGTCGTGGGTGGAACATAAAACCGAGCTTTGGTAGGCTTTTGTGTTCTCCTGAAAACTATATCTCTCTCTTGGGCAGAACACTAGCAGAGTATTTTCAAGATATGGATGTTGTACCCTCTGACTTTGCTGCTGGACTTGTGTTGCTGAGAAAACACCAAAAACACCAGGAAAATGTTGCTTTGATGCGGGCAATTGAAGAACAAGAAGTCCTTGATTCTCAGGTTTGTGGGTGTGGCTCTTTAAAGTGACCTTACTGTAACTAATTGAAATATTGTACATTTTCCCTCTATTTCTCCCACCATGTAAATGCCATTTTCCTGTTAATCCCTCCCCCTACCTTAAGAGTTAAGTTCGCAAATGCAACAAAGATACTGTGAGCCTGTAAACTTAACACCGTTTTTACAATTTTACATTACAGAAAGGTGTTAAGAAATCATCATTACGCTTTCAGCGGACTAACAGTGCAAAAACACTTAACCTCAAAGACAAAGTGAGTATGTCGCTCATACAGTTTTTGAACTTTCAAAGTCGCTGTTGATGCATGCACATGCATTTTAGTCCACCAACATCAACATCATTGTCATCATTCACCTCCTCCCTTCTCATTCCTTATCTTTTCTTTTTCATTCGCCTTCACCTTCTACCCTCCTCCCTCTCCTTTGGCCTCTTTCCCCTTCTCCCTCCTCTTTGCAATCCCCCCTTGTTCTCCTCCCTTGTCCTCTTTCCCCTAGCTCCACATCCTTCCTTCTCTTTCCTCCTCCATCCCTCTCCCTCCTTCCTCCATCTCCCTTCTCTTCCTCCTTCCTGTCTCCTCTTCTCACCTTCTCCCTCCTTTCTCCTTCTCCCTCCCTTCCCCCTACCTCCCCATTTCCCTCTTCATCCCTTCCCTCCTTCTTCCCTTGACCTCCCTTCTCTTTCCCCCTCTTCCATCCGTCTCCTCCTTTCCCTCCTCATCCCTCCATCTCTGTCCTTTGCCAGATCCTCTGTCCACCTCCTCTGTTCCTTTCTTCTGCTCCTCCTCTTCCTCCTTCTCCATCTCCTTCCTCTTCCATCATCCTCCCTTAATCTCCATCCTTATTTTCCTTCTCCCCTCTTTCCCCCTCACTCTGTCCCCCCTCCTTTCCCTCCCCCTCTCACTTCTTTTGTCTTCCTCTTCCACCTCCTCCCTCTGTCAATCTCCCTCCTCTTTCCTTCTGCTCCTCCCTCCACTTCTCACCTTTTCATTGTCCTCCCTCCCCTGCTCCACCTTCCTTTCCTTCCTCCTCCAACTTCTTCCTTTCCTTCCGCCTCTTTCCACCTTCTCCTTTCCCTGCTGCTCCTCCTCCACCTTCCCCTCCTCCATCTTTCCTCCTCCATCC
>Ga0126336_10001846_pt1 | contig 11581 bp, 4 predicted proteins | sample SidCmetagenome_FD_92530 | JGI IMG/M metagenome (GOLD analysis project Ga0126336, IMG submission 92530) | Coral microbial communities from El Islote,Puerto Morelos, Mexico - Siderastrea C C metagenome | ecosystem: Host-associated > Invertebrates > Cnidaria > Coral | place: El Islote,Puerto... | reverse complement strand
TTTTGCAAACTGGCCAGAACCCTTTTAGACCAGTGGAGTAATTTTAATGTTGTTTAACGAGGTCTCTATTGAATATGTTCATAGGCCGTTTTAATATTAAAGAGTTAGCTTCGAAAATGCTAATAGAAAAAACAATTACGTCGCTGGTATAATTAAGTTGTTCAGTAAGGCCGTAGGTCTCTGTCAAACGGGTGTCAACATCATCCAATACTGTTGAACACAACTTTGTGGCACGGATGTTTGATGGCAATCAAATTTTGTTCAACCTCATGAAGCATCCTTCGGAACCATTTGAGATTATTCAACAGGGTGTCTAAATGCGTTTAACTTCCCGAATTCAAGAATGTGGAATGGAAATGTTGAATCCGTTTGACAAAGGCCTTGTTGCAGCATAAAGGATTGTAAATAGGATTGGGAAATAGGTTTTTGTTTTGAGCCTGTTGATAAACTGGTGTGAATCAAGTGTAACTATTCACATTTAAGCTAGTAAGCATTACTATTTGTTCTTTTCAATTCTTCGTAAAATGAAGTGTGAATTTTTTTCTTCTAGTTTCTGACAAAATTTGCGCCCATGTAACCTCCGACAGCTTACTAAATGATTTCCATGTTAGTTAAAGATGCAATATCTCCACAGTCTCTCGGCGTACCGGTGATATCGACCGCAATTTACTCCCAATAATGATCGGATTAGCCGTGCGCATTACTGAGATAGTTGTTTAACTCCTAGCCACTATATTTAGATACATATTTAAAGTAAAGTAAACTAAAGAGAAAAGGTTTGGACTACAAAACCAAAAAAACCAAAACAAAAAGCTAAAAGCAAAAAAAAATACATAATGAAATAAACAGTATAGATGCTGAAAAAAAATCTGTTGATTACTTGATAGAATTGGCTCACGCACACGGTGGAGAGTCCATTTAATTTGCTAATGGAAGTCGAGAAGAAGTTAGACTCTTTAAATAAAAGGTAAAAAGGTAAGGAAAGCATCATAATAGGGTTTGAGACTCAACTCATTATGAAACTGGTTACCTGTTTTGGTCCTTTTCCCGAAATCGATGACATTCAAAATAATATATAATAAAATAATTGTCAAGACTGAAAACGTCACTGAAAAAAGATTTAAAGAAAAGTGATTGGTTAAATCTATACTAGCGCTTACAATAAAATACAATACAATACACTTTATTTAACGAGGGGTGAACATATTAACCTTTTACAGTTTTCTAACATATGGCCCTCAAAAATAAATTCGAACAGACAAAAAAAACAATAATAAATTACAACAATAAATCACAATAATTCTATCAAAAAGGACATATGCATATATATGTAGCAGAATTCATTCGAACAAAAAAGAATAAACATTAAACATTTCAAAATAACAGATAATCTAAGCTAAACTATAAGAGGAGTAATAAGCTAAGAAACATGAAGTAGTCACATACTAAAAAAAACAGCGGCATTTAAGAAGAAGCAGCGGCATTTAAGCGGCATTTAAAAAACAGCGGCATTTAAGCGCTTGAGGTTCATCTTCAATTTGATCGTAAGCCATTAGCCTCCTGTAGCAAATCTAACGTTTGCGGGCAGAGTATTTAAGGTTATATCTAATACTACCTGGAATTTTGTGGTATTAGCAAATGGCAAGCAGAGGAGGTCGCTTTGCCTTTTATTGTGGGCGCCTGCTTGGGTTGAGTGAGCTCATAGGCGGCCGCAATGCCATGGATAGATTTGAACACTAAGTTATACTTTATGCGCTCTCTTTGAGCCTGGAGGTTGGGACAGCCAGCCACTGTTTAAAAGTTCAGCCACCTCAAGTGAACTGCCTTTAATTGTAGAAGCACCGCACCGATTGAGTTTGTCTAAGTTTGCCTTGAAACCTCTGTTGCAGCTGGCCCATACGCCTGCGAAAGTAGCTCCCAGTTTGACACTGCATTTAGAAAATACCGTTGCGTCATAACCTCTCAACATTTTTGCGAAACCAAACTTGTTCTTGTTTAGAGGTACATTTTTGTCCCAATACACTATATGGTTTTGCTCTTACTTACGACAAGCTTACCAAAAAGCGTGACTCTAAGTAATCTTGATTCATCTAAACTGCGACTTGCAATGTAGAACGTTTCTGGTAAACAGTACCTCTCCCCATCGTTTGGTGCTAATGCGAAAGCGTGAGAACAAAACAAAAATAACCAAATAACAATGTCAAAAACCCATAAAATGTCATTTTCCGGTGTCTCAAGTACATTAGGTAGGCTTCGTTGTCTAACAATGTATTATGTCAAGTAATTGGACAAAGAAAGCTGTGAAAAGAATAACATTTTCAGTCATCATTTAACACCCATTTAAGCAATCCCGCGCATATATTTTGCGGTTGTAAAAAATTGAAGGAACCTCGACGTGGCATGTGTCATTGTTAGGCAACATCCGTATTGAAAAGCAAGTGACGAAAGAAATTCCTTATATATAGTCCTTGTCAGCTCTGTTATCGTTGATGTTTTTAATCATTCGTGTCTGGATTAAGGGGATTAAATTGTTTTTTTAATTCTTTCCCTTAGCTTTCAGTCTAAATGTAGTCTAAATATAGGGTCCTCTACTTAAGATTAAGGAGCCTTGCATTATACAAAAAAAGCCTTATAAAAACACGTACTATCTGAAAAGGCACGAAAACGAAATGTCTCGGGCTAAAATTAAAACCGGTTTGAAAACAAAAAGCATTTTAGTATACGGTCAAGGTATTAACATGGTCGCTACACTTCTTAAGCAAGAACGTATCAAGAGTGTTTCTTTTTTGGGAGGAGGGAGTCCCGATCATGATACACGGGAAATAAAGCAGTTATTTCTCGTAAATTGGAATTCATCATCTTTCACGACATTTTGCTTCATAGATACAAAATTACTTAGCAAATGACTCATCACGAGGAAGAAAAAAGCAATTTCATGTTTCACGCGAAGAAATATGGCAAAACACGGCTCATGAATATGCACACACCCCCTCCTCGTCTGTCAAGCTAATACTAAGCTTCATCGCGTACAGAATTTATTGATCCTACCGTTTTATGGGCAACCCATTCACTCTCAAGAGCACACAAGCTCAAAACTGGACAAATTAAAATTCCTCCCCAGATTTTGTTCTTTAAAAAAATTAAAACGGACAGCACCAATTTTAACGGATTTCATCGACAGACTCAAAAGTTAGAGCCACGTTTACATTTTCTATGTTATTTTGTGGGTCATTTCTACCAACGAAACATCTTCAATCATCTTCAGGAAGCCTCAAAAAACAGTTTAGCTCAAGAGAGAAGGTAGGATGATAAAAATTACATTCGTAGTGTTGCAATGATGTTTACGTCAGTGGGGAATGTGAACAAATTCGGAATTTAAGCCAGTAGAATAATTGTAAAACGAAACGAAATTGCTCTTTGAACCTATCACGGCATTGCTAATACACAGATTTTTCTAGGTACAAGGGGAGGTTTTGTAGCGCATTTTGCTGGAGCACTCGGGTTACAGCCCAATATATTCTGGTGACATTTCGTAACCGTATGCGGCGAAACGTGTTAATCCGGCCACCAACAGGCTTCAAAAATTTGTTATAACGGGGTGACCGTAAGACACAGTTCCACCTTATAAGTATTCTCCTCTTTTCTCTTCATTTTTCTTTTCATTTCTCTTCTTTTCTCTGCCATTCAATTCTCAACTTCGGTCCCAGGGTCTTAGGGGACGGTAAAGAGGAGAGACCCTGGGAACAAGGTTGTTCTCATCATTTCTCTTCTTTTCTTTTCTCTTCCTTTCTCTTCATTCTTTACTTTTTTTACTCTTTTCTTTTCTAGCTTCTTCCATTCTCTTCTCTTATTTTTCTTCTTGTCTTTTGTTTTCGTTAATTTCTATTTTTTTCTCGATACAGAGGTGTATAACTCTATTTAGCTTCAGCCGGAAAACGCATTTGGTCAAGTGATTGGTGTGTCAGCGATTCGGTGGGAAGGTCAGTAGTTCAAGTATGCTCTATGGATCGTATTGTTGCCTTACTTGTCTCTGTTCATCCAGTGCATGATTGCGTGCCAGCAGACCAATACAGAAAAACCTAATGCTGACGTAGCTCTGCAAAGGACTAGCAACCCATCTAGGGGTGGGAGTGGTAGAAATACTCGTATTCATTCGGTCGCTTAGGTCTCTTGTGGCCGATAGGTGTGACTGAAGCTCCTGAGAGTGTGTTCTTTAACTTTTTTTTTTTTGCCAACACTACTCTCCATCAGGGCCTAGGAAAGCTAAACAGAGGTATATCTGTAGAAATGAACAAAGGCCGGAGACATTTTCACTAGCCTCCCCCCTAGTACTCCTTGTCTGTGGGTACTACGACTCCGCTGAAAACGACTGCGGGTGGAGGCTACAAATACAAGGAAACAACATGTTCGTGACCAAGAAAAGATCCTCTCGTTCCAGTGGATAACCAGTCGCCGAAAACGTCACATATAGTCTACTGATCTTCGCATTCGGTGGTTTTGTTTTGTTTTTTTGTTTTTTTACTACGGTCATTTAATTGTGTATTTACATACAATTTACAATGTTAAAAGTCATTTCCTAAAATGCAACGGGGCCCTGTTGGCAAACGATTTTTATCTCTCATTATTCCTTACTCTGAGTGACCAAAAAATGTCCTTGCCATTAATTGTTATCGAGAGAATCTTCTTCTATTAAACGACTCGTCTAGATCATTTGCATCATCCACGCCACATTTTTCCAAAATGTGTATGATCCATCATAAGGCTACTGACTGGCTTCCACCCGTGAGATCCATGCGCGTGCGCTAACTGAGTATGTGTAGTTAGCTGCGTATGTGTATGCATACTTGAAGGGTATCCAAAAGGCCTTACCGAGTCAATGGGCTCGTTATAATTGTAGTAGCAGGGGATAGTGTTGCACTGAAAAAAAGATGGTGGCCCTTGCGTCGCTGTCATTGGGCAAAGAGTAGCAATGCGCTCCTCGGCATCGCTTTCATAACTTTCTGGTAAAAGACATGTTCTTATCTCCTTACGATATTTGGCTCGTCTGTTCTTAAACCAGACCTAAAACACGAGAACGAAAAATAAAGAGGAGTGGATGAGTGGTGGCTTTAAAAATAAGATTTACGACAAGACAAGAAAAGGGTCACACAACAGCCCCCTCCCCAGGTTATTACCCGCTTAATGAGCGAGACGAACACAAATGAAAGGTTGTTGGTACCAAGCAGGATAAATATTCCTTATATACAGGTTGGACGGGCAAAGTCCAGTAATGCATTCCTTTTACAGAATACACGTAGGTTTCACCAAAAAGAGGATACACACTCTCAGGATCCTAGGAACTTGGGAAACAGTGTTGTTCTCCCACTGTTATCGGTGTTTGCCAATACGAAGTCCAGGGAAACATTTTTCGTGGTGTTCGTATGTAATAATATATAAGTACCCTTTCCAATACAGTCTGATAAAAAATCGAAACTATGGGCTGAATCGTTTCGCTTTTTGCAGTCTCCAAATTAGGCTTGAAACTTCTCTTTTATAGAGCAGGATAGAGAGTGTTCTAGAAGAGGACCTTCAACATAGTTTCAAATTTTAAGAAGTACAATTTGATATCAGATCTGTTCTCTGCATAGAAAGCACTCCACAAATATTCTGGTTACTTTATATTCACCTGAATCCTGCCTTCTTGTAGGTTGGTCTTTGCAGCAAGCTCTTCTCTAAGCTCTACATCCGGGTAATGGGTTTTACTGAAGGATTTTTCCAGTATTCCTAACTGCTGGTGCGTGAACGCTGTGCGAGTGCGCCTTGGCGGACGGCGAGTTTTTTCCTGTCGAGCTTCCAGTATAACATCTGAAATTAAGGTATGTGTCAGTATAGGCGAGTCTACACGACACTGCTCAAAATTTGCAAATTCGCGTTGCTAGGTATAAAACTAATCTATCAAATGATGACAACCATCCCAATGAAAGACATGAACTTAAGCAGACGTAAAAAGAACAACCAGAAAAAATTCAGGCTTGAATGGGATTCGAACCCATGACCTGTTGTTCTTTTATCAGCTGCTTAAGCTGATATCTTTAGCTGCAATGGTCGCCTTCACTTCATTATTCTATCTGCAGATCACATATATCATTACTTCATACATTCATTCCCAAAACTAACCTGTCTTGGCAATATTCTTCCTAATGTTTGCGTGATATTTCCGATAATCGTTGGAAAAATGATGGCGAGAAATACATAGAGGAAATTACACGGCGGCGAGAAGATATGAATTTTATTTTCGAGTGGTAAAAACAATATTTTACGAAGGGGACAGCGAGTGAGTAAAATATTGTTTCTTACCACGATAAAATAAAATTCATATTTTCAAGCCGCCGTGTAATTTTCTTTTTATTATATAGACAAGAATATTTTTGCACAAACAAAAGTGTTAAAGCGGGAAATGGCGTCATTGATATCCGGCTCACTAGTGAGGACATGGAAAATACGCCACTCGAGTCCCGGATGTAGCTTCGTATGAACTTCTCGAATGGTCTATTTAATTTTCCACCAAAACACTCTTGTCTAAATAATAAAATAGAACTAATATTAGTAGCGACTAATCTCTATTCGATGTTACCGGCTTTTTTTGGTTTAAGCATTACATGCACTCTTTTTGGTTTAAGCATCGCATGCAACTGAAGTGCAAACGTTTTTCCAACATGTGTTCTTTGCCTTTAATGATACCAAGAAGGCCTTGGCCTAGGCAGCTGGCACGACAGTTCCAGTCTTTCATTTATCCCGTTTAGGGTGTTTATAACCATCTCCAAACCGAAGCCAGAATCACTGTTTTGGGTTTGATGATGTGGGGCTATTACTGTGTTAGTTACGTCACTATGAAAGTGACCAGTAAGCTCTTGGAATGCGGCTTGTTTATCAGTACCCAGCAAATAAATTTATGGGTCTTGTGGTCTAAACTTGGACATTTGTCAGGAGTGAAGGGGTGGATTTGTTCTACTTTTTTAGCTTCTAAAGGTTTAATAGTCGATAAGGCGCCCTTATCAGCAACCACACCGACGAGAAGAGATTTCCTGCTGATAGTGCTTTTGCAATACTGTAATAACTTATAGTCATGCAAATAAAGCTATTGTTGTTGATGCTGTGTGAGGTACTCCCTAAAGTGGGCTCTACCCGAAAGGGAATGCTTTTTCCGCTTGCAGCCTACGAAATAGAAGGGAAATTTTGATTTCAGAATTTTTAATGATGACAGAAAAACGAAAGGGGAATCGGCTAAATGTAAGCACTAAAAAAGGTTGCAAATTTGGCAGAAATTACAACGCAAAAGTACACGAAGGATAATGGAGCCTTCGAGCGTTTAAGATCCCGCAACGTTCTACTGTTTTTTGAGATTTTAAAAAAGGGCAAAATTTTGTTTTCTACTTATATGAAAAGGGTACCATATAGATCAAAATAGGATTTGAAAGAGTAAGGGTTTGGATTCTAAGGCGGAAGTTCCTGTACAAAACTTTATGGGATTACTATTACTGTGCACACTAAGTATAACAGGCAGAGCTAATGAGACATGAATAATATGAGATAGCAACGAGCTAAGGGAAATCAGTGATGCCCTGGTACCGCTCAATTAGAAGAACCAAAAACCGTTTAGTGTTATTGAAAACGTCTCCTTCTTTATCGTCATTTTCCAGGCTCGGCTGTTGGCGCCAGATTGTTCAGAGAGATATTCAATTCTGATCATCTGGCTGATAAATAAAAAGTGTGGTTTGTGTTATGCTTAGAATTGTAAATGAGTCGACTTCATCGTACTATCTTTTTCCATCTACTTCTATTGCGTGGCCTTCAGGCTGAGCTTTAAATATCTTCAAATCTGAAAGTGCTCTTCAGGAATGGAATTCCCTTCTGGTCGTATTCATATACCATATGATAGATGTTTGAGCTGCAATCTCTAACAAAATTCTTTGAAACACTCTTACCGCCTGTTTAATGCTGGATATATGATTAATCGTATAGGAGTCTGCAATAGAGAATGCACCAAACTATTCATAGGTTTGTGTTCGGGATTGTAGATTAAGCTATCCTCTCCTTGTTAACTTGTTTACATTAACTTTGCCCATTCGATCCCATGTCGCTCAAGAGGTACCACTTGGATGAATTGATTGATAAGGTTTCATTGTTTTTAATCCAAACTATAAACAACTAACCAACCTTGATAGAATGCAGTCATTGCCATAGCCGTAACATTCAACCTGGAACCTATTTACTTGCATCAAGAAAGCGATCCCAACAATTCAAGCGAAATCAGTCTTCTTCGACTGAGATCCCAGACTATTCCTTCTAATCTCTATAAGTTGCGTTTAGAATAAACTAATTGCAATTTCTTTTTCTTTAGCTCCAAGAACCATAAGATAGTAAAATTCCATGAACTCATTACTGTCCAGTCCATGTGAAGCACTTTTTTTGCCTTCAAATTCCTTGGTCAGGAATAATATTAATCGGTAATATTGTGCGACGTTAAGACGCACGTTTTATTTCGAGGAGTCAGAACTGACGACTGTTCATCGACAAAACTAGTGGTTCATTTTGAACGGATTTAGATACCTTAAAGTACTTTGTTATACGAAAACAAAATTTGTTTTGATTGAGATTACCTATCTTTGGCAAAGTAATATTTCTTTCCAGATTTTCTAAGCTGTTCTTTTGTACGAACCTTTCCTAAAGTTCCAGTAATTAAAGATAACACTTTTCAATTTGTGGTGCAGATATTTCTCATAGACGTAGTGTCCTGTACTTTTATAATGGTTGAAACTCTGGTCATCTGACTTGGTCAAAAAGAAGAATCTGAGAATATACCTCGTGTGAGTAGATTAGTGGGTATATCCTGTGTTTTAAACTTACCAGCTAATTTCACCGCCAGAGACAATGCTTCGGTTGATCTCGAAGGCCGCGTATCCTCTAGCCCAGATGGGTCTGTGTTATCAGCGAAGGAGGGCGAGGGTGCGTTCTTTTTCAGAATGCTCTCAATCGAAAATGGATTCGTATCCATGGAAAAAAATTGCTCTTCAAGAACTACCGTGCCCTTATTGCAGAAGACTCTGTGCGATCGTCGGTTCGGCAACTATGCTCTTTCTGCGACTGTAATATCTATGCATGAGACGACTACATGTGTGCTTTCCATTACGTGTTTGCTTACAATCAGTTGTAGCTGTAAATGCAATTAAGCCACAGACGTGACATTGATAAATGCTCTGAGAACCTGTCACAGATGGCCAAATGAAAAGGGATGGACTGGACTGTGGATTGGACTTTGGACTGGACTCTGGACTGAACTCTGGACTGACTTTGATTGACTTGTAAATAGGAAATAGACTTAATATTTTACTAACCAGTTAATAATTAAAAATAAAGTAAAATTATAAATCACTTAAAATCATACCTAACAAGTTAGGGATGGACCATTATATTTTTTTTTCGGGGTGAGGAAGATCTTTTTTCTGCATGGATTTTTTTCGTGACTGAAAGCTTTGTATGAATTTCATTTCACTAGTTTGCTATAAATGTTTTGCTTTGTGCCGCTATGCACGATTTTTATTCCTCGAAATTTCGCGCGCGCTTGTCTAACACAACTGTAACTGAAGGGCTTTGAACTTATGAGGTCTCTATGAATCAATCTCCAGCCTTGTCTTCATTTCGTTAGAGAAAAAATCATGACTGTCTTTAAAGACCAAGTTTATCCTTAAGAACGTCGTCGTGGGCCTGAACAAATAATGTCTCTCTGTGTGTCGGTGGGGGTAAAAGATGAGTAGTGAGGTGCCTGCTTATTGACACATTCAGTGAGTGGATGAAAATACACGTTGGTCTCCTTGGTCAATTTCTTTTGCCCATCCTGAGTGTCATGTTGTTTCTCTAACAAAATGAAGACAAGGCTGGAGATTGATTCATAGAGACCTCATAAGTTCAAAGCCCATCAGTTACAGTTGTGTTAGACAAGCGCGCGCGAAATATTGAGAATTAAAAATCGTGCATAGCGGCACAAAGCAAAAACATTTATTGCAAACCAGTGAAATGAAATTCATACAAAGCTTTCAGTCACGAAAAAAAATGCATGGAGAAAAAATCTTCCTCCCTCCCCCGCCCCCAAAAAAAATAATGGCCCATCTCTAACTTGTTTGGTATTATATAATTTTTATTTACTGCTTAGTAAAATATTGAGTCTATTTCATATTTTTACAAGTCAATAAAAGTCAGTCCAGAGTCCAGTCCAAAGTCCAGTCCAGAGTCCAGTCCAGCCTTGCCATTTGGCTTCAACAGATGCCATCAGTTGGTGCTCTGCACTATTTAATCAACCACCGTCTGTGCCCTTTACAGCATGAACCATTACTATTCGAGAACGTATCTTCTCCAGAAACTATAAAGGACCTAATCATTTCCGAGTTCTTTCACCCTTGCTTATTTTAAGAATGATGTGATAATGCTATTAAATGAGCAATTAGACACCTCACGTTTACACTATGTCAAGGACCTCTTATCTCTTACTGGAGTTAAATTGCAAGATGTTTCGACTTCGTTATCGAAAGAGCTGAGTTTAGAATAAAAAAAGATTAGCCGATGTTTGTCAAGAAAGGCACATGTAAAGGCTGTTAATTTCTTGTGAAACAGGATTAAGGTATTAATTTAAGAAAATCCCCAATTTTGACACCCTGTGAAGTTATTATTTATTAGTCTAGCGTTCTCCCGCCCGCTATCTATCAGCAGCTATTTAGTCACTTTTAGTCAGTTTTTTCCACAGGATTAAATTGTTTTCATTCTCAAATGCGTACCGACAGAGGCGGCGAGTGCGAGATAGTCCCGGAATTTACTTCATTAATCGACTACCGATGTTTATCACCCATCGGTTGATAAATGAAGGCATAATCCTTGGTTTCAATTACAATTTTACTCCGAACGTTGATCCTATTTAAGCTCCAAGAAACAGATTGCAAACAGTGCCCATTATTATCTACGTTTTAAGCAGCTTTGAAAGAAATGCTGCTATTCATTGCCCATGTAACAATGGAATGTCGGTTTGGTGGTGTAACGGTTATATTATAATAATACTTTTCTCACAGATCATATTTTCTTAGCTCATTGGGGCAATGAGTAAAACAGTCTTTTTGGGTAGCTCGGTCGTAGTTCATGTTTTGGCTTAGGCGCCTTTTCTTTTATATTAGATTTAAATGACTTCTTAACGTCATGCCCAGTAACTGAAATCTAGAATGAAAAAAAGTAACTCCTATTTTTGTTCACTGCATAACATTTTGTGGAAAACGTCAGGCTTGCGCAAAAGCATCAAACTTACGATCAGGATTTGCAAGTCAACTTCTATCAAAAACATGTTTCTTCGAGTCTAAAAACATTTTCTCCAATGTTTGCACGGAAGTAAGCATTTGAAAGTTCCGAATATGTTATTATAAGAAATATTTTAAATGAGTGTGAGCGAACACAAATTTACAAATTCAAGGTAGCCTACGATCGCACGTTAAAGATATTCAAAAGATGTGTGCAACTAGTTTTACTTTTAAAATGGATCACTTTTCAATTTATTCATTACGGA
>Ga0126336_10001845_pt1 | contig 11581 bp, 25 predicted proteins | sample SidCmetagenome_FD_92530 | JGI IMG/M metagenome (GOLD analysis project Ga0126336, IMG submission 92530) | Coral microbial communities from El Islote,Puerto Morelos, Mexico - Siderastrea C C metagenome | ecosystem: Host-associated > Invertebrates > Cnidaria > Coral | place: El Islote,Puerto... | reverse complement strand
GTTCATCTTGCCCGCTCACGCGCTGAGAAAAAAATAAACCAGTCTTATGAAAGCTGCAAACGATTGGGGAATTTCAAATAATTCTACAATAAAATATGCTTTAGATGATAACAATAATTTTATAAAAAGAAGATCAGATAAAAAATGTTTTATGTGAGGTAGATTAATTATTTAAAAAAAATAATTAATGAACTATATTTTTTTTGTAAATGTTTGTATATTTATTAGCAAGCGGGGTTTGATCAATAATTATTTCATCTATTACTTTCATTTTGTCAATAAATTCATCTTTATCAAACTCATTACCTCTCAATGCAGATCTCAATTCAACTAAAACTTTTTCATACGTGGTATAAGCAATTTTGGTCATTTCGATTTTTTTCTTATAGGTTTTCATTTTTCCTATACTTGAGATTAAAACACCAGTTCCATTTAATGCGCCAAGAATAATTGGATTTAATGTAACTCCACCAGTTATTGTACCAATAATCAACAAACAAATACCGGAGATAGTGATAGTTTCATCAACTGACTTGTACTTTTTATAAGGTTTTGAAAACACCAGAACTTTTTATGATAATATTTGTAAAAGTCTTTTAATGTTATTATTTCATGTTTTGGTAAATTATTGTCTATATGATTAAATTCAAAGACGCCTTTCAGTTTTATTTAAAAACTACGCTAAAAACCGCTTTGTCTTGTAGAATTTCTTTACTTGTTCCTAATCTATATATTTCAATCCACAAAATATCATTTTTAAATAATTGAATGTTAACTGTAAAATTTTACTTTCTTTCATTTTGTGTTGAATTAAATAATCTTTCCTTTGATGTTCTGACTTTTAAAGTAATTCGAAAATCTGAAGTTTTATGCTGGTCAAAATAACAAAAAATCTCACTCAATGTACAATTGTAAGGTATAATTTACTAAGGATTTACACCATTTCGAAATATGCGGCTATGATGTTTAGATTTATCGCAATAACCAGTGATGAATTGTGGGACATTAATTATGTGATTGTTCATATCAATGTCTGTTTGTATTACCATTTTACCATTTTCTACAACGTACACCGTATCATACACATCCGAGTCTACATTACTCTGTGATCCTTTTACTCCATAAACGATCAAATAACCAAGTCCTTGAGTGGAGCTACTTGCAGTGCCCTGACAATGCATGTCAATGTAAATGTATTCAGGAGGAGTTATGCTCCACTTAAGTGAACAATCGATCTGCTGTAATTAACAAATAGCTTGGTTGATTGTTGACCAATATTCAGTGAAGTGGAAACGACACTCGCTGACAAATTTGTTGTGCTTGGAGGAAAAAATTCAATTGCCAAAGTGTACTCACCTTCTGGAAGTTTGAACATGTTGAAGCCAATGCGAGAATAATACTCACTTTGAGCGTCTTTCCCCATTTTGAATTTATAAGCTTTTTATTGACATTGTGGGGGGAACCAGAAAAGTCAACAATGCAATCAACTATTATGTTGTTTTCACTTGGAAATTCATCAACACTTTCCATGAGATCTCTGAAAACATCTTTTTTATTAGTCGACCTACTGATATGAGACTCATTTATCTTTTTATCAAAGTAATTTCTCAGCCCTACAGTCACCATCACCTTTGGCGGTGTGTACCTTACTGTTGACATAGCCGACATTAGCTGCCGATTTTATGTCTTTGTCATCAGTGATTACATTATTTATTTTTTTGTTGTTCATATTAATATTTCCAGACATGGTTCCTCCAGATTTTAAAAGTTTATTGTCGCAGTATTGTTTTGTGGCCTCATCTTCGATTGTGTAGGAAGAGTTAAAACCGTAACTTTATTTCCATTTATATGGATATCACCAAGCATGGTTCCTCCACGGCGAGATAATCTAAAAAAGTTTTCATCGTCCACATATAATTTATTGGCAGCATGGTCATTTGACAAAGGTGTCTTAACATTTGCTGTATGATGATTGCTCATATCAAGTGTCTGTTCCATTGTTCCTCCTTCTTTTTTGCTTAAAAATATCTCCCTCATAGCTTCATAACCAATAGCCATTTTTAAATTTCCATGTATTGGGTAAACATAACTTGGTAAAATTAGATTACCTGTCACAGTATCTCCAGATTTTTTCACAAAATCACCACTACTTGATATATTTTGTTTGAATTTATTTATTTCTATATCTACATATTTTTTTGTTGCTGCATCTGTATTTACCGCTGGAGTTGGGAGATTAATTATTTTGTTAGAATTCATATTAATATTTGCAGTCATTGTTCCACCAGCTAAATTAAGTTTTTTAGCTGCTTCATTTTTCATTGTTATCATATTGACCGCAGAAAGGTCGTCATTTTCATCCGTATCCAAATTTGTGATTAATTTTCTATCCATATCAATCTCACTTGGAAAAATAAGCTTATTTCCTCTTAGATCAAGATCTCCAGTCATATGAGTGGAACCATCAACAAGAACAACATCTGTCCTGTTTGGTTTTGTTTGCAACCCCGCTTGAATATTTGCTTCCATTTGATGTTTGTATCACTATCATTAACTCCCTCACCAACATTTGTTAGTCGCCTTTGTTGAATGTCATAATTATTATTTGCGTCTAATTTTAAACCACCCCCTTGAATTTGTATGTTTAAATTTCTGATATATTTACCAATATCAAAGTCGGTAAATCTTCCAATACTGTTGAAAATACCTATTTTTAGATATCTTCATCAAAATTTTTCTTTATTGTTTTCTTTCCTTTGTCTAAAAGCAGAAATTCATAAGGATCAAGTTTTTTGAAGAGGAGCGGATCGACTAAGTTTTCTTTTGCATGAAGATTCAAGTGATTCTTTGTTGCTGGTGGATAAAGAATCATGTGAGAACAGTTTTGCCTCAGTTTTTGTGGAACATCAAAAAAAGACTGAGTTAAATAAATTGGGGAGATTTTATTATGTCTTCCATCTGTAAAATGATTAGCAATTTTGTTTTGAATTTTCTCATTTGCATTTACAAGATCATCCAATACAGCAAGTTTTCTATTATTTATTGGATATTCATTTGTGTTTGGTATATCATTTTCTCCCCCAGTTTCCAAGATTGGATATCCAACTTTTTCTGAAAGTTTTTCCATCAACTTTTGAAAGTCTTGTTATTTATCCTGATGATGATTTGGGGAAAAGATGTAAATTTTATCATAATAAACAAGCGGTGTTCTGAGAATGTGCATCAAAGTATTTGTTTTTCCACATCTTGTTTGCCCAGCAATAAGAATACGAAAATCTTCATCAAGGAAATCGTTTAATCTTCTTTTTGAAGATTCTTTTTGGATTATGTCATAATTTGGAATTTTCATTTTTAATAATAAAAATGAATATCAACAGTAGATTTAATGAAAACGACAAAATAGTTTTTAGAACATTCAATCTTATTGATCCATATCATATAGATTGCAAAGGAAGAAAAAATCAAGAATTTGAAATCTTAAAAAAGGTTGAAGAGGGAATTTTAGATTATTTAAATGAGACATTTAAAAAAACACCATTTAAAGATTTTGTTAATGAATTAAAAAAAAACATTGGATGATAAACTTTCAATGGATAAATATATACAAGCAATTGAAGATTTATTACGTTTTAAAAATTATTTACCAAAAGATTTAGTAGAAGGTCTCAATAAATTAAAAATATACGTGTTAATAATAAACTTATCTTTATAAATAAGTTTTTTTACACTTAAAATGGATATAGAAAAATTTAAAAAATATCCACGATCAGTATTTGATGGATTGCAAATTAAGAAAGCAGTTACTGCAGTAAAGAATGAGATAAAAGATAATGAACAAGGACGTGACGTGGTAATGAGTGATTATTTTAGAACTTTAAGAAAACCTTTGATTGAGCAACAGAAAAAACAGATGAAAAACAGCATAAAGTAATTGAACAATTGAAAGAAAACCAATTAGCTCTTACTGATGGTATTCAAGATATCATAACATTAAATAGAGAATTACCACAATTAACTTATAAAGAAGATAAAGAAAAATGAAAAAAAGATCTCGTTTTAGATGTTGAAAATGCCTTTAATGATAAAGATAAAAAAAAATAATTGGAAAATATGGTTTTGTTCAACCAAAAGATCTTCTCAAAAAAGATAATCTTAATCAATATTATGAAAGTGTGAAGGGAAAAAGAAACGAAATTGCGAATGAAGTAGATTCTTTAAAAAGAACAAAAACAAAAGATGTCTCTAAGGAACTAGAAGTAAAAGAAGATGATAAAGCATCAATAAATAAATATTTAGATGCAATTAGTGATACAGCTATAGCTTTTAAAAAAATATTTGCCAACACAATCTGGTCAAGGTGCTGGCGGCTCGCGCCGATACAAACAACCAAGACGAAATGCTTATAAACTACAAGATAATTATTATGGAGGACGTCTCATCGATGTGACAAAGCTGATGAATGAAATGAAGTTGAATGCTTATCGAGGTGGAAGCCTTGTCTATCAAGCTGATGCAGATAAATCACTTATTAATTTGCTTACAAAGAGATTCAACCCAAAAACAAAATATTCTTTGAATGCTGTAAGAAGTTTCAATGATCTCAATAGTTTGTCAAATATGCCAAAACACAAATCATCAGGAAAAAGTTGAATGGTTGGATCAAGTGTATTTCATTATAATTCCCCAGAACAATTAAAAGATAGGATGAAGATATTGATTGGATCAATGGCTGCTGGAAATAACTCTCCTGTCTTGAGAAATGATCTTTCCCAAATAAATGATGAATTGTTAAAAATTGGAGCAATTTTATAGAAATTTGCAGGAAAAGTTTTAAAGTAAATATATAAAATGAGTGAAGAAATTACAGTTTTAGTTTTCAAATCAAATGATACAAAAAAACAAAATCCAAGAAATAAACCTGGAAATTTTACTATAAAATTTACACCTGAAATGCTTCTTGAATCAAATAAACAATATTATCTTGCTTTGCATCATCTTTCCATGACTGCAAGTTGGCATAACATAAGACCAGAATATGGAAATAATAAATTAAAAATTTCACAAGATAAAGGGAAAACATTTGAAACAATTACATTTCCATCAGGAGTTTATGATTATGAGGATATTAACAATTTCATTCATGAGAGAATAAGAAAAATAGGTGATGCAAAAAATTATGGGATTAATACTCTTTTCGATTTTACAACTTTCAAAGTATTTATTAAATTGAGTGAAAATTGCGAAATTGATTTCAATGGAAGTGGAAGCTTCAATATTCTTTTGGGATTCACAAAAGAACTTTTGAAAACAAGCGCTTATGGAGTAAATTTTCCAAATATAAGCAATAGCATTGACAATCTGTATCTAAGATGTAGTTTGTTGAGTGATTCAATGATCTCTGGAAAAAGGTCAAATGTTCTTTACACGTTTTCAACAAATATAAAAACTCGGTCACTTCCCTTTGAAATTCAACCAAAGCATTATTTATGGAATAAAGTAAATACAAAACATATTTCTGAAGTCACATTTTACATAACTGATGATGAGGATAGAGAGGTTGATTTGAATGATATTGACATTTCTTTAACTGTTGTTATGAAGTAAAAAATGGAAAACGAAATAACTAGACGAATAAGAGATTATAACACAGGAGAAATAAGTTACGTGACTTTGTCACCGCGGAGCGATGCTGGTTCTGGATTTTTTACAAACGTTGCAAGCAAACTAACTGGAAAAACTGCATCTAAACTTGCTTCAAAAGCAGCTGAAGAACTTATTGAAAAGGGATCAGAAAAAGTTGGAGAAAAAAATGGTGAAGTTATTGGTGAAAAAATTTATAATAAGTTTTCTTCAAAGCAAAATATCAACCAATTAAAACACATGAAACGAAAGGAAAAGAATTTGTTAAACATTTAAAAGAGGAAGCTAAGCCTCAAGATAAATTCCAGTTTGTTAAAGACGTTTATAATGATTTATTATAAAAAATAATATCTTGCTTTCTAAAATATGAACGGAAATTTTAGAAACCCAAAATTTGTGAAAAGATATGATATAACTATTATGATTTAGCAACACCTTTGAATGCCGTTGTTGCGAATAATGCCAGACAAACAAAAGATAATTATCGATTTACAGTTGACAATTCATCAGAAGCAAATCCAATTGATTGGTATAATGCATATCTGGAAGTTGACTTTCAACTTGTTGCTCTTGCTGATGGAGCTGGAATAACAGCAGTTACTGGTAATGTTAATACATTTTGCACAACAACAAAGGTTCAAACATTTATCAAAGGAATAGAAGTTGAATGTAATGGAATGAGTGTATAGAGCAAATGAATCATCAAATGTTTTATCCCTTTTGAAATACACAAAAAGTTATGCAGACACAGTTGGGCAAGACCAATTTTTGATAAATCAACGGGAACTGCAGAACCACGGCCAGCACAAGCATTGTATAATGAAGGTTTTGCAAGCAGAAAAATATTAACAGATGCTGCAAATGAAAACAAAATTTCAATCCTTTGAATTTATACAGTTATTTTGCTGCTTTCAAAAATAATCTTCACCCCAATATTAAGACAAAAATTAATATAAGACTTGAAGATGACAACAATATTATTTTCAGATCTAATACTGCTCCAAATAGTAAAGTGATAATCACAAAATTCAGATTGTGGTGCCCAAAAATTATTTTCAATGGTGGTGGAATGAAACATTATCTTGAAGATTATTTCAAACCGAAAAAATGGGTCTATCAAAGGGAACATCAAGAAATAAGTCAAACTGCATCAGATAATGGCTTTTTTCGCAAAGGCACAGGAATTAGGAGACCAAGACATGTGTTTCTTTGGGTCGTCCCTGCAGCAAATTATACTAATCAAGAAAGAAATATATTCACTTTTAAAACATTCGATGTTGGTGCAAATAATCGATATTTTAGCAGGGCACAATTAGAAGTTAATAATAGCATATATTATCCTCAATTGGAAATGACAATAAATGAAGAATCAAGACTTTATCGAGCGCTCATGTCGTATTCTTCAGCTTATAATGACTTTTTGGCTGGGCCATTGATAGTCGAGTAAATTTCAGACAACTTTTTGGAATTATTTACTTTGATCTCAGAAATCAAAAAGAAGATGTAAAGGATTCTGTTGTTTCTTTGACATTTAGATGTCAGTTAAATGGTGACAATCCAACAAATTATACTTTGAAGGCCTTGGTTCTTCATGAAAAAGAAATTGAATTATGCACATCATCTGGAAAATTGTTGATAAAAGCTTAATAAAATAACAACTTATATGGAATATCATGTAAATTTATCTGATGGACAAAAAGCTAATTTAGCAAAAGCAATAGAAACTTTAAGTGAAATAACACTGAGACTTAAAAATAATCAATTAAAAGGAAATGATGAATTGATTTTAACAAAAACACAAATTAACAAAATTAAAAGAGCTGTTCAAAACAATACTGGGATTGACATTAAAATTTCAAAAATACAAATAAGAAAATATGTTAAACATGGAGGAAGTTTATTCAGTTCTCTTTTATCATTAGGAACAAAACTTCTTCCTTATCCAACAAAAGTGGCTGCACTTTTAGCAACAGGAGCAATTTCAGCATTGGGGAGTTTAGGAGTTCATAAAATTTTTGGAAAGGGATTCTTGATTCCAGATAGTAAAATAGAACTTTTAATAAGAAATAAAAATCTGTTAACATAAACACAAAAAGCACGCATTTTGAATAGTCTCCAATCTGGAGGACAAGTTGTAGTGACACCAACAGCAAGACAACGAGGTGGTGCTTTGGGTGCATTACTTGCAAGTATTGGACTTCCTTTAGCAATGGAACTAGGATCAAAACTCTTTGGTAAAGGTTGAAGTGTTCCCAAAAAAGCAGGTAGAGGATTAACAGTAAGTCTAAAACCTGTAATGATGCCTTATCAACCTCCCCCATTTATTGGAAGTTGGCATGGAATGGGAACCAAACAGCCCATTCAACTCAATTCCAATCTTAGGAAACATCTTGTAAAACCAAAATTCATTGATAAACCTCTCAGTAATTTTGAACTATTGGAATGGATTGATTATTTAAGAGTACCTAATTTCAAAGGTTTTTTTTAAGAGATAGTAAAGATCATTTACATAAAACAGGTTCTTGCATAATAAATCTTGATGATAAGATAGGCCCTGGTACACACTGGGTAGCAACTTATATAAAACCAAAAGTAATTTATTACTTTGATAGTTTTTCTTTACCTCCACCACAAGAATTTGTTGATTATGCAGAGAAATTAAAAAAAAGATATATAATGGTGGTTATCCAGTACAGGATATAAATTCTGTTAGATGTGGGTATTACTGCTTATATTTTCTTGATAATATTCACAAAAAGACGTTTTATCAATGTTTAAAAGTTTTCAAATTAAATGATTCAAAATTCAATGAAAAGTTCATAAAAGATTATTTCATGAAGAAAAATGAACTTAAAAAACTTTTTTATAGAAGCCAAACTTGCACTTATAGGGTTTATAAAAGATTATTTCTGAGAAGAAAAAATGAAATCATATTGTGTGAAACAAAGAAAAGAAACTCAATGCACCAAGCCAGATGATTGTAAACGAGCAAAAAATGGAAGATTAGTTTTTTTTGCACTTGGGCTGAGTGTGGAATGACAAAAACAAGATTTGTTAGTGAGAGTAAAACAACTAAAAAAGGTGCTGGTAACCCAGCTCTTGACGCGGCAAAATATGCTGAAAAAGCAGTCAGAAAAATAATTCCATCTACCAATCACGTTTTTGATAGATATTGGAGTGGTAAAAGGTGCTTTCACAGGACCAACTGGGATTACATCAAAGAAATTCTGGACTCATCCAAAAAAGGGAACTGTTATGGAAATGAAAAAAATCCAAAAACTGGGAAATGGGAAAATTTTTATTACAATTAGATTCCTTTTGGAATCTAATTTTAGATTTAGACTAAAAGATTATTTTATGAAGAAAAATGAAATCATATTGCGTAAAAGAAAAACAAACGAACAGAATTTGTTGAACCGAGTGGATATAAAACAGCAAAAAATGGAAGGTTGATGTTCTTTTGTACATGCCAATCTTGTGGAATAACAAAAACAAAATTTGTAAAGAATCCGGGAAACTACTTCAGCCCTCATTCGGTGAGGGCATTGCAAGTTCTATAGCTGACACTGGATTAGATTTGTTTATCCATAAAGGAATTCCTTGGCTCGGTAAAAAATCAGTTGAAATGGGTCGATATTATACATCTGAAGCTATGAGAAACCCTAAATTGCAAAAGAAAGCAATCGATTACGCATTATCAAAAGCAACTCCTTTTATTTAAAAAACTGGATCTGAAATGCTAGATCAACTTTCAACATCAGTCACACCAAACAAAAAATATAAAACTGACAGAAAAGATCTTGGTGGAGGCGCTATTGATGTACAAAATTTATTAAATCAAAAATGGCTTCCTGAATTTCATATGGGAACATGGAAAGGTAAAAAGTACAATTTTTGAGGACCAAACACCAGATTAGAGGAAAGATTAGCACGAGGTGATGAAGGAATAAACAGATTGGACCAAGTTTGTAATATAAACAGCATGATATTGATTACAGTAATGCTGAGTCATTAGCTGATAAGCATATTGCAGATCGAAAATTGATTGATTCTATAAATGCGTTTCCAAATCAATCATTAACTGAAAGAGCTATTAAAAATACTATCCGAATTAAAAAGAAACTAGGACTTGGATTAGACTCTAAGGTTCCAAAAAACGTGAAAAGCCGTCGAGTAAAAAATTAAATTGGCAGAAACAATTAGCAGATGAATTACACAAGCCTATAAAGCGGAACTTTACTCGACGGCGTGTTATTGCAAATAATATTGACCAGATATGGACTTCACATCTCGTTGAACTAGGGTCTTTAAGCGAATTTAATAAAAACTTTAAATATTTACTTATAGTTATTGACGTGTTCGGTAAATATGGTTGAATCAGGCCTTTAAAAGATAAAAAAGGTGAAACAGTCACTAAAGCATTCCAAAATATTTTTAAAGAGAGCAGAAAGCCTCAATATTTATGGAACGATAAAGGAAAAGAGTTCTACAACAAACATTTGAAAGAGTTGCTAGATAGACACAAGATAGCATTATACTCAACTGAGAATGAAGAAAAATCATCAGTGGTGGAGCGTTGGAATAGGACTATGAAGGGTCGAATGTGGAAACGTTTTACTGCTCAAGGTAATACAAAGAATTTAGAAATGCTTCCTAAATTAGTGAAGGAATATAACCAGTCCAAACACTCTAACATCAAAATGACGCCTGTAGAAGCCAGCAAAAAGAAAAATGAAGGAACTGTTTATTTTAATCTATATGGTAATTTAAAACCCTTAGCAACAAAACCAAAATGTAAGATAGGCGATAAAGTCAGAATATCTAAATACAAAAGAAAAACATTTGATAAAAGTTATACCCCTAATTGGACCGAAGAAGTATTCACTGTAGATAAAATTCAATACACAAACCTGGTCACTTACAAAATAAAAGACTTGAATAATGAAGAGATAAAAGGGACTTTCTATGAGCCTGAACTATTGAAAGCCGAACAAGACGTATTTAGAATTGAAAAAGTAATTAAGAAAGACTACAAAAAGAAACAAGCTTTAGTTAAATGGAGAGGATGTAGTGATGATTTCAATAGCTGGATACCGTTGAAAGATTTACAATCAGTATTAGTTATTTCAGGAAATATGAGACCAATAAATATCTTCATCATCACAAACACGCTCAATGGTGTTCATATTTCTAACAAAAAAGTTTTGTGGCAATTTACAATAAATAATACGCGGACTAACTTAAAAAATCTAATAAAAAATTAGCGTGAGTCTTGGACAAATCGATTTGATTCCGTAAGATTTGCTTGTATGCTTCAGGAGTGCTTGAATCCTTTAATGTTTGTAACAGTTCTCCTTGAAGTTGTGAATAAAATAAGATGTCTTTGTGCGCATTTCCAAAAGCTCTAGATATTAAATTGATGCCTTCAATGCATTCTTCTGGGTCATTGCGTTTCAACGTGGACTCGTCCAACCCGTGATAACACTGCCTTCTTTCCATATCAACACAATATTTCAGCGTGGTCTTTACTTTCTCATACGCAGAAACTTCTGTTTGGGCTTGTTTAGGAGCCAACTCAGGAAATCTTTCAAGCATAATTTCCTTTTCTGATCGAATAAAATCGTTAGTCTCAGGATAGCGTGATACAATACGCGCTGTAAAATTCTCCAAGGAGTTTGCGAAAATTCACAAACCTCTTCTTATTCATGGTTGAAGCGTCGTGAAAAAAAGGGAATAAACGTCTGTATTTATATTTTAAGAACAAAGAAGAGAAACTATGAAACTGTAAATGGTTTGAACCCAGGAGTCATATCATAACTCGGTAAATTGTGATCGTCCGGGTGAGTGTAGTCCTGAGAAGGACTGTTTGAGGTGATATTGACTGACGTTTCGACAACCTGAGCGGAAGTCATCATCAGAGTCAAGTGAACTGTGAATCGTC
>Ga0126336_10001844_pt1 | contig 11582 bp, 7 predicted proteins | sample SidCmetagenome_FD_92530 | JGI IMG/M metagenome (GOLD analysis project Ga0126336, IMG submission 92530) | Coral microbial communities from El Islote,Puerto Morelos, Mexico - Siderastrea C C metagenome | ecosystem: Host-associated > Invertebrates > Cnidaria > Coral | place: El Islote,Puerto... | reverse complement strand
TACTTTCAAAATTAAATTATTTGAGACACAAAGAACAACGCAGTTTTTACCAAAAATCATTTTTGAAGCTCTTGAGAGATTGCAAAAGTTGATTTGAGTGTTTTAAAGACGACAGAGGGATTTTTTTTGCATGCGAAGGCCTCAAACTGATGTAATAATTTACTGCTTCAAATGGCGATTTTAACAGAATTTCGCATTTTTCTCTGAAATAAAAGGATATTTTGCCAGAAAAAAAGTATCCAGTGATTTTAGTCATACCCTAACCCATCTAACATTAAAATATGAAAGAAATCGAATTTTCCACCCTTGCGCGTTATGTTTGATTTTTACGGACAAGCGCTCTTAAAAATAATTGCCATTACTTTGGATTTGCTTTGCTGTGCTCTGTTATTGGTTACAGTTTCCGAATTTGATACAAGATTATAAGAGTGCTTATTCGTAATTTGAGATCAGTCCAAACTCTTACCCAGGCCGAATTTGTACTTTTTATTAAGTAAGGACACAAGGGTATGCAACCAGGCAAATAGGTTTCAGCATATGAACGCGTGCAGTTATCGTATCTGCCCTTGCAAGCCTAAGCAAGAGAAAGTACTTCCCACGGACAACATGGCAGTTATACGCATATGCCTCAAACAAATCCACCACAAGGAAGATTTCAAAGCACCTTCTTAGTTGGTCTTCTTGATTGACACACGCGTAACAGAGTCTTATAAAACAGTACTGAGCGTAGGCACCAGCTTCGACGCTATTTTCCCCTTCCTACAGAAGCCTCAGTGTTGACCTTCGGATTCTGAACAAAATCAATGCTTGTGCTGTAAAAACCAGTTTGCTAACAGAAGGCTGGAGTGACTAGCCCAGATGCTGGGGCTGCGGTGGCTTAAAAGAGTTGACTTGATTTCTGCAGCGTCTCTCTTTCCTCCTTTTTTTTTTATAGGGAAGAAAATTGAAGTGGGCCTCTACTCCCATGGTGTTTTAGAGAGTGTGCGACAAGTTTATTATTTGAAATTGCCATAACTAAATGCTCATAATCTCCTTAAAACAGTTCTTACTTATTAATTTTATCGCGTTGATCACTTTGAGTTGATCTTGGGGCGTCTTGACGTTTTTGCCAAATAAAAAACATGTAACTTATCCATGTTATTTATAACAGAGTTTTTGAGGTAAAGTTGGTACTTATGAATGTGGAAACTCAAGACCCAAAGTGTAATTATAGTGTAATTATGTAAAATCACAAACTCTAAAAAACAAATCCTGTTTAGAATCACAAACACTTTGACGTCTTACTTAACAATTATTCTGCGAGATCGAGTCGCACATAAGCTGTTCAAGAGCAGTTGGGTATCGTTCATGTGGGTGGCGTTCGTTGACCGGAATAATTTCTTTAACGCAGAGGATTAAAAAAATTGCTAAAAGAAAGCAATCTTTTAATAAAATTTTTTTTTTTCGCCATATATTCTTCGCAACTTCTCTACTCGTGGGATAAGAACTAACCAGAGAGTGCGCTTTGTTATTGCAAATAGTCCATATAATTCAGCATGTAAATTTTGCATAGTAAAAGAGGTTAGCATCTTCTGTTGAGGAGCCAGGATAATTTCGTGAAAAAGCAAAACGCACCCACCTGAACTACTATGGTCAGCAGTCTGCGCACCGTGTCCACCGCTCCCTCCTGACCATGACCTGTACCCAGCTCTCCCTGATGTTGCCGTGGATGCATCGCATTCAGTACGTCTTCAAGAAGCACTTTCTATGCCTCCTCCTCCTCCGGCTATTATCAGTAGCGTGTTGCGTCCCCTGACTACAAACGTACCTCCACCGCCTCCAGAACTTCGACCGTTTCTATTAATTCCACCCTCTTGACCAACAATTATCTGAATTAGTTCACCTTTGTTTAAGTGAAAAGTTCCGATCATTCTGGCACATCTTCCTCGATACTGACAGCTGTTACTGCAACTGTCATACCCACCTGCGGCTCCAATTGCCTCTATCCTATAGTCACTTGTGTAGGGCAGTCCATCGTTGATAACCGCTGACCGCTGAAACTTGTCCGTCATGATTTTGACCACTATAGTGTCTGCCGAGTGATGTTGGACCCAGTCTCCCAGTCGCGCCGAGGTTTGTAAGAACAGTTTTGAATTCTGTGTAATTTAAACAAACCCATAGGTCACCCCTGTTAGTAAACAGTTACTATTAAAAACAGAGACTATATCGCTGGTTTTGCTAAGCATAAAGGAAAACGATCTCATTTAGTAAGGTGAGTTTTAAGCGGCCTTTACACGTCAAACTTCTGTTGGCCAACTCGTGTTGGCAAACTCAAATTGGTGTGTGTGAACGACACAAAAACATGTTGGCAAACTGTTGGGAAAAAGTTAGCGAGAATAGAGACAAGTTCTATTTGTTGCCAACAGTTTGCCAACTTTCAGTTTCAGTTTGCCAACATGAGTTGGCCAGCATTAGTTTGACGTGTGAAGGCCGCTTTAGAGAAATTCACCTTACAAAATTCAACTTCGCAATCCGACAAAAAAAGGGTACTACCCATAAAAAGGCACTTGAATCACCTTAAATTAAAAAAAAACTTTTAGAGGGGTTTTCAATTGAGTGTCAAATAGAATGAGTAGTTAATTTCGTTCTTATTAGTTCAGAATACTCACGCTACTTCTCAAAAACCAGTCTTGTCTCGCTCTCACGTATTTTCCTGTGGTTGGGAAAGGTTGATTATATTTTCTTCTGATTGATTCTCGATTGTGTTGAGTGCGTTTGAGTATTAGTTGTTCGTGTCTCACAGCAGAGTTATAATTAATAGTTCCTAAATGTGTTGCAATAATCAAACACCGAGGTGTCGATCATCGATTCATTAGCCTTTGTTGTCATTTAAGATATCGGAATCGATTTTGCGGCTATTTTTCACCGTTTCAGCCTTGTTTGAGACCAAATTTAAATTATAATAATATTAATAATAATTGAAATGCTTGACTTACCAACAAATGGAATGGGAGGTGCGAGCCCTGGTCAGCCCACCTAAAGAGTTTCTAAAATAACTGGAAAGAACAGGCAGTGTGGTTGTTAACTCAACACCTTCTTTCACAGTTTAGATGGTTGCGTAATTTTGAGCAGTAATTTACACCCCTTAACCCTTGAAGAAACCATGTCGCCAATAGAAGTTTAAGGTAGTAAGCAAGGTCCCCCGTTTTGTGGTCTGTTCTGTTTACTTTCATTCAAGGGCCGGGTGAGTGGAGTCCAAGATTGGATTAGATGGATTGGTAGCAGCTTCCATAGGTGGCTTTGTATGTTGAGGTTGACTCGCCGTCAATATTTAATCCCGAATTATGCAGATCGAATTTTTTCTACACTTACCAATTAATCATATATGTAACAAGATTAAAGTGAAAATAGAGCGACAAATTTGACTTTTTTTGTGAAGAAAAAGGCAACAGATTCTTTTTTTCCAGTAATGGCAGGTACTGTCGAATTACTTAGAGAAGACGGCCCTGGTGGAAATCCTATAAGGATACACACGATTTCCTAGGATCCTGTGGGATTACACAGGATCCTACCCGGGATCCTCATCTTTGATAGGATCCTACTAAAGATCTTGTAAAATGTTTTAGGATCCTGCATAAGATCATGCACAAGATCCTGCACAAGTATCCTTGTTGATCTTTGCAAGGAATTTAAGGATCTTTGCAGGACCCTCAAGTATCGTTGCAGGATCCTCAAGTATCGTTGCAGGGTCCTTGAGGATCGTTGTAAGGACCTCAACGATCTGTGCAAGGTTAAGCAACATCCTTGAGGATTATAGGTGGAGAATTTCAACGTCCCCCCTCAAGATCCTCATGCAGTTCTTCAATGATCTTTAAAGATCACCAGGGGGGACACTGTCCAATTCATGTTGAAATCAAGGTCGGTACTAGCAATTACATTCGAGACCTTGTTATTAACGCGATCCAGTGGTCTTTTTTGATTTTGTTTGAGACGACATTATTTTACGATAATGTCGTCTTAAATGCTGGCTTGTGATTGGCCCAAAAACTGTCATGGAAACGCAGCCAGGGTCAAACTAAAAAACTGTTTTTCACCAAACCGCCGCCAAATTTTAGGTTTTGCTCAGTAATATATTTGGAAAACGTTTTATTACAATGTGAGCAACTGACCGTGACAGATTGCCGAAAATGTGAATGCTAAAGCTTTAAAGCTGTGTACGTTTCTTTAAAACACTTGTTTTTCAGATTTTGTTTCGCGGTGCCCGCTGAAATGTCTGTGTACCAGTTTAGCCTGGAAAACAAGTATATTGCACATATTCTATTTCGATCCTCGTCGTTGATAAAAATTATGTTGGTGCACTGAAAGAGTTTGTTTTGTTTCATTAGGCAATTCTGGGTTGAAAAAGCGGCGAATTCAAACATTTTGCTCCAAAACCTAAACTGTTTTCTTAAGCAAGTATTGAGCGTGCAAATGTTCACGGTGAGTAAGAATTTCTATATTGATCAACAGAATTATTTCTCTGGGTTATTGTTGTTGTTGATGATGTTGCTGTTGTTTTGCTTTTTGTTTTGCAAGAAAGAGATATGATCGCGATTAAGAAAAAACTAAATTCGATTTCGAGACGACATTACGGTTTCATGACGGCTCGCGACTCCTCCCAATGCGGAATACATTTTCTCCTAACTAGCCGTCATTATAACTCCGTAATGTCGTCTCAAAATCGCATTTTAGTTTATATAGTGAGGACAAAGTATAAAATAGGATGGTTAGGGTTCGAGTTTGGGTTGGACACCCATAGCCAGATCAAGAGAACTGTCCTTTCGGGAGTACTCGTCCGTGATCGTCTGTAATCGTCCCGCTGATAATAGACTATGGTGACACTATGTGACAACCTGGGCCGAGGTAGCTCCTCAGAGTCAAGTGAAGGGTGTATCGTGTAGTGCAGTGTATAAGTTGTTGGACATTGTTAACTCGATGATTAATAACCTGATTGAATTGCTATAGTAATGAGGAATGGCAAAAGTGGTTTTTACCAGTTGCGATCAGTGTTTTTAAATTCCGCAAAAATTTTTTTGATGAGGTTGAGTAAGAAAGCGAAAATCATCAAGACAAAGGTTTCTGGAGCTGAGTAATTTATGACTGCTGCTCTAAAAATTATCATTTTCGTTGTAGTTTATCCAAAAAAGATTTTCGAGAAGTAAGTACACATTCGCTTTCAGTAAAACGTGAGTTTTTGCCCGCTTTATGTTTCTGTTCTTGGAGTAGTCCTGCATCGGTGGATATAATTTGCAAGCCATTCTGGCTTAAATTAGAATGTTTCTTGTCTGCTGCTCTGATCGGTCTGCCTGAATGTTGGAATGACATAAAGGGTTAGGTCTGTAAAAGGGTTAGAAAAATCAAATAGTTTGTTGCGAAATACTCTTAGCCGGGGGATACGATTTGGAGCCTTCGACGGCGCACTCCTCCTACCCAAAATTTTGACGTTAAGATAAGAAGTAGTCTGCTCAGTAGTCTGTTGAACTGTAGCTGTGATAGTCAGGAAACAACAACAGGCTGCGAGGTCGTACTGTTCCCGGTGTCAAATGTGGGTTGCGTTTGTTGTTGGTTCTCGTCCTTGCTCCGAGGTCTGGTTTTCCTCCCTCCATAAAAACCAACATTCCAAATTCCAATTCGACCTGGACGTCAAGTGTTTATTCACGAGCCCCTGGCTGGGGAGATTAGGCGACTACTCCCCACATTATGACGTTAAATTTGGTTTACCATTTTTTTTTACTTGGGCAAAATTCACTCTTCACAGACAAGTGAATGGTGCATCGTCATTCTGTTAATGGTGTTATATCTCTGGTCAGTAACCTAATTGTTCAGTTATGTAATGTGGTGTTATTGGTTGTGAAGGTTCACATGCTGTCAGTTTTGCTTCGTTTCATTATTGAGCGGCTCTTACCTCTCCTTGAATATAACATGGTTGTAGTACTGACCGATCCCAGTCTGTTAATTGCTTTGCACTGATAACTACCGGTGTCTCGAGGACTAAATCGTGAAATCTTAAGGGTACCGTTAATAACTCCAGATCGCCCTTGAGGCAATGGAGAGAACGCTCTAGACCAATGAATTACTGGCGATGGAAAACCAAAGGCTTGACAAACAGCAGTAGCAGTTGAACCTTTTGATACTGCTATCTCTCCGTTAGGGACCTTGGTAAACTGCGGAGGAACTAAGAAATTAAAAAAAAAAACCCAAAAAACATCAGCAAAAGTTCCCTGGAAAGTTTCGACACCTTTTTGCAAAAGCAACAGGGGAGTGCTTTATACTTCGTACAGAAATAATAGATTGAGCGAGCCAGTAAAAGATGACTCGTCAACTAGAAAATAACCCACACGTATTTAAGGTGGCTCGAAACGGTTTTTAAATGTTATAAACCTTTTGAAACGAGGAAAGATTACAAGGAAGTATTTCTGAACATGTGGACAATCTAGGAACATCTTGACAACTCTTTTGTCGGGCAACCTGGTTGTGACGTCATAGCCGTTACCATAACAACCCTAAAGGTCCACAAAAAGAACCCCCAAACTTCAGTTTTCGCCAATTATCCCAAAAAAATAAGTCAGTGACCTACCCTTTTTAGTGCATTTTTGGAAAGCTCCCAAAATTCTTTAACTTCTCTGACGGTATGGCAAAACGTTATTCAGAGGAACTTAAGTTATATCGAAAAATCCATTTATTGAATTACAAAAAAAATCCACGGAATTACTTTTTTTGCAAAAGCTTCAATTTTAATTGGCACACTTAGTGTTACGTGCACGCAAAAAATCAGGATGGGTCACCAGGTAAATTTTCGAGATAAAAGCAAATGTTTCGTGCAAGTTTATTTCCGGTTTGCGCGATTTTACGCAGCATTTGACTTCCGGTAGTTTGCGTGCGCGACATATTAACAGAAATTTGGATTCACTCAGCTGTCGTGTGCATTTTAGCTATGTCGTGTGTAGGCTACGCTCGTGCGCGGCTAAAAACCCTTTCGAGCCTCCTTAAGGTGAAAGAGATTAATACAGCTGCATGCAGGTTATGTCACAAAACTGAGACATCCATAAACGATTACAAGGTCTACAACGGCTTTTCGAATTGTGGGCCACAACGAAAGTACATTTTGTCATGGTGGGCAAAACACCCTTGGAGTTCGACGTAAGTTTCGTACGGTAGTTATGATATACAAAGTTGAAATGGGGAAGCTCCACAGTATCTCACCAAAGTCAGATTTAGCTTAATTTGCGATTGAAATGTTTACACCCTTAGAGATTCAAGCCGTAATTTAGCACTCCAGAAACTTAAAACTCTATCCTTGTAAAAGAGTTTTTTTTCTTATAGTGGTGCTAAGTTATGGCATTAGTAAGCTTTCCCTTTTAAATTTAAGGCATAGCAGTCTCTTGACTTAAAAAAAATACTCCTTTAGGAGATCTTCACGCTCACTCGGTCCCTTGAGTTCTTAGATACTTCTACTTGTTGCAATAAGTTTGGATGCTTAGCTACACTTGTGCAGGGTTTCTTGGAAACCAGTTCCTTGGAACTGAAGAATTTCCGTCTTGAAATAAATGTTGTCTGTCTGTCTGTCAGTCTGTCTGTCTTTGTCTCTCTCATGGGTTGTCTCAGTTGAGACAAAACAAAAACAAAATTTACCCTTGAAGTCTTTTTAGCACACACAATAAAAAGGTAACAATATATAGTTCAATATAGGTTTGCCTGCATGGAATTACTTGTAAAACTCACCTTCGACTAGCAGCTCAACAACTTTCTGATCTTGTCCCAAGACGTTTTTTGCCGTGCATACATCTTTTCCCGAGTCATTGTAAGCGGCATTCTTAATCTCTAGCTTATTCTGTTGACCTTTCCTTTTCACTAATCCTGAACCTTTTAGTTTACTCCAGGATATTTTAGGCTTTGGGTAGCCACCAGCTGAGCAGTAAAACATGGCGGTCTGATTCTCAAACACTGTTTCGGAAGCGGGAGATACGATCACTTTTGGTGCAGATATGGACTCCCCTAGCTCTCCTTTTGGTCCCGCAGGTTCAGGAAGGCCTGTATTACCTGGAAATAAAAGCAAAGAAACTAAAAATGTGCCATCGATAAAACGTACTGAAACGGTGACATTGGAACAGACGTAACAAATTTAAATTCAATCCTTTAAAGGCAATTTCTCTGAAAGAAGATGGGTGCTAGAACAAACCTTTACCCACCCAAGAATAGAATGACAAACTTAAATTGCATTAAAATTTAAACAATATTCTTCCTGAACCTTTTGTGACATGATCCTTTCCAAAAGAAATAAGGTATCTCCCTACCTTTTTCTCCCTTGACTCCAGGGATGCCAGGATCTCCCATCAGGCGTTGTTTACCGGGTTCACCTGGTGGACCCATATTGCCCTGCGTTCCCTTACCTTTCGTTCCTTTGGGCCCTCTTTTACCGCGAGTTCCTGGAGGACTGGGTAGACAAACCTTGCCTGGGGCAAGACAGAATGATGTTTCAATAATTGAGTTAACGTATTCCTGGATTCCATCAGGAACTTCGTGTAATCCTGCAGAGTTGCTGCTGTTTGCTTTTAAGCTGCGACAGACAATTTCACTTTTGTCAACTGGTCCTGCGAGGGGGAAATTACACAAAACTTGCATTTCAACCTCGATTTTCAAATAAAAAGGTAGAACAAACCCAAAGCCTTCCTAAAACAAAATATGTGGAAAATCATTCGTAAGTTTCTATTAAGGGCACTGACCTATCAATTATAACAATACAGTCCCAAGACGACAAGGAACTGGATAAAGTCAGACTAATTTATATTAATGCAGCACCGATGTTTTCTTCCACGAGCAAAGTATTCGCTGCACTTGAAATAGGAGAATTAACAGACCTTCGCTTTGCTTGTTCTGTTTTTGATTTCATTTTCTTCTGAGACGACAATTGATGATGGATAGTGTCAACACCGAAACATTTTCCAAAATCTTCTTCAGCCGTCAAGGCTTTTAACTGGTCTGACCTTTGAGTTTTAACTCAGCTAATGATGAAACAAAATACACGGCAGGTCACGGACGTTGGCATAACTTCATCCCGCGGTAACATAAAACTGCTTAAAAATAGATTTAATTAATATGTCGCTTTCACAGTAATTAAATCCCCATAATCATCTAAAGACCACAAAATCAGCATCAAAGATTTGTTTAGGCACGTGAAATTCATTCCACACAACTAAAATTCCGCTTATAAGGTAGCCTTGTTCAATGCATGACAGTATGATTCTAGAATCATACTGGCACGAGAAAATACATTGTGTCGAGGAAAACAGCAAATAAGTGATCAAGATTACACTGAAGAGTTCCTCATTTAGCAAGATACTTCCTTGCAGTGAGCAGAATTCAAACTGACTCTTCAGTTAGTCGACCTTGTGGAAAGTTACGTATCGAGCAGAATTGCCAAAATTTATTTTGCGACGCCCATGATTTCAGCATTGCTAATATTGTACCCATCTACAAAAACACGGTCTGTATTTTAACCAAAAACTAATCTCAAAAAACGGAGAACGTAATTAGTTTTAATTTTCTTAAGGTAAGCAAATAAGTCATTTCGTCTTATGTAAAGTCTCAGAGCCAAGAAAGCATTACAGTCCAATGAGCCATTAAAACAGATTCTATGTGCATTTCAATATGGCAATACAACGAAAATACGGCAGAAGTGTAATTCAAAGTGGTAAAACATTGTTTTTGTGTGCAAAAAAAGCTTAGGTTGTCTGAAATTAAAAGTGCATTTGGTGCCCTACAGGGGCACCCAACGAGAAAATGTTAGCAATAAACTTCAAATGTCATTTTATACTTTCTAAGATTGTTTCATAGCTTTTTAAGGGCATATTTGTGTAAGCTGATAACTCGTAAACTATCCGGCTCGTAGTCGGTGCCGTCTTGTTCACGCACCGTCGCGTAAAATTGCTCGAGGAGTTAGTTAAGCTCGCCCGGTTCATACCGCTCAATGTTATAGTCGTGGCCCTTCTCCCTCAACCTTGTCTTTCACACCTTTAGCCAGTTAGCTGTACTTGACTTCGTGTTTTTGTTTTTTGCGTTGTCTTTGAAACTCTCTATTAAAACTGAGTTACAATGTCCGAACCTGTCCGCAATTTTTGGTTTTTGTTGCGGCTGGTAACCTAGCTGTCAATCATTTCCAATTTCAGATATTGCACTGGAAATTCCACCTTTTGCACTGTCAATTTCACCTTTTTCACTATCAATTTCATTTTTTTGGACTGATTTGGGACAAATTGACATGTTCTTAGCCAATCAGAATGCAGAAATTATTGTATGCAAATTATTAATACACTAAATAGACAGAAATAGACAGATATGATCTCACGGTAAGATTCTCCTTTCAGCTATCAATCACGGTCAATGTTGTAGTTTAAAATGAATTTCAGGTCCAAAAATTTTCAACCTAGTTTGTCTTGTAATTTCCTTTGCTTCTGTTTGTTATAATGAATCTGAGACAAAATAAATCTCACATCAACCTAGGCAGAAATCATTTGACCTAAATTCTCTGTATAAACTACAATATCAACGTTAGCAAATGTATGCTGTACCCGATTTGCAACAAGAACAACAAACACACAGCGCGGGGTCACTTTGTAACCGTTTGGCAAAAAAAAAAATCCTTTAGGGAGAGGGAGAAATAAAATTGGCTTTAACGGGGACGGTCCGCTGCGTATAGGTATGACTACGGAAGCATGATTTTAACAAATAAAAGAAATAAAATTGAAATAAAATTGGCTTTAACGGGGAAGGTCCGCTGGGTATAGGTATGACTACGGAAGCATGATTTTAACAAATTGCATTCTTTCTTTAAGTTAGAAATGAGAAAGCAGGACAGCCTGCCAATTCAAACAAGACTGTCTTATTCTTGCAGTCATTGGAAAATAAATGTTTTATGCGTACAGTATGCATATTGCAGGTTATGAGCACCAGATTTAGGTCCTGTCAAAGGATATTTTGCAGTAGTTTGTTCGAATTTAGGCCCATATCAGAATCCAGGGTTATTATGAAGTTTGTTGAGGGTGGTGGATTCCTTAGCTTACGGTGTTATGTAGGTTGAAAGAAAGCTGAATAATTGGCTTAAATTCAGAACCGCGTTTCTGGAAATTCTTTATTATTAAGGCTAATTCACACGTTCCGATCTGCCCGATTAGCTGGCTCATTTGAACAGACCGATTTGCACGTAACAATTTGTCGGCGGATTTCTTTTTCTTCCTTGTTTTTAAATTGGTATTACAAGGGAGTGAAAATTCATTTGGCCCTATTTACAAAATCTGTTGCACTGCGACAGATTTTTATAAATCGAACAGATGTTTGTCTGCTCAATCATTTTCTTAATCAAATCAGGTCAAATCCGGGCCCGATAAATCGGAGCGTGTATAAGGTGATACCTGTCTAGCGATTCTGAGCAAAACAAACATTAAATAATATCTGCTTCTAAATTATAACTTTATAATATTTAAAAATAAATATTACTGCATTAATATTATAACCTAACTAATCGAACAATATCTAAATAATAAATAACATTGAATCATAAAATATAT
>Ga0126336_10001843_pt1 | contig 11586 bp, 7 predicted proteins | sample SidCmetagenome_FD_92530 | JGI IMG/M metagenome (GOLD analysis project Ga0126336, IMG submission 92530) | Coral microbial communities from El Islote,Puerto Morelos, Mexico - Siderastrea C C metagenome | ecosystem: Host-associated > Invertebrates > Cnidaria > Coral | place: El Islote,Puerto... | reverse complement strand
TTTACCATATCAAACCAGTTGATGAATCAAGATTTTGCAAATCATTTTCTTGCATTGTTATCTTGCATTTTAAAAAATAGAAATATATTTACTTACACAAATCAAACTACGTACTCATGACTTGCATTAAATAGCTTTCCATCAACCAGTCTGCAAACTTTTTATCTTTTCCTTTTCATGTCTGCAAACAATTTATTTGGCCTTTTTTGCTTTTGAAAACAATTTTTTTCAGGATTTTTGATCCCCCCCTCCAAAAAATAATGGTCCGTTCCTTACGTTAAGTTGTTGATTCAAGCCAACAAATAAACGACAGGTCCCTTCAAATTCTAATAAAAGTGTTACAAGTGAAAACAAAATACGTAAAAAGTTACCTCCTTTGGCAAAGCGTGATCATGAATTAAACGGTAATTGGTTTCACAATGGAACCTTTTGCAAAAAAGAATCATTTCTTGAAGTTAGTTTAAATGGACTAACGTGAACGCAATTTGTATGTACCATGCTTGCCCCTACATTTACCACGTACATACTATACGTTACATTACTCTGAAGGAATATTTTATTGTCAATTTTCTTTTTCAGCTTGAACTTTAAGAAGACAGAAAGTAATCGATAAACTCTTACTGATCATAAAGTTGAAATCTGGTAAACAAACCAAAATAACTTGATGTAATAGTTTGAATCCTTTGACAAGACGTTTGGCCCTTTTTAGGTGGCGGTGGTGGAGGTGGCGGCGGTGGATGTGAGTTAAGACTTGTCTTGTTGTTTATTTACATGGTAAAATATAACTTTATTTGATATTCGGCAATCCATGCATCTTCCAAAGCCTTAACGATTACTGAGCGATACTGTGAGAAAACTGTTAATCATATAAAATATTGCAAATGATTTTTTTGCGGTTGCTTTATAATTTTCAATCTTAACCTTTGTAAATCCAGACGTCAACGGAAGGACGGTTTTAGAGGGTCCTAAGTCTTAACTTAACAGGACACTAATCTTAATATCTTTTTTTTAAAATTTTTTTTCTTTATTCCTCTCTCGTGTAATCAGCGTGCATGGACAAAAATCCAGATTGTCCAGGTTGAGCGAGTTTCTGCTCCTGGCATCAATACGTAAAAGACAATTGCAAAAAAACATGCAACTTGTGCTAAGCAGGTAAAACAATAAATAAGTTATTTATAAGTTGTGCTAAAAACTCGCCGGTTAGTGCAAGGCTAAACTAGAAACCGTTGTAGCCACTCTCATTTAGCCACTGGCAACTTGATTTGCGGGAAGTAATTACATGAAAACAAAACTTGTGGTTAACATTTATTTTTTACAAAATGTGTTCTTTTTCTTTTGTTAATATTTGCCTGGCTTTTCAAATGCCCTTTTAACCCTATGAAGTTCCCGAGTCTGGGATTGGTAGAAAGATTGGCGCCATATCTGTACATGTCCCCAGTCAAAATGGTAGCCAATTCACATACAGACAAATATAATAACCTATTTACTCCTCGACAATTAAAGGCCTTTAGTGTAGTTTTTACAGCCGTTATATTGACAATTCAAATTCCACTAAGGTGAGAAAATTAAACTTCGATTGCAACATGCAAATAAGCAGTAATACCATTATGTCAGTGGGGTCTGGGTACAAGGCAAATTTAAAGAGAAAACGACAGTTAAAGCAAAAAACTTTTATTCAGTCTTATTCTGTCTCCTATAGGTATATAAGCAGGGTGTGGACATGAAAGGAAGTTACAATAATAGACAAAGAAGAAAAAGCCGCAATAAAGCATTAAAGTTATGATGCAATGACTACTTGTGCTTCATTGATTGCTCTTCGAAACTACACCCCCCTTGAAAATTATTGGAAAGATTGATATTTTACTCTCTTTCTTTTTTCTCCTCCCCTTGTACAGTAACTATGTGTAATAATTTACAATGTTAATATTCAACAGAGTTTTGTTATCCATAGTGTCTGTTGAACATGAAAATACGTTCTGATACCTCAGCAAATTAACATGAAAATTTATCTATGATAAGAACAAAAAGTCACCATTTTCGACTTAAATGTGACTAAAAAATATATAACTTGAACTTAAACTCCATTGCCCTCCCCCACGTTTCACGTTCGGCTAAACTGAAGAACCGAATTTTCGGAGCATGAGCGTAACCAAATAAAGTGAAAGAACTTGAAAACTTCATTCCTGGATTGATTTGCATATTGCCCAGTCTTTATATATCAACTGTATAGCGTAGCGCGGTGAATATAGCATTAAAATTATACTAATGGATGATAGCCTCATAGGATTTCATACAAACATTGATAACGTTGGGAAATAAACCAAAAAAAGAAGCGGAAGGCTCTGTTCACAGGCGGTGTATTCATGCCTGCCTACTCAGTCTCAGAACTTCCTTTGTCACAACTGTCACAATTTAATTCGAGCAGTTAACATGTCCACGTCAAAAATTCGTCCAGTTATCTTACGTTCTTTTCGACGCCGTCGTAATTTTACGGAGGCAGTTTGGTCCTTCAATGTCGTTTTATTTCCTTCATGTTTCTGCATATTCTTTAAGGGTAGGTTAATTGATGCCACTTTTTCAGATCAATCCGATACTACTGAGTACCAAATATACCAATATTTGACACTTTTCGATTTTGTCGGTTGTTTGGAATTTAGCATAACATGATCTCAGTCATGCCTAGTACCCAATCTAGATTTCTTGAGATTCGCGTTATTGACAAAGCTACGTATAAAGGTTTGCTGACGTCATAGCTTTGTCAATGATAACGCGAATCTCGGGATATCCATACTACAGAATTTGCATCAGAAGGCTCTTTATCCGTTGGCATTGTTTTTACTAGAGTAGCATCAATGCTGTTTGAGCTTTAAGGGTTTTAGTGTGCTGTTCAAGTGACTTTCCAAATATGGTCGTGACTCTTAAGGAGTAAAGCAACCTTCAATAGAACAAACATGGCCGAAACCAAACCCAGGGAAGTTGGGGAGCCTAGGATATGACGGTTAGAAGTCGTCCATAGAAACCCTGTTGTAGCCTATTTGTAGTTAAGGTTCTACCCCCTTAAGCGCTCAACCAAGCCTCATATCAGAAACGGGAAAGATGTATGGGGCGTTTTACTGCAAGCCTATGAAAACATTCTTGGATTGTGTAAAACCTCGAGGACACCTAATAGGGGGAAAATGCTTAAAAGTACGAAAAACGCAGAAGACACCAAAGACGCCGCCCCTTATGGATACAAATGTGGATTAAGAAGAGAGTAGTATTAGAATAATACATTTGGTTCACAAATTTAAATTCGCATTTCAGCTCTTTGCCCTTACAAGCGGCGTAGAAAACTTGACGTGGTTGAACTTTTCAATTAACCGTGCTCAGTAAACATTCGCCAACATTTACTGAGCCTGAGGCGAATAATTGTTCTAGTATAATTTTGAGATTTGGACATCAAAAAGTAAAAAAGGGGCTAAAACTAGACAAACAACATACGAAAAAAAAGTAACTTAGCTTAGCAGCCGCGCCTTTAAATATTCAATATTCACCGGGTAGCGCGGTGAATATTGCGTTAAAATTGCAAAATGCAAGTGAAGCAAAATAGCTAATGCTGAAGTAGAAGCGTCATGGTATCATATTTTATTGTAGCAGAAAGAATAAATACCCAGAACTGACACTACAATGCAAAAGAGTAATTTTTTAAATTCGGTTGCACCATTCTTCCTGGAGTTTACCCCGTTCTCAAGAAGTTCTTTCGTCGATTAAAATTAGCACGAATGAAGATCGACAACCAAACTCTTTCAAGTTTAAAAACCGCACAGTATAAAGAAACTGATTCTGTCAAAATGGCACAGAACTGAGAAGTGAGTGAAATTTACCTTCCGCTACCAGAATCAATCCTCCATTTTTGTACCGTCTAATTTTAAGACGGTTCATGAAATTCGAAAGTGTAAGAATTTAAATAAAATATCTATTGAGCAGTACTTTTTATGTGTGCGGTTTTGTTTATTATGCCGTACAAGCTAAGGTAGTTTTAATTTTAAAGTTTGTGGTTGAGATACCAAAGTGTGCCTATTCAAATAAAAGCAACTGACTGAGCAGTACTTTCCTGTGGTGCTGTTTATTTTGTTTTTTTACCGTCTAGTGTTTAAGACGGTTCATGAAATTAGAAAGTGTAACAATTTAAATAAACTATCTTTTGAGCAGTACTTTTTATGTGTGTGGTTTTGTTTATTATGCCGTACAAGCTAAGGTAGTTTTAACTTTAAAGTTTGTGGTTGTGATACCAAAGTGTGTCTATTCAAATAAGAGCAACTGACTGAGCAGTACTTTCTTGTGGTGCTGTTTATTTTGCTTTACAAGGCAGTTCTATCTTTTGAGTCTGTGGACGAAATATTAAAGAGTGAATATTGAAATAAAAGCTGTCAAGCTTAATTTTGAACTAGGGCATACTTGACACTAAAAGGGTTTTCAAAGAAGGGAATTGTGAGTCAGTCCAATAAGAAAAAAGTCTCGGACTCCAACTTAGAATTAAGTGATTCGTATGACGCAGTTGTTTTATAATATGAAAACAAATTTCTTATTACATGATCTGCAGTTTGAATATTTTGCAATAACGGATGGACTAAAAAAGGCTAACCAAACCAAATAGACGTCAAACAAGTTACCAACATTTTCAGAAATTTGCCTTTATTTAGCGTCTAAACAAACATGATCTTTCAAAACCGCCGGTAATCCTTCAACGTTTATAAACATTGTTAATTCTTAAATAGCTCGATATAAATGTATCTATCCCATCATTTCGCATCGCAAATATGCCAGTAATAAGAAAAGACGTAAATTTGATATATAAATAGACGATCGTCTCGCATCAAAAACGAATTCGAGACCGTGGCTCCAGTAAAGGAATCATTTCAAAAAAGCAACATGCCACAATTTAACGCTGTGGTAATGACGTACGGATGTAAAAGGTACATTAGTGTTAAATATGCAAATGATTATCGAAAGAAAAAGAACTTCCTCTTTTAACCTTGAACTACGTTGGTTCCCAACAGAGACAGGCGCAGAAGGAGAGTTAATTCCTAGGACTGACGTAAAATATATCAATCTTAATTTTTGTAATGGGTGCATGTTGTTCTTACCTTTCAGCCTTCCATAAATATTGCTAAATGTTTTCATGATTCCTACAACTTCTATAAAAAGGGAAATGAAATTTAGAGAAAATCTATTAAGAAATAATAAGATTTAGTGTTTTCATTCCTCTGTCCTCTCTTATTTATTCCTAAATCACATCCAATTTCATAACGTAATGTAATTTCCAATAAAGGATGTTCCAGAGAATGCAGGATCATTGAAAAAAGTGTGTGGGTATTGGAAAACCGATAACCTTCTAGCATCATGTATTGCGTTTTCCAAAAGGGAACCCGCCCCAAATCTCCCGTATGGAAATGCCTGTGATCTCAGCGAGGAAGGCGCCAGATACGAAAGTAAAAATTGCTACTAACGTAAAACATATCAATCTTGTTTAATATAAATTGGTTCCTTAAAAGCAAGGTACACAAATTAATGTGATGTGATTTTCAATACTCAATGGGTCACGAAAATAAAACCCAAATACTCAAACATGACACTTTGGTACCTAAATGTACGATACAAATCCAACGGAGGAGGCAGCCGTTTTGAAAGACGGTCAAGGCAAAACCGCTCAGGCAAAACAAGATTCTGTATATTTGAGTTCAATGTAGAAAGAAACGAACTCCAAGGAATCAGCGAAGTTTCAAAGTTATGCAGCTAGAAAGGAAAATGACTTCCTTGTTTTGTGCTCGAAAGCGCGGGAGTCTCCAACCGGGAAATGGAAATGAAACTTCGTACGTTAACGGATTCTAATCGCTCAATGGATTGCTATCTCTGCGCGGAAATTGAAGAGCTTTGTTTTACAAAGTAGCGGCTTCCAGCATCTCTGCCTCACCAGCAGATGTCGTGTAGAGAACAGGGCTCTATAAGACTACCGGCCATGGATCGATCTCAAGCACGTTCTCAAGGATTTTCTGGAGAACGAGGGCAAAGTTCCGCTGTTAAACTACAATCATGCCACGATCAAGTTTTCCCAGCCTTCTCAAAGTGATGGTGACGGTGTTGGTGTTAAGTTTGCTGTTGGTTGATGAAGCCAGTTCCGTCTTTCCAGAAGGTTATTGCAACCTCAACCCAGGTTATTGCAAGAATGGTGGAAAACAGTCGCAACTATTCAGGGTAAGTTCGCTCTTATTAGCTTCAGGACAACGTGTTTGTGCGCTGTTTCTGATTGGACAAATAAACACAGACTGATCAAACGTTAGAACCACGTATTTTATACTGCAGAAGATTTCATTTAAATGGTGACTCTTTAGGATGTCATCCACATGCTCAAACGTTGCCACCATCTAGTACAGAATAATAGACAATTAAGGTCACGGCAATTTAGCTTCCAAGTGAATGGTTACAGTTCAGAATTTCACCCACATGCTCAAACGTGAAACTTTCTTGTACAACCTAACCATATGGCTATCAACAGTTTAGTAGCTTTCATTTGAACATGAGCTATGGGAAACATGGAGTTCAGTTAGATTTCTCAACGAAAATCAGTTGTTTCAAGAAAACAGCGCTGGAGTATGTGGACTCCTACGAAAATTATCACCTTACCGTTAGTTCTGTTGTCTTCTGTCTTTGATTTTTACATCGTCCTCTGCATATAGCCCTGTTTCTCTCTGTTTTTTGAGTGAGTTTGATATACCCGCTTAACCGCCCGCTATTTTGAAACCCAGTCCCAGTTCAACGGGTAGAACTGGGGTGGAGAGAGAGAGCCCAGTGGGGGTGGGGTGGAGAGCTAATATACGCGCCTACTGAAACTCCCTGAAGCCCCAAAATGGGTGAGAAACGCAGGGAAACAGGGAGGAAAATAGGGCTGTATACAGAAGACTATGTGGAAATCAAAGCCGACACAAGAGAACAGAACTAGCAGTAAGGTTATAATTTTCATGAAGTGTCGACATACTCCAGCACTGTTTTCTTGAAACAACGTTCGTTCAGAAATCGAATTGAGCTCCATGTTTCCCATAGGCTCATGGTTTGAATGGTGACAATTCTGGGCCTTATCCACAAACTCAATAGGTAGATCTACCTTGTTCAATGTAATAAACACTACCACATAAATGCACTGCTAAATTGCCGCTTTCATTTCAATGGTCACACGGCTTTAAGATTTCGTCCACAGACACAAGCACTAGAACAACCTTTTCCAACACGATTAACAATTATAGGAGGAAAAGTACTGCCCAAATTTAATTCCTAGCCCTGATAGTCCTTAAACGCATTCTTAGTTAAGATCTGAATCTTGTTTTCTCCATCTTGTAGACTGGAAATAAAAACTTGCCTAGGGACAGTGGGAACACTAATTCAAGAGGCTTTCCATTACCACGCCAAACAAGAGAAGACTGGTGACGAGAGAATTCAGCCAATCAGACGTCAAAATCAAAATGGAATATTCAAAAGGAGAATTAATTGAAGCTATGCTTATGCAAACATTTATTTTCGCATTCACAAAGTGAGAGTACAAAGTACTCTTGTTAGTGAAAACAGCTTTGTATGCTTGCAGAAAATGAAATAAATATGAAGATTTGTCTCCTAGCTATGCCTAAATGTCCGGCTTACTGGCAGAGAATGGGAGCATGGAAAATCCGAGGAAAAGCTAACACTGACAGGGATGGGGGAGAGGGCAATGGTGGTGTAATGTCCACTTATGGGAAGTATTAATTAGGAGCGTTGAAAAGGCGAGGGGAAATAAACACTGTCGGGATAAAAGGAGGGGGCACTTTTGGTTTAATGTACACCTATTTGAAGTATTGGATGCATGGGAAAGCCGAGGGGAGATTAGCAGTGTCAGGGATGGAGGAGGGTGCACTGCTTGGGTAACGTCCAATTATGGAAGGTGTTGGGCACGTGGAAAAGCCAATAGGAGATCGCCAATAAGGGACGGGCACTGTTGGGATAATGTCTAGTTATTTGAGGCATTGGGTGCATGGAAAAGCCGAGAAGAGGTTAACTCTTCTTGGGATAAGGGAGGCGGGCACTGTTGGGGTAATGTCCACTTATGGAAGGTATTGGTTCACGGAAAAGTCAATGGGAGATCGACACCGTTGGGGAAGATGGAGGGGGCTCTGTTGGTATAATGGCCACTTATGGGAAGTATTGCGTACATGGAAAAGCCGACGTGAGGTAGACACTGTCGGGGATAAGGAAGGGGACACTTTTGGTGTTATGTCCACTTATCGGTGGGGAGGAATTGGGTGCATGGAAAAGCCGAGGGGAGATTAGCAGTGTCAGGGATGAAGGAGGGGGCACTGTTGGTGTAACGTCCAGTTATGGAAGGTGTTGGGCACATGGAAACGCCAATGGGAGATAGACGCCGTCAGAAATAAGGGACGGGCAATGTTAGTTTAATGTCTAGTTATTTGAAGCATTGGTGCATGGAAAAACCGAGGAGAGGTTAACACTTCTTGAGATAAGAGAGACGGGCACTGTTGGAGTAATGTCCACTTGTGGAAGGTATTGGTGCCAGAAAAGTCAGTGGGAGAGAGGGAGGGAGGTTTTGTTGGTATAATGCCCACTTACGGGGAAGTATTGGGTGCCTGGAAAAGCCGATGGGAGATAGACATTGTCCAAGATAAGGAATGTGGCACTTTTGGTTTTTTGTCCACTTGTGGGAGTGGAGGCATTGGGTGCATGAAAAAGACCTGAGAGATAGGAACTGTACGTAGGGGGTGGGCGTGGGGGGGGGGAGGGACAGTTCGTTCTTGTTTACTTGACTCTCAGGTTCACGCCTGTGTATGGTTCAGCTGTTTAACGACATTCATCATTTGTAGCTGTCCCCTTTGAAGGGACTGGTTTGTAGTTATCAGGCATTTGTTCTTTCTTCCTGAAGTACTGTGGATTGTGTCTGTACATGTAGCTGTCATTCAAACGTTGCGTTATAACGTTTTTTGAAGTGAACTGATCGCTTTTCAAGCGCTTCGATGTTCCGTATTTCACTGGCTCTTAGAATTCCATCCAAGGAAATAATTAAACAAAATCAGCTAAAAAAATAATTAACTACCTGCACTTTATCATCAAACTACTTCTTCCGTTTTGCTCTGTAGAACCATTTATCTTTTTTAATTAGGCAAGAAAAATTTCGCAGTACTCCATAAAATATTTAGGGGGAAAGAAGGTAAAATTCACTTTCCACACTGCATGGTAAGCGAAAGGCAACTGAATTAACGCACGAAAAGGAAACCGACCTTATACCTTTTTTTACAGAAGCAAAGCAGTGCCTAAAAGAGTCCAACGAGTTAACGACTGACCATATAGCTTAAAAAGCAAAAAAGAAAAAAAAGAAGCCAACTACAATTCAGGTCGTCAAGAGATTATCTCTTCTCAGACATTATTACACGCAACATTCACAAAACCGCTAAACCTACCGTTACGAATGCTCACCCGATTATCCAATGGAGAGGCAAGGTCAGACACTCTATCAGAGAGGAACTTCGGACACCAGCCCTATCCCCTTTCCTGCATCCATAGCTAACATTTCCCGGGTGAACCCAAGGTAGTGAGTCCTTCCTTGATCCTTTTCCCAAGGAACTTGTGCAAAGAACCAAATTTTAGAAGCCGATTTGATACCTACTAGCCGTCTAAGTCCGAGGGGAGTCAAAAGGGTCTTATACGATTCCTTAACATCTCTTCTGAAAAAGCCCGGGTGAACATAGTCGCAAAATCCTCTTGCGTTTAACCGGGGACATTGGTGTACATGTGTCGCATGTCGCACAGGCCATTGCCAGCACTACCAGCAACAGGCGCCTTAAAAAAGTTCACCTCCATCAGAACAGACAAACAACATTACAAACATAACTAACAACTGATTAGAACGTACCAGCGGAAATAAAGAGTGCTAGACAATACACCGATCGAAAGTGAAAAGCTCTTGTTTCGGCTTTACACGGAAGTAAGCTCAATAACTAGAATTACAAATACCATGAAGCGGCCAAATACGCCGTGTTTGAGTACGTTACTGTTACTAATTTTCGCGAAAAATTCGGGAGCTGTATTTCGGAAGTATTAATTTTGGCGATTCCAAAAAAAGGTGAACCAAGTGTATTTGATTTCGTGGTTTTGCCATTACTCTAGTCTCCTACCCCTTTTCTGAGGGCACCACACAAAAAAAGGAACTTTTCACAAAGTAACTAGACAGAATAGAAAGGAATTAAATTGTGAAGGTATTAGCTTCTGCAAATTAAAAGTTTAAAACGCCCAGGAGAACAGTGAATCGGACGAAAAGTGCTATACTTTTTCGAGGACAGAATTTAAAGTAACAGTTTTAATTCAGAACAATTACCAACACGCCCGTGACTCACAACTTTTAAAATTCATGCATCGTTTTGTCACATAATATGGTATTTTTTTTTGCGAGTATTAATTTTTGCGATCTTTCCAAAAAGCGAAAATCACTAAATTAAGTACGCGCGAAAATTAGTATGAATAAGGTATGTGTATGAAGCCCTAACAGAAGTGACCATTCAAATGAAAGCTATCGAGCCGAACTTCCCTGTGTTTTGTTTGTTTGTTTGTTTGTTTGTTTGTTTGTTTTCTCTATTGCATCCGAAAAGGTATGTTTTGGTGTTTATTTTTCCTATTTAGTCCGAGGGGGTATGTTGCAAAATTCTTGAAATCGGTACACCTTAGTTTTGATGTATGCAAAGCTCGTCGGTGCCACCAAAACACCCACAATTCCACTTACTAACCAACCCTGCTTACCCGATCTACCTCTCTAGTCTCTTCCACACACCCACAGCGTAAACACCTTATTTAAACCGTTTTTGTATAGTATTATAAACCTTGTTTACATGCCGAGTTTTAGTTGCGGTTGTATGGAAAAAGAAACACTGTTGCCTCCAGAGTGTTGTCTCCTCACACGCGTAGGAGTAGTTTACAAGCTATCACACTGATTAAAAAAAAAAAAACGAAGTCTAGAACGTTCTGTGTCTTTTGAGGCACTTAGCAAACCATTTATTCACAATTTACTCGCAAATGACCATCTTCCATGTGTAATTAGCTTTATAGCTCAGTGCCAGGACCAATTACACCGGAGATGCAAAATCCCCTTGAAGCCTGAATTTTTTAAAGGTGCGTTTGCAGAGCTCTGCTTATGTTGTTTCATGTGATAACTTCAAAGTTCTTTCTTTAATAGCTGGGGAGGGGGGGGGGGGCATCGCAGGGGTCGTGGGTTCGATTCCCGTTCAAGCCTGAATTTTTTTTCAGGTTTCTTCTTTTCAACTGCTTAAGTTGAAACACCTTCACTGCGAAGGAGTATATTCATATTCATTTCTCCATCTACGGGATAAATACAAACTCACAATTGACCAGCTCCCAGTTGGCTTGATAGCTCAGTTGGTTAGAGCGCTGCACCGCTATCGCAGAGGTCATGGGTTCGATTCCCGTTCAAGCCTGAATTTTTTCAGGTTTCTTCTTTTCAACTGCTTAAGTTGAAACACCTTCACTGCGATGATCTTCATATAATTCTATCTTTATCCG
>Ga0126336_10001842_pt1 | contig 11587 bp, 4 predicted proteins | sample SidCmetagenome_FD_92530 | JGI IMG/M metagenome (GOLD analysis project Ga0126336, IMG submission 92530) | Coral microbial communities from El Islote,Puerto Morelos, Mexico - Siderastrea C C metagenome | ecosystem: Host-associated > Invertebrates > Cnidaria > Coral | place: El Islote,Puerto... | reverse complement strand
TAAAACAATTATCCTGCTCAATCTTGCGGAATATCCCCTGATTTAGCCAACTCGGCCTACGGCCTCGTCGGCTAAGTATCAGGTGATATTCCGCGCCATTTCGCAGGATAATTGTTAAATATTATACTCTGCAGCCGTCAAACTTACGCGATATTTCCTCGATAATTTACAGGTGCTTGGAAGCTCCAAAGACCCTTTCTTTCGGGTAATTTTTCTCCCCAGCAAAATGCCAGTGAAATGACAGTATAAATTTTTAACTAGACTATTCGTGGTAGTTCGTGTTATTTGTTAACACCCGAACACGATGAAAACACAAAAAGATGACCCATTTACTTCAGAATAAGTTACATTTTTGTTGTTGTAAATGAGCAACGTTTCAAGTTCATTTAAGCAAACAGCCAATAATCCAAGGAGATTTGACAAACCTTGACAGTTAAATGACAGGATATGGAAACATTGCAAAAATTAAACAAGCAATACCGCTTGTGAGTAAAATATGTACTGAACACTGTTCAGTTTGATGTCCGAAAAAGAATGATAATAAAGCTGTGCTCTGGAATGACCTTTCGAGCTCGGATTCACAGAACAGGTCCCCGAAGTATTGGAGGACAATTCGGAACACTTTTGGGCTTTTTGAGAAACACTTCTTTAAAGAGAACAAGCCAAAAAAAGCCCCGAAATATATTTGAGACCGAAACGTTTCAGGGGTATTTTTGAGAATCGAACTCCAGCCTATTCCTTGGGAGCTCTGCTTTAAGGCGTGGTTAAATCTATATATTATAGTTTTGCGCGGAAGTGACAAGATTACAAGAAAAGAACATATTCACAGAACTGAACGGTTAAAACCGATGGCAATTGATAACAATCGATGAGGATAGCAACATTATCATGTGATTACCAATTGGTCATCGATCGATCTATACCAATAGATATCAAATGTCTTATGGCTATCGATTAGTTTTGCAGTGATCGACTTCTACGACTGTTCAGGCCAGACTCCAAACTAAAGGCAGTAAACGATATCCCACAAATGTAACTGAGGCCAGATGCATGTAAATTAAACTATAAAAAAATATATAGAGAAGTATATCGCATTTTTCAGCATTTAAATTAACTAAGGTTCGACATTACCTAGAACAAAAGCCAAGAAGAATGGAAGTGGGAAAAGCAGGAAGTCAAAAAGACACCATATGTTGAGAAGTAACAACCAAAGTGGTTTTGATGAACTGAGATAATTCTGACCACCATACCATTTCCTCGTCATAAGGCCAATAATGATAGGATGGTCAAAAAACTGCAAAATCAAAAAAAGGTGAGAACATAGATGTTTAAAAATTTCAAAATGGTAAAAACGTATATGTGGATTACAACCTCTGGAATTTTCCTATCGCGGAGGCGGTGGCTTTTTCGCGTGCGAGAATCTCTGACACTAACGTGAATCTCAAGTTTATTTGCACTCAACACTGATGTTTCGTAGCCTGTGTAGCAGGCGTAAACGGGGAAGGGGAAGGGGAACGAGAACGCGGGAGAAAAATGGGGTCCTGGTAGCTAGGGACGAGGGAACGCCTGCAACAAAGACCCCATTTTTTGATCTACGCCAACCGATTTTCAGGTAATCCAATTAAGTTAACTGTTAATGCAATCACCAATCAGAAACAGGCGCGCGCTTTTCTGCTTGACTAACTGCACGGCAAGCAGGAATTCAATGAAGTGTCTAAAAATAAAGTTAGGAACTTATTTTGACCAACACTCAATTGCACTTATTTTCGAAATAAGAGACACGACGCTTTTCAAAATAAAAAGATTAAGATAAACCCCTCTTTGCTTCTGAAAACTCAACGCGTTCAAGTTTCGCTTCTAGAGAAAGTAAACTTATTTTAAAACACGCAAGCCAAGAACCGCGATACATTTTGAACGGCATTTAAGACTTATTGACCAAACTGCACGTTTTTCAAAAGTCACGCGAAAGCCGTAACATCAAAAATCGGACAATTCAAATAAATATTTTAATACAAATTTACAATCAAAAATGTAATTTACTTTACCACGGATTCCCTACAAAGTCAACGGCTTGAGCGATGTCTTACAACGGCAGATTTCTCTTTAAAACAACTGTCTGTTCTCAAAGAATAATTTCTTCGCTTGTAGTTCTCTGAATACCAATGTTTAAGGTGTCGAGCGTTTCTTAAGGCTTCTTCTTCCGAGTCTTCATTCCGATAACGGGATATTTACACTGCCTTCAAATTCACGTGTGAAACGGTGTAAGAAGTTTCTGAAATCTTCTCTGACAATGACAAAATCTCTTATTTCTAGGACCGTATCCCGTTGGCAAAACCGCTAAAACATCTCTTCCCTTTAGAAGAGCTCTAACTGCCGTTTCTCGCTCTGGTTTGAAGACAATTTCGCTACCTGACCACCAAGTCCAAATCTTCTAACAGCACATCCTCGTCAAATTACGTCATTCCCGTAGGACTTACTGTCAAAAATTAACCAATCAGAATTTTGCAGCCGCTGGCGGCCGCAGAAATGAAAAAATGGGGGTCTTTGTAGCAGGCTTTCCCTCGTCCCTAGGCCCCAGTCCGCCATTTTTCTCCATCGTTCTTGTTCCCCTTCCCCTTCCCCGTTTACGCCTGCTACGCAGGCTAATGTTTGGGGACTGACTCTGAGAAGTGATTTTGTTTTCTCATCAACAGGCAAACTCGCGCCAAGCGACCTCTCCTTCGCTCAGAGATAGCCAATCAGAGTGCTGCAAAAAACACTGTTTGCTTATGTAGTATATCTTAACGATCAAGACTTAGGAAGATGAGGGGAAGAAGGGAGGGGGGTGGGGGAGGAAGTAATTATTACCTTTTTCTGTTCTAGCTTGATCGCAGTCTCCAAGATAATATCTGTTTCAGGCTTACTGGAAAACGATTCACGAGCATATGAATCATGTTTCAAAGGATCCAGGAGACGCAATGTGAACTCTTCCACGCGATTGGCCAGATCAATGAACTCAGCTTTCTCTTGCTCATTCCTTCCCGCCCGATCATGAAGTTTTTCAATGACCTTACAAGATGCAAGAAAATCACAGTAAAACAAATGTCACCTGTGTATGCTTGTGTCACGCTGAGTATTACATCATACTTATTTCATGACTGAGCTTGAAATTGACCACTGCATTTTTTATCTTCACACATTGCTGATCCTAGCAGTATGCAGATATTGTGTCACAAAAAACCTAGCAAATATTGACCTACTTTAGTTCGTCACGAGTCTCTGAGGAGCTTAGTGGTTAGAGCATCCGACCCGTGAGTGGGAGGTCATGGGCCCAACTCCCGTTGGGGGACTAGGATTTTTCTTTGTCCCATTCTTTGACTTGCTGAATGTTACATCTGAGCTGAGATTTTACCATCTTTCTTTGTGTATAATCTGCTTTCTCTGTGTTGTGCTGCAAAGAGTGTTTTCTTGAGATTGCTGACTAGGTTCAAGTTTACCGCTCAATTTTGCTGAAAACATGGTAAACCGATCAAGATACAAGAAAACCTTCCACTAGTTTCGCCTCGGTTTTATGATTTCTCTTTCAGCTGTTCTCGTTATTTTCAGTCAGCGAGGAGTTCTTCATTGGAGGCCGAAAACTTTGTAAAATATCGGTAATTATCTGTCTTTGAACGGACAAGTTTGCCTTTCCCGAAAAACTTTCCTTAAAATGTTATTAATGTTTAATAACTGATGATAACTTTATTTGTTCAGGACTTTTAAAGACAGTTTACTACTAAAGGAAAAGATGTTCAAACTATTGATTAAGGTGCTGAAAGTACTTGGGACACTCTGCAAAAATCATAATAAAAATACAAAAAGCGGCTTAATTGACACTCTTTTGATTTAATGGCATTTCACATGTATTAGAGTTATGTTACTTGTTGGCATATTAAATGCCAGTCTGACTACCAGTCACTTTATTTAGGTCTCGTCATACTGCATTGTAATTTGGCCCCCTCTGGGAATTAGAAAAGAAAGCACACCGTTTAGCTGAGCATTGTAGTGTCGTCGTAGGAGTTTTGCGGCGGGCTCGCAAAGCTGTTTCGTGATTATCCTTGTTCGCTAAAAACAAGCCTCAAACGTACGTTCAACGAGTGTGCCGTGGTTTTCATTGACAAATCCATCCCCACACAGACTTCTTTGCACTTATGCATTTACTATAAAAAATAGATTTATTCCTAGCTACGGCCTGCTAAAAGAAATGGGAAAAGTCATGAAGCAAAATTCGTGCAAATCATAGCGGCTCATCCGAAACAATTTACAGCGGATAGCTGCAAATTTTTGATCAGCAAGTATTACAGTAAATTAGGCCGCATGATTCTTGTTTCCTCTGACAGAAAGAAGAAGAAGAAGGAGGAGGAGGAGAAGAAGAAGAAGAAGAAGAAGAAGAAGAAGAAGAAGAAGTAGTAGTAGTAGTAGTAGAATAAGAAGAAGAAGAAGAAGAAGAAGAAGAAGAAGAAGAAGAAGTAGTAGTAGTAGTAGAAGAAGAAGAAGAAGAAGAAGAAGAAGAAGTAGTAGTAGTAGAAGAAGAAGAAGAAGAAGAAGAAGAAGAAGAAGAAGTAGTAGTAGTAGAATAAGAAGAAGAAGAAGAAGAAGAAGAAGAAGAAGAAGAAGAAGAAGAAGACGACGACGACGACGACGACGAGCGGAACGCAGAACTTTCAATCAAGTCACATTAATCTCGACAAATCTTAAGGTATCAGATGATGCAGAAGCCAATAAATCAGTTGATCTATATCGGAATCATCCGTAGATAAGCGAACGAAATTCGAAATGATTTTAGCTGTGAATTTCACCAAACAAAGAATTTCCATTTAAGCCACGTTTACTTTGAGCTGTAAGAAACTTGAACATTTAGAACATATAGATGAGTTTTTCGAAACTCAGTAAACCTCGGCGCATCCTCGCTCACTTTAAACCTTTTGAATTCTTTGTTCTAACCCAGTACTAAATGATGTTAAACTTTGCTTTCTTAATTTCAAACTGGTAATTTCTTTCGCTACAAACTTTCATCAAGAATTTCATTTTTTTGTGTAAGCAAAAAAAAAAAAAACCACACAAACAAAAAACAAACAAACAAACAAGCAAACGAACAAAAACCTGAACCTAATCGAACATTCCTGAGGGAGTCTTTTACTACAACTTGTGAAAAACAATTTAGATTGTAAAATTGCGATAAATACAGGTTGTAATCTGCGATCAGGCCGAGTCTTAGCATCGCTCTCATATTCTCTTATGCTCTGGTCGCTCGCTAAAATAGGGCCTAATACAATCTCTCACAGGACCTTGTGCCGGCGGCCAAATTTTGGCCGCGGGAATCTCGCAATCTGATTGGTCCTTTAACAATAAAGCTGTCAACGGAAGTAGATTGTTGCAAGACTCGTTCACACATTTCAATGCGACCGCCATCGCCAAGGAACAAGTCTCCCGAAAAGATATTCTTGTCGTTCTAGGAGAATTGTCATCATTTCTTTCTCTCCTGAGAATGGCGTTCGGTTTGACGCAAGCTGTCTCTCACTTGGAGCAGAGAAGTACAGCAAGAGTGAAGTATGTATCCCATTTTATCGCATCGTGTCTCGAAGTTTTCATTTGAAGGCTTTCAGCTAGTATTGAAAAGATAAACAGAGTAGTGGTTGTTGCGATTTTTACGAAACAAAACGAACAGCAGAGGGACTAGTATCTTTCGCCAAGAAACATCAACAAGGCAACCGATAATTCAGTTAAACATAACTGTAAACTGATGTTTAGCGAGAGCCGCATTCAGCGAGATGCTGTATTTGTTTTTACCTTAGTAATAAAGATTTTCAGTTTATTCATTCAGTGTTACTAATGTCGTTTTATTGATCTCTGCCATCGATATCAAAGAATCTGACTAGTTTCATAACAAATGTTCTTTGTTTTAAAATTCGCTGCTGTTTAGAGATATAATTCGCTGCTGAACTCAAATACCTATCACTTCTTTGTATCGAAACGACCGGATACCCTTCTGGAACTAAATTAAATTATAAAATACTCGTTTGATTATAAACGGTTTTATTTATATCTTTATTCTAAAGAATGAAATTGAAGATATTTCTCTTAATTTCCCGAGTTTTTTATGCAGAAAATCGGTGACAAATGCGTACTGAGAATATACCACCTGAAATGAAAGGATTCAAGCATGCCGCGGCATATTTTGGTACATGACAACCTCGTGTTCTGAATGTTCATTCAGTTTCAGCTGAGACAGAGGAACCATGTACAATAACGGAACCTTCAAGTTAGCAATCCTGTAAATTTGAGCGCTGTGCCTAGAAGATATATCGTAGCCTGTGATTTTCTTACTAGTATTTTTGCCAACGTTTGCGCGACGTTTTGCGAATTGCCGTTATGGGAAATTTGCATACCGAGGATCGTGCAAGCAGAAGAAATTTTGATTAGCTGTTTCGTTGAATGTCAATCAATCAAAAAAGTGGGCGGTAGACGTTCCGTAGAAGAATTCTATCAGGCTCTATTTTTCGTTTCGCCCTTCCCGCCTGAATGTTTCACCGAGCGAAACGAAAATAGAGCCTGATCGCAGGTTATACAGGTTGGAAATTAGTAAACTTCACTTGTACACTTGTATGTAAATATCATACAACATTACTAGTAAATCTTGCTTCCAAAAGCCAACATTAAACTGAACGTTCTGGATCTGTTGTAGTCCGATTTCAAAAGAAGCCGTCTCCCAACATACAGAGCAAAAAGCAAATTGAAAGCATTATCGTCTTCTAGAAAGAAGAACAATAAAACAATATAAAAGGCCTTACTTACGTACCTTTATCGCTAATAACAGGGCGCTCTCTTTGTATTCCATTAAAGCCTTTGCTGTCAACATCCCTTGGACCTCGTGATAGTCTTCATATTCTATCGCCTCAAATAATAATGTTGTATCTCCACTGGTACTCGAAGCCTCTGTGCATATTAAAATATTAAAAACAAAGCTTTATAAACGATTTATGTCTAAAGCTGACTCATCTTCGAGGCTCAAGTTTTGCGGTTAGATGAAATACATAGTAGAAACTCTTAAGGCAAGGATTTTTCATTTTCATTCTTAAATAAAATATCATCGGTACCCCGTGTTATTCAACATACGACATAACTCAGGTCGTAACTGTGCGAGCAAAGTCATATCCCTACAATGCACGTGGTACAAGAGGTAGCTTTTGTCGCGTAATAATAATTTTAAACAGGTTTTACTAAGACGTGGACTAAATCCGCATTAATTTTAATACTTATACTACTGTTAATTGATCGCAGCTGCATCGAGAGGAACACATGTACACGGGTGTTTTTCCCGGGAAAAAGTGTTCGTACCACCGCAAAAACCATGGTTGTGAACAGAAAAAAAGGCACTAGCTCTGCTATATTGGGCGTCGGAACCGGTGCCAAATGCTGCAAATTCAAGCGATGTGCTGACCGAGTTCGCAGCAGAACACCGTGACAAAGAAGAAGTCGAAGGCAAATTTCGTAGCTTGAACTATTCGCCTTCCACCAAGGAGACAATTGAGTATTCTTTTGAGCTGTTTCTTTCCTTCCTGAAGTACAAAACCTCAATCAGTACTCTCGAACAATCATTTTGCTAAATAAGCTTAAGCTTTTAAAGAAACCTCTTTCAAGAGCGACCATGGTCGCGAAATCAATTCCCGCCAAGAAAACGCTACCCTCCCCTCCCCCAGAGTGTCTGTACGGGCGGACAGGCGGGTGTGCGCTGACGTCAGGACAAAAATTTCTCGGATCAATAGGTTACCAAATTTGCTTACCCTTGGTGCGCCGCTCTAAGGCGTTCGGCCGCAAAGGAGCTCCGCTATTATGGAAAATAAGCGAAAATGAAAACAATGTTTGCCATTCGTTCACCGATTGATACATATATGCTTACCGGTATCTGAATCACCGCTTTCCTCTTCGCCATCTGAATCATCACTTTCTTGTCCACAATCTGCATCACCACTTTCTCTTCCAGGTACTAGATCTCTCAGTTCAATGATCATTACTTCATTACCTTCTTCCCCATTAATTTCAGGACCGCTATATTCTCTTTCACCACTCTCAGAATCATCATATTCCCCTCCGTCACCTGGGACAAGTGATACAAATTCACCTTCTTCTTGAGGGCCACTGTATTAAAAAAAGGCAAAAGGAAGAAAAAACATTCTACCTGTCTTATCTTTTTCAAAGTAAAACTGTTTCAAGTGCATTTCGAATTAAATCACTAAAAGCACTTTGCACTCAGCAGAAACAAACAAACCCCCCAAAAATAAAAATGAATAATTAAATAAATTTATGACTGAATGAGTGGATCAGTGAATGAATGAATGAATGAACGAATGAACGAATGAATGAATGAATGAATGACTGAATGAATGAATGAGTGAGTGAATGAGTGAGTGAGTGAGTGAGTGAGTGAGTGAGTGAATGAATGAATGAATGAATGAATGAATGAATGAATGAATGAATGAATGAACGAATGAATGAATGTAAGCAATGTCAGGAAGGTGAGCAATGCGAACATCACCCATATTATTGATTCACTGCTTCGTTTGTTCATCCATCTAAGGGTAAGGTAGGTGGAATAAATCAAAATTTATCGCTTATTTTATAAAAGTATGCTTTGAGTACTTTTAGTTGTTTTACCATTTTCAATTTATTTTCACTTACTCGTCACTCTCCCTATTTGTTTCGTCTCCTATGGCGCCAGAAGGTATTGCTGAGAAGAATGAACAAGCATAAAATAATAATAAGCAATTTCTGATTCGTCTAAAACAGTCATTTACTCACAAATTCACTCACTCGTTAGTTCGTTCGTTATTTCGTTTATTCGACCATTGGCAATTAATTGTTCATTCGGTCAATTCGTTCACTACGCGGTCATTGGTTCACCCGTTCATTCTGTCTTGGTGTCATTGAGTAATTCGGACATTTGTTCACCCCATATTGTTTTCTTTTTGCCTCTTAACTCTCTCCGTTACTTTCTGTCATGTACTTACCGGTGTCTTCGCCATCTCTTATTCTTAGGATTACTTGATCTTCTTTGCCATCCGCCATATCTAATCTGGACATAGTGTGTCAACAATAATGTTAGTAAAGACGTTCATCGATACCTTATTTTCAGTTTTTAAAATGTACACCATTTTAGTATTTTAGTATTCGGCTGAATCAATTAAAGTAATTTTCTAGGATGGTAGAAAGATCCATGTTGAATGCAGTTGCCCTGCGTAAACCACCACAATATTGAAATGACCAAGCATGTAATTATCCCTAAAATCATTGTTTTATAGACAGGGACATCCCATATCTCTATAATTATTTTGCACGTTATCCGTTATCCCTTAAACCCCTAACAGTTCTGTTCTCATTGATTGACAATACACTGTGTCTTCAAATTACAAATCAAATTTTTTTAAACACTCAAGTCCATTCTCTCGCTTGACAGACGACGATGATGATGAATCTTATATCATAGAGGGAAAATTACTGACTGCTGATTGGTTGAAACAGAGAGTAATTTTTCTTAACGTTCTTTCTAACTAGGGCCAAATTACTGACTCTTGATTGGCCAAGCACCATGCATTGCTTGCATTGCTTGCATTAGATTGGCTGAGCGCGAGAGCGCGCCATTCGCATTTTACAAGCGTCTTGAACGGATTCTGAGTTGTTCAACACAAGAATCGCTTCGGAGTTTGACTTTTAATGGTAAAAGTGGTATGTAAATGGAGTGTTAGCTTGAAGAGAAATTCCAAAAGGTGAACGTGAATGTTTTACGAGAAACAGCAAATGGTTATTTGTTTTAAACTACTGAAAACCGTGGAGTGACTAGTGAATCATGGCGGCGAACCTTATCTAGTTAAGTTTAATTACTTCGCTTCACTACGGCTTCATGTAATCTGAAGAAAAGAGGAATTCACTCAGAGACAAAGTCAAATTCAGTAGGATACTTCACTGTGCATGCAAATTTGTTTGGACTTATCGTGATGTGTCATAATTTTTTTTCTAGCGAGGGTAAGCTTCGCAACTCAGCTGAATAAAGTTTACTTAGTTTGAGTCTTAAGTGTGTTTTTTAGATGAACTAGAATTGTATTTATCTCTTAAGATAAACGTAATAGTCTTTCTTGTTCTGCACGCTGAGCAACAGTTAAACTGCTTGTGTGGTGAATTGTTTACGAGAGGTACTTTTGTTCCGAGGGCCGGCTGATTGTGTTTCGGCGTGGATGGAAAGTTTTCCGAAAATTTTGCCCTCTGTGTTGTAAACAAGTAATCGGATTGAGTCCTGGTAGAAATAGGGATAACGTTTCACTTGTATTTTGAAAGTTTTCACAAATTGCCCTCGTTGCACAATTTTTTGAAAAACTTTGGAAGCACCGTATTTTCTTCATTAAAAACCGGAGGCGTTTATTTAAAACTAGAGCTCGTAGACCCGGCGTTTGATTTGAAACCGCGGCGTTCTGATTCGAGGCCTGGCGTTTAATTGAGGAAATACGGTACGTGTAAAAACTTGTTCGTAGTTCTACTCGGCCTCATGCATTACATATACAAATAACAGGAATGAAAAGTAGGAATCAAAAACATTATTCAGAAACATTTTAATTAAAATTACAAATATATTCAAAGTAACTTGGAAACCACAAAAATACTGGAAATAAGACTTGTCGATATTTCGTCTTTATTAGTAAAAGACTTCGTCAGGGCAACTGATCTAGCGGATAGAGCCGTTGCAATGTATACGCTTGTTGGTAACGTAAGACGCTCAACAGTAAAAATACGCAAGCACATGTGGGCGCATACAACCGTTACAATATTCGCACTAAATAAAATAAACGTAATTTGGATGTATACATGTATTAGCAAACAGTTTTCGTTTTTTTCTCCTAGTCACAAACGTGGAGGAAGCTATGGCAGTTTTTGTGCATTCAATGAATTTTTATTCTGACTTACCTTATCATAGGAAATTAAGGCTCCATGAAATAAACGCAAATTGTAAAAATTCGCGTTAATTTAAGTCGCGTTAATTTCTGTGAGCGTTAATTTCCGCGTTGTTAATTAAGTGGAGCGTTAATTTCCGCGGCCTTAATTTCCATCATTTTAATCCCATATTCTGGATACAGTCCAGTCATTCTTGACATCCACAAAACATTAGCTTTCCTACATTTAGGCAGAATTTAACGCACATTGTCAGTATAGAAATTGCCTCACACACACCTGTTTTGACCTGTTTTGTTCGTGATTTTTATATTCAGTCAGAAATAAATTTGTTCCAGTTGTGAGCACAAGGCGTTGCTTTGTGCTAATCGCGTTAAGATGGAATCCACCAGGAAATTGAGTAATTAGTGGACAAAAACCTTGTACCAGAATAATTTAAAGTATATCGCATTCTTTTTTACACTTCTTAAGAGATATAGATATAATTTGTTATCTGTAATAACCCCAAAGACTATTTCTTATGGGAGCCCGTGAAATTTAATTTCAAATTTAACAGGAATTGTGTAAACACAGGTAAAATAGGTAAATTTTTATGCGTAAGATTTCATTTTGTGAAATTTGAAATTCATTT
>Ga0126336_10001841_pt1 | contig 11591 bp, 8 predicted proteins | sample SidCmetagenome_FD_92530 | JGI IMG/M metagenome (GOLD analysis project Ga0126336, IMG submission 92530) | Coral microbial communities from El Islote,Puerto Morelos, Mexico - Siderastrea C C metagenome | ecosystem: Host-associated > Invertebrates > Cnidaria > Coral | place: El Islote,Puerto... | reverse complement strand
TTACGTGTCTATGTGGTGGCAACTTTTACATCCGTTGATGGATAATCTAAGCTGTTGAGCAGTTCTTTTCGGTGGCGCTGTTGACTGTTCTTTATCTTTGGAAAGTTCTAAAAGCACTGTCAATTTTCAACGTCTTCCAGCGTTTAAGGGTAGTAAGTTAACGATACCTTGTCTGCTTGAGTGACAGATTGGCTGAATACCAAGTCACAGTTCGCCAGTAACAACACCTGCATTAATAATTTCAGTGTCGTGTGTCTTACCTGACCAACATGAACTTAGCTAGAGCCAGTGACGCCGAAGCACGTAAGTTTGGGTCACTGTACTTTGCGGGGTTACTGCAGACACACACTAAAAGCGGGCGCAGTTTGGACAGCAACGTATTACCTGAGGAATCCGAAATAAAGGATGTGTTTGCAGTTTATTCATCACTTTACCGCTTTGCGTGGTGAAATCGCCTGTAAAATTTGAAACTTTGAGACTGTGCACGCGTAAGATCTGAAAGTGTGAAATTCAAATGAAAGCTACTGAGCAGTACTTTCTTTAGCCTCCAACGCAGTCGTTTTTAGGGGGGTCGTATTACCCTCGTAAAAACGACTGCGTGGGAGACTATACTTTCTTTGGTGTACAAGATGGTTCTAACTTGAGTCTATGGTTGAAATCCTAAATTGTGACCACTGAAAGTACTAATGTACCATTTCAGTACTTTCCTGCAGTCCTGTTTATTATGCTGTACAAGGTGGATCTAACTTGCAGGTCTGTGGATGAAATCTTAACGTGTGACCATTTTTATGAAAGCTTGTGAGCAGTGCTGTTTAGTACACTGCACAAGATTCAAGTTTTGAGTCTGTGAATGTAATGCTACTGTGCGACCCTTCAAATTAGACGAATTTTGGAATTTTGCTACAACATTAACATAGCAGTTGTTGAAAGGGGAAGATCTAACAGAGCATTTATTCTCACCAGTAACTATTTCGTGTTCACATATCTTTCTCACATATTCCGTCTCTACGTCATCCGCCGTCGCCCCAGTCAGTCCCAGTTCCTCCTCAATCGTCTCAGATGCGCCTGGGTCCTAAAATTGAAACGCAAAAAGGTGAACACAACTCTTACTGCAGGAATTGTCGATGTCTGTTGTGTCTCTTCAAAACCTTTTAATTTTATTTCAGGAGGAATTTCAGGCTACTCCCTATCATAACTGTGCACTGCATAAGCACTGAGTCAGACGTAATTTGAACTAAAATGATTTGGTTAAGCGTTAAACTGCTACCGACCTTCCCTCTACCCCCCCCCCTCCGACACATTTTTCTAATTACATTACTCATACTACCTTAGTAGAGTTGGCGCATGACTCGCTCCCAGTCCCTTTGCTTTTGTTGGCCTGTTTCTCTTTCTCCTTATCATTCTCCTCAATTATCTGCCGCCGTTTGATTTCTCCTAGTACACTCACATCCAAGTGAACCATATGACGTAACGCCACGTGACCTGACAAGCTAAGGAACCGCGCTAAAATGCCAGGGTGGCAACTACATAGGGAGTTACTGGAGCGGCCATCTTTATCTGCAGTGCTTTCTTCGGAAACTAAGAGGGGACAAAACAATTTATTAACTAAATTATCAACACTAAAAAGTCCCGAAATTGAGAAAAACTGCTGCACGCTCCAAGTTGGGCAATATTTAAAGCTCAAACAATAAATATTCTAATTTTAGGTTTACCTAGCCCGCCCAATAAAACTACTGAAGACTCTTTTTTCACACTGAAGTAAAGTATCTACAAATAACAGTAGGAAGTGCCGAACCCTAAAATAACACAATAAACAGAGCTGTGAATAATTCACTTTCACCCTGGTATTTGTGAATATTTTACTTCAGATTGTGACTAGCCCTGTATAAATGCGTCTTTTGTCGTTTTATTCAGCGGTTTTGGTGAAATCGAAACTGGACTTTTGTCCCTCAGTTGGTCTACTTTGACTGTTTGACCAATAAAAACGACTGCAATGTTCACTAAAACTGTTATTGAAAACCATTTTTGAGATTGCTTATCAATTTTATGTGGCAACTTTCAAAGCAATTGATGGCAAAAACAGCGCCGTTGCAGTTTGTCCTACAGCTGTGCTAAATTTGGTTTCCGTTGTCAGAACTCAAAACAGGAGCTTTACATGCAATCAGTAAAATTTTGGTTGGGCTCGGGCTCGTTACTTTGATTCGTTTACTTTCAAGTGCAGACTTTTAGTTTTTACGCCCAGATGGCAAGATCTATTGCAATTAAAATTTTGAGCGTTTACCGTTGTCTTTGTCTTGTGATTCCTTTCCCTCCTCTTCGTCAACACTGTTCTCTGTTTTGTCCAGAAGAGAGGCAGCTAGTTTCTTGATGATGTTCTCGGCGATTGTTTCAGGATGTTCAGCAAGAAAATAAATCACATTCAAAGCTTGCTCCATCATAGGAGTCCAGTCCGGTTTATCAAGCTTACGGGCACCTGTCAAGCGATTACAAATACGTTTGCATCTGTGCACAGTAAACTGTGATCAAGGGCTTCAGTGTTTTATGACAAGTTAACAAATTGTTGAGATCTCCCCCCAAAATTTGCCTTTTTGTGAAACGCTCAAGGGAAACGGAAACTGATGATCGAGATAGTGAAGTCTTAGTGAGGACTCAAGATCACAAGAGTTGTGTCAAATTTGAATTTTTGGGGGGACAAGCGAACATTGATACAAAAAAACAGACCTGTTAATGCTTAATGCCTTCACTGTAGGTCTCTCTGTACACTATGGCTATTCTTACTGTTTTTACTTCCACGTTTAAATCTAATTTTACATTCATCACAGGGCACCCTTATAGGCAGGCATCAGAACTTCAGTTCTGTCACTAACCTGAAACAACTATTTCTGTGAGCCGCTCAAAAATGGCGTGGGTGGAAGCAAGTCTGAAAGGGTCCTCGACACTACTGCCAGGTTTCTAAACAAAGTAAACAAAGGGAAACACAGCTACAAATAAATGACATAAGGGAACAAATGGTGCTGGGCATACCGTTAAAGCAGTTTAAACACAGAAACTCTTTAAAAAACCTCGCCATGTTAGATTGAACAAGAAATTGGGCTCTCTCCCAAGAACCAGGTGGCACTACTGGATTTTCCCAAATTTAGTTGGGCGTTTTGCCTTAACTATTTAAGAAAAAAGGTTGTGATCCTTTTATTTTGAGTAATACTGTGAACTGCAAAATTTCTCCGTATCAGTCATGTTTGAGAAGTAAACACTAAATCTTAATGACCTCTTGTGTGCCAAGGTGGAAGGGACTGTAAACTGTAGTTACCTCTAGGAACATGCTTTACTACAGAGTTTTGAAATTGTAGGTAGAATGTAACACTGTAGCATAGAACGTTCTCTGCTTTCAAAACCAGGAAGTGGGGCCGTTCCGCTCCTCTATCCCCGTCCGAAGCAAATCTCGTAATGAATATACAAAGCTAAAATTTCCTTCCATTTACTTGTCCCATAATCCTACTTCCTACAGTCATTTGATCCATTAAAAGGAATAAAAAACAAACAAACATTTTGCGTCTAGTTTATTACCTTATGTGTTTTGGCAAGTTTCAACAGAGCCACACTCGTGACACGTGCTAAAACAAAGTCGTCTTCAGCTCTTGGTCCCAGGCCCGTGGATACCAACACGTCAATGTTACTGCGTACTATGTCCGTCTCCGCCCTAAATCACAGAAAGGAAAAACGACAGGTTTGAGAGCAATAAAAGAAGTCAGTGGTGTTTCGAATTGACTCTCCCTTTCATTCGACTCAATTAAGGCAGTTTAAATATTTGGATCCAATACGGAAATTTTAACCCGTAGCTATGAAAACCAAGCTTTGGCGACTGGTGTTGTGCAGTTTAATTAGTCAATATTAGTAGTTTCCTGATGTTGTGGCAATTTTTCCCAGACTGATTAGCGCCAAGCGACATCTGATTAGCACTGTGATGAATTTAATCAGTTCCACTAATTCCTGCACTGTTTTTCATATCACTTCTATTTCTAATGACAATTTCCACGGATACAGACAAGTGAGGTTAGCCATAAGTGGCTTCCCAGAAAGATACCATCATCCACACATTCGGATCACGGATCATTCTCCACGGCCAGTGAATATTCGTTTCAACAGGAGCACGTTACTGTGGAGCTGTCGGTTTTCCAGCGGAAATTTAGACCATGTGCTACATTTTTCACTTCGACAACCTGTGTGAAAACTTACCCAGCCAACATTCCCAGCAGTACTAAAGCAGCTCTGCTCTCTTCTGGGGTGGTTTGAGGAGCCTGCAAAGCAATTATTCTTATATAATTGGATTGTTTTTGTTTTCCGACTGCTAATAAGATGACGTTTCGCTCACAAATCACGTACCCATAATGACAAGGAGACTCTCAACGGTTAGGGCGTTCCAACAGTGTATGGAAGGTCATGAGTTTAATTCCGGTCAGGAACTCGGTTTTTTTTTTGCTCGTAACAAGCTGAATATAACACCTTTCTTACTTAATGACCGAATTTAATATTTAACATCTGTCTTTCCTTATCAGGGACCTTAAGATTTGCGTAAGAGTGCAAGATTAAGTTCGAGTACATTTTTTATTTCGAGATTGAAGGCTTTACATTATTACATCACATCACCTACAAATCCTCTTCCTGGAGCTTCCTTTTCTACTGGTAGAAGGAGTGAGGGTTCTGGAAACGTCATAGGTTTGAGGCCCGGGGGGTTCTCCCTATATTGGGCTACACGGGGAGGCTCCGCCCGAAAGGGGTGCCTTTTTTAAGCTCGCAGTACATAAAGGGTAGGAGAAATTGTCATTTTAGTATACAAAAGGATCACAAAATCAGCTGCAAAGTGAAAGAAATGGTGGCTAAAGCGAAGTATATCAAAGGGAGCCACACTTTGGCAGAGATGACTTCGCAACTGAATCAGAACGACTGAAAACCCGGGAAGAACGTTGCGATTACAGGAAATTCTATTGTTTTGGCCTATCCTTGAGGTATAAGAAAGGGGTGCAATTGTGCTCTAGGTATATGAAAGAGGTACCATTTTGGTAAAAGTTAGTATATTAAGGGGTAAGGGTTTGAACCTCCGGGCGGAGCCTCCCCGTATAAAACTTTATTGAGTAGCCCCTCCCCCCCGGGGGGTTGAGGTTCGAAAGTCGTACTCGATCTCGTACTCGTAGTCCGATCTAACGGTCGTTATCTTTACAAAGGAAACATTCAATACTGCTGATCCTCGCAGTAGCATGCAGGCCGTGTGTCACAAAGAATCTAGTAAATACCGCCTAGCTCGCCACCAGGTCTCCCTGTAACTCAGTGACCGATGTACGAAAAGTCATGGGTTCGACTCCCATCGCGGACTCATTTATTTTCTTTGTTTCACACTCGTGACACGCTGAATGCTCCCACCCCTCCCCACAGATAAGCACAATTTAGGTTGTCCTGACATTTTCCTGCAGCCTTTTATGGGCCTGTGTAAACTCTGCAGGACAATTACCTTCATGGTGAATTTCTCCCACAACAGCTTTATGACAGCAGTTGGAATCAGTTTTCCTTTCATCAACTCACTCATCTGATGAGGCAAAGAAACACATTTGATGAGATAACGCGCAAACCTTAAGGATGAATTTTTGAACTGGTCACATAACAAGTGAAATAAAACAGCCCTCAACAAATTATTTGCTTGACTTGTCGAAATTCCGGCGAGAAAAATGATTAGTAATTGAACCTACCAGCTCTTCTAAAGAAGTCAGGTCTCCAATTGAAGCTCCTTGTGTGAGTTGAATCAGATTTTTCACAATCAATGCTGTTTTCGCTCTGCAAAATGCCAGAAAAATGCACAGCACACTGAGCAGGTTAAGAACATTAACAGTTACCCCTACAATTCCTAAAGTCAAACTTCGGAAAATTGTCCGAAAAGCGAGAGTTGTGTCAATTTCCTGTTTTTTTTGGACAACTGAACATTGATGAAATTTATTGACCTATTGGTGTTTGTAGTCTTCTCTGTAGGTGTTACTCGCTAGGTTTAATACAGGGTATTCTTCAGGTAAATTAAAATTAGTGTCTCTGCGCTTGAAATAGAAAATGGGGGAAAATCCTCAGACGTTTCGAGACTGCTGTCTCTTCTTCAGTGAGAAATAATGCCAACGGCATTTTCTATTTCAAGCGCAGAGACACTAATTTTAATTTACCTCAAGAATATCTCGATTTACACGCGCAACACAGTTTTAATGCAATTTTCCGTTTTTAATACAGGGTATTCTTACTGTTTTCACTTCCGCGTTTCAAACTGTTCAAACACTCAACAAACATATTGGCCATCACAAGGCACTCTAGTTTTATCACAGAAGTGTCTGTGAAACTTTGTTGTCAGTCAGTAAGTACATCATAATTTTATGGACGTTTGAGAAACGGAGTGTTAATAAGCCATTTCCGAATTGTCTTGAGCCTCCCTATAATATTGTAGTTGGTTTTATTTACATGTAAATGTCCTCATTTCCATATGAAAGGTCATACACCTAGCCTCGCTTTGATAGGGAGGCTAAAAGCAAGTCACACTTTGTGCGAGATAACGGGGGATTTGAGACAGTGGATTTAGAGATAGACAATAGTAAATGACCGAAAATAGAAAGCAAATCCCAGGGAAATGGGGTTTAGTTTGAGCCAGCCGGGGTTCGACACAGGAGGGAAAACTGTGGTGCAGTGATACTGGGAAATCCTATTTTGTCCTTGGGTACTCTAAGGGGTACATTACTGTGATCATGTGGCGTACCTTGCATTTGGTGCCTCAGGATCCAGATACAGCCCTTTATACGCTTCTACCACTGCATCTCGGACAGCAGTGTCCCGTGACCAAATCAACACCAGCATCCTCCGCACACCGACGATAGCAGACTGCAGTCCAAACTCGGAAGCAACGACGAAGAATTCAATAGACTCGTTAACGTCTGAGATGGTTTTAGAGCCAAGAAGCTGACAAGCAGTAGGAATAGCTTTTTCCATTTGGGTTTGAAAATGCACATAATCCTACGAACGGCAAACAAAAAAATTTTTTTGGAGGATTCTTAGAAGTTGATCTAGTATGATCATCCACGTGAGATATATAAAAAGAGAGAGAGAGAGATTGTTCATTTCAATTGACATTTGTTGCATGACACCATGAATTCTAGATTAGATTGTTGTTGGTGATCCGTGCATCCTCAAACTGAGCAGACGCCACCTTTAAGGGCTGTCAATAAAGGCCAGGAGCTGAGGATTCCCCCCAGCTCCTATGGTTGAGCCCCGCCTACTCTGACAGAAAAACAAAGAACTGAAAACACTGCAAAAAAAAGTCTGGCCACTAAATTCATTTCTCCACTTACTCAAAAAATTAGTGACAGTCCAGTGAGAGCCCTGATACGGTATTGTCACATGCACTCTTATTTTCGCCGCTATAATTGTGAGTCACATCTTACGGTACGTTCAGTCTTGTGTTTTTTGTCATCAATAAGACGTGAAGTTTTGTAAGGTGAAGGTAGTTGTTGGCAATGACTGAAAGTGAGGTGTTAGATAACCAGCATTATGCTGCATTATTCTGTAAGTTATTGTAATTGGCTACAACGATGTAATGCAATCGAGACCACTCAGTTTTGTAGATTCTTTTTGCAGATGGTGCTCAGAAACATAATAACTGCTTATATTCAACTGAAAATCACAAGTTGAAATTATCAGAGGGGGTAATCTGCAATACAGTGAGCAGTCATCTACAACAAAAAGAGCCAAAACCTCTCTACCTTCAAAAACTGAACAACCATTTGCTGTTTGGTGATTTCATTAACAAGTCCATTGCTAGGCTGGCTTGACGACGAGTCTTGGCTCTCATGCTCCGTGGAAACTTGAAGCAGTTCATTAGGATCAATGTCTGCGTCTTCAACTGGTGGGGCTGGTTCATCGTCATCAGAAGCTAAGTTTAAAACATATTAAATACCGCAACAAGCTGGCTATTAGCCAAGGGCTTCTATTTTTGTGGTAAGTGATATTTGGGGCTCAAAATTAACCTAATGATGTATGTACCGGCCTATTGATCAGTTTTCGCAGTTAATGGCTTGGAAACTCAAGCTAGAATTTCAGTTTATGATGTAATCAATATTCTGGATTAATCAAAACTAAGAACATTTTCTTATACACAGAATGGACTTAGAACCCCAGGAAGAAGATTTGAAGTGGATTCTTGAAAGGAGAACAAACTGTAATCAGTTTGTAATGTTTTTGTTTTTTGCTCGACCTAAGGGAAAACTTGAAAAAATATGGTTCGATGTTTTCAAGTACAATCTGTTTCCATCCTGACAAGCCAAGCGCAAAAGCACGTATCTACAGTTTTAGTGCACAAGTAGAGTAGACTTGGTCACATAGCCCCTTTGGCATCCTGCAGTTGTGACCCAACAGGCTCATGAAGACTTAGCCTTCTACTACTAATGCCGCTATAAGATTGTGAGGCCTTCCAAGGGGGGGGGGTGCCATGTTGCCAGGTCACATCATTGTACACTGTAAGTACTGATGTCATCCTTCAAGTAGCAGCAAGTGACACTGTTTTTCTCCTGCATGTTCTGAAATCTAATGACACTGTTACTGACACTTTTCTTTGGATGCTTGTAAATCCTTGAACAAAGCTTATTGTTTTGAGTTGATTTCCATGCAGCTGAGTTTGAGTTAATTAATTGAGTTCCAGTAACCTGGTAAGCAGGGTCCCAAATTCTATGCTAAAAATTGAATGGCTTGTGAAAAAGGGGTGTTAATTATTGACCTCTATAATATTTTGAGCAATTTTCTAAAATTACAGGTCCTATTGTGCCTAAGCAACTCAAGTAAAGGATGTTAAATTAAATTTTTTTAAATTAATGGCTTCCACTGCTGGCACAATCTTTTAATTACAGCTTCGAGCTTTTGACTAAATTCTGTGCTAAAATCTCAGTCCACCAAAATAAAAGGTTGAAGTTGAGGTGAAGAGGTCAAGCTATACAACTGCACTTACCAAGAAATATTGCCCTCATGATTGACAACTGCTCTTCAACAGACCTTGATGAATTTCCACTGTCGTTTTCATCATTACTAAAACGCAAAACAATAATTCAGCTGCAATAATTTCAGAGTAAACACCACAATGTATTTAATGCACCCTTCTTGGGTGAAGTGGATGCATTTTTCATTCATGGATGCTTTTTTCATTCAGTCATGAAATTCATTCATCCATTCATTCATTCACTCCTCCATGTTTTTTATTTGATTTATTTCTTCCATTTCATTTGTCCAATCATTTTTCATTCATTCACTCAATCAATGATTTAGTTGATTGGTCGGTCGGTTGGTCAGTTAGTCAATCATCCATCCATCAATTGCAGTTTATTTACCTTTGTTCATCCTCCTCTGGCTCCTCATTCCCATCAGAGGTAACAAACATGCTGTACTCTGGCCAGGTTACCATGGCAGCCTTCAGCACTGCAAGGGCTTTTTTATGATTACCCTGGTTCAAGTGTTTCCTGATCTGCTTCAGTGCACTGAAAGAGGGTTTACAATATACTATCAACAGGTCTGCAATATTTATGTGATTATGTAATGATAAAACAGGGCACAGAATTATGGTAATTGCCATAGTGCAGGTGGTTTGATAATACAGAGGTGCTCCAAACAGGAAGTCTTCACTCAAGCCTGTCTTAAGAGCATACAGAACCCTGTAGAGTCACTACAGTACATCAGAATTCCTTTATACAGTTAAATCTCTGGCAAGCGACAACTGCCAGCATCAGGGGCAGGTCAGTCTCTCTGGGAAATGACTGTTTAGGAAGTCTCTTTATAAAACATTTGACTAGGAACTGGTTCAAAAAGGACTCCAGACAGGTTTTTTTCTTTAATTTTTTTTAAAATTTTTTTTAATCACCAGACAGGTGATAAGTTAGTTACTCAAAGACATTCAGCTGTGCAAGTCATTAAGCACAGTAGTCTAAATGAGTAGTCTTCCTACTAAACTATAAGCTCTTCAATTTATAAGAGTACAACTCGTAGGTTTAAGGAATTGAAGGAATTTCTGTGGTACTACCGTAAGCTGTAATTTAAGTCAAAATTGCTATTTGCTCCGAATCTCATAATGTTTTGGCACATGGACTTGCTTCAATGTAATATTCAACTTTTATTTCCCTACTATCTCAATCAAAACATAAAAATAATTTCAATTTTTTTTTGTAGGCTATCAATGTTGACAGTAAAAATAATGGAATTAATGGTCTGGAACTAGACTGTCATTGTTACCATTCTAGAGCAGTATCCACATCACCCTGGAACTCCACTGGCCCATCATCTTCATCAACAATCTCCTCCTGATCCAGGTGTTCCTCTATGGTAGCCTGTACTTCAGGTTTAATGGCCTCCCAGATTTCCTTGGCATTCTCAGTTGCAGGCAGTACAGGTACTAAAAGGACAATATGTTTTTTTGCATGGTTTACAAACCTTGTCCAAACATATTGCAAGGACTTTACAGGGATGAAGATCAATTTCCAGTACCAGATATTTTGTAATACATTACTGATCAAACCACTGAAAGATGGATTTTCCATAGTATACCTCAACCCATACAGTTATTCCAGATATTCAGTGACAGTTATATACAAAGCCAGAAGCTTTCCTTGCTCATTCTGTGTCTGAGGTTAATTTTTGGAAGTAATGTTTAAATTGAAACTTTCAAAAAAAGAAAAAAAAAACGAGAAGAAAGGAAAATAAACTACTGGGCTGTATAAGTTAAAAAGAAAGCTAGATACCAGTCAGTTCAGCCCCATAACACCTCTTGTTAATAAGGTTTATAAAATATAACCCCAATCTGTTGTGTTGTTACATGTCTACCAAATGCAGCACTTGATTTAAATAAGGGGAACCTTGTTCAGTGTTAAGGAATAATATATACTTTCATTTTCCCATGATACCCTTTTCCTTCTTTCATTAGCTAAGGTACCTTGTCCAATTTGATCATCACTCAGATGTGGAGCCATTTCTTTCAGCTTTTCCATCTCCTTTGACAGATTTTGTTGTAAATGATCCAGTGGTAGCTGCAGGTAATAACATTATCAGAAAAGTCAATATTCTATTTTCCAGCATGTTCAAAAAATATTCACATAGATGACTTTATTATTTTATTCATACTTTTTTACCACATCAGTACTCTCAGATTATGGTGGAGTGACGAACAAAGAATGTCGTACAAAAATGGTCAAGAGCAGTTTGTGTGGATTTTTCATTCTATAAAGATTTCCTCTTTTATTGTTAGCTTCTTAGAGTCATCTCGGGGAATGGCATAAAACAATTATGGGATTTGCTGATTCAGACTAGGGTCTGATGGATTATGCTCGTAAAATGGAGTGTTATGCCTACGGGCGTCACCCATGAGGAGGAAGAGGTTTTATGTTCGGACCAATGCCGGACTAAAATGATGCTTAAATCCCTCTCGCACCTATTAAATAAACACCATCTTTCATGAACCACCAGGCCTTGGAAGCCTGGCATAATGAGCTATCCAGGCCTCCCAAAAGGTGACTAGGCCAAAAATGCACCGGGTACACATA
>Ga0126336_10001840_pt1 | contig 11594 bp, 10 predicted proteins | sample SidCmetagenome_FD_92530 | JGI IMG/M metagenome (GOLD analysis project Ga0126336, IMG submission 92530) | Coral microbial communities from El Islote,Puerto Morelos, Mexico - Siderastrea C C metagenome | ecosystem: Host-associated > Invertebrates > Cnidaria > Coral | place: El Islote,Puerto... | reverse complement strand
TTAGTTTGAGCATGCTACTCATCAACGGTATTGCGCATTGATTTGGACATTTACGAGTCAATAAATGGAAACGATGAAGAGCATTCTCACCACATATCTGCAGACAACGTCACTGGCTCATAATTTACAATTTCTGGAGCTGTAAATATGGAAAACAAAGCATAGAAAAGTTAGCAAATGGGTATCATTACTTCACGAATAGCTATCAACGTAAATCTATGTCACTTGGCACATCAGGATCTCTTACCGACATACTCCGCGGTTCCAAATGAGATTTTCGTTTCTTGTTGAGGATCAAACTTTCTTGTTAGACTGAAATCGATCAACTTGATTTTGGATCCTCCTTCATTCTTGAACATCACATTTTGCGGCTGAAAATGAAGCAATGAAAAAAAGAAGATTGGTTTTACATATTTTCGTCAAATAGGAAACATGGCCCTATGAAGGTGCACTGGGATAGGACCTTTCGCGACCCAACAACAACAATAACAACAACAACAACAACAACAACAACGACCATTTTATTTTGCCAAATTAAATAGAATGTTTGCTGCAGAAACCAACAAAGTTTAAAAAATGGCTCTCTACTTGGAGCCCGAATAAAGCTATCGATCTTCGTTCGTTAAGAAGCCAACTCTGGGTCCTTACAAAATAGAACCTGGCTGATCCTTTATATTTTTTCGCTAGGCTGAAGCTCCAGTGAGCCTTTATTGGAAAATCGTGCCTGGAATTGAGAACTAGTGGTGTCTTTGGACAACAATTGCTCTTTAATCTTCACTTCAGAAAAATTGTTACCGGCAACTTGTTGAAAAAAGAAAAACTGATCTAAAGAGTAACTTTGCGGTGGACTCGCCTTCCATACACTATCGATAGAGTACTCATGTTGGTGTTGTGGTAAAATGGTCCCCCAGACTACTGACCATAAACTAAAGTTGTAGCTAGCTAGCCTCCTTTCAAAGACGCACCTCACAAGACTGCTTTGTTGATTTCCGAATCTGGGGCAGGATGTCTTTAGTTGAGGTTGCTCTGTGCCCAGGAAGATAATCGGGCGGGAGGGAGGGGGTAGGATGATCGCTGATGTTCGTTATGTTAATTTGACTGACATCCGCCTAGCCTCCCGGTGTTCGACATTCCTTTCCCATTGTTTTACTTGAGAGGCATTCTAACCAATTACCATTGAGACATTGCCTGACAACGACCAATCAAATTGATCGTTATAACGTGTGGAGGAGTGTAATACGACTCCTCTAAAAACGACTGCGTGGGAGGCTAACATTCGCCACGCTCAATACGTGAAGTAAGCAACCGCCCAGAGGAGCGGGGAAAGAACTGACCCTGCTAGATCAAGCTTTCTAAACGACTCTCACCTTCAAGTCAAGATGCATGAAACCCTTGTCGTGCATAAACTTGAGGCCATCCAAAACTTGCTTGAGAATTTTCCCCGCTTCAAACTCGGGGAGAGAATCTCCGTCTATCCGAGCGAATAAATCACCTCCTCTGGCACTGGATGGTGACAAAAGAATCGGTTTTAAGTGTGAATCATTCTGTGTGACTTTTTAGTTAACAATGTTTTCAACATCAATGCACTGCAAGACAGACAGTCGAAGACAAAATCAGACAAATAGACAGACAGACAGACAGACAGACTGTGGATAAGTCCAAAAGTGTCGCAAAACAAAGAAAAGCGGCTTATGAGCAGCACTTTCCGCTGTTGCAGTTAACCCTACTCAAGATGGCTCTAAATTTAGAGTCTATGGATGCGGAAAACCTTATGGGTGTAACCATTCTCAACTGAAAGCTGTCGAGCAATACTTTCTTGTGGTAGTGTATGTTACACTGTGCTATATGTTTATTTTCAATTTTTTGAGTCTGTGGTCATGGATGATATCCTAACTGTTACCATCAAAGTGAAAGCTACTGAGCAGTACTTCCCAGTGGTCTTGTTTAATCTTCTCCTTTCCTTCCTTCCTTCCCGGCTTCCTTCCTTCCATCTTTTTTTTTTTTTGCATAATGAACTTTGTGATCACCGTATGGGACATTGCAATAATACTTACAATTCCATAATCAGGATAATTTGTCTGGGTTCTTCAAATGCGTCGTACAGTCTGATAAGACGCGGGTGGTGAAGTGTATTCATGACAGCAATTTCACGTTTAAACTCCTCTTTTTGGCTCGGCCTGGATTTGATGAACTTTGCGCAAAATCTTGTTGCGGTCTCAAGCTCTACGCACTTTTTCACGATACCAAATCTGCCTCTGAAGTGTTAATGATAACAAACATAAAATACTGAGAATCGGTGGGTACATCTATTTTGACAATTCTAATTATTTTAGTTTACTTCTTTGGCACACGCATCAGCTCGCCCTCGGCTGTTTTAACCAATTTTCCTCATCACACTGCATTTCTGTTTTAGTTGCGCTTTTTAAATTCAGCGCTTTTAACGGTACAAAACTCCCGGGTGTGTCGCCGCATTCGTTGCGTACCGATACCGTTTATTACGTGCTCTCTTCGATTCCAGTGAGTCTGCAGTGGTCACTGAAACTTCCAAAACTCATAAGGGCACTCCTTCTTGACCACTAAGCCTAATACGCTCTCAATGCCAGTTTTAACTCTCATCAACGTTCATTTACTTTCGTTCTAATTTGTCCAAGTTGCCGCTCTTATAGGGCTGGGATGTAATATGCCTCAAACTTAAAAGTCCAAATTTAATTTGAAAGTAAACTGTTTTGACATAACTTAGTGAAAGTGTTGTACTTACCTTCCAACCTCCTCCTCAATACAGTAGAATGTTTGAACATCATCTTCTCTTATTTCAACAAACTCTTTCGGCACAAATACATCATCATCCTCTGACTCCTCACTTTCATCCTCTTCCTCAGATTTATCGCTTTCAACTGAAAAAAACATTTATCAAAACTCAGCTTAATCTTTTGGTTAACGTCTATCCTTTTCCATTCCAATTTACGCCTCACAAGAAATAAATCATTCCTTTTATCAGGGATTGCAAGTATAAGATTGTGGCGACTATATGTATAATCAGCTTTTGTAAAGAAGTATAGAATGCTATTATCCACGGCCCGGTTGTTTAAAGCACGATTAAGCTAACCCAGGATTAGCGTGAACTTTGATTCCTGTTTGATTACTCAAAATCATCACTTAAAATTAACTTTTAAAAGCATTTGCAACGAAGAAGATGAAAACCGCGGTTAACTTTTAATCGTGGACTAGCTTCAATCGGCTTTCGAACAACCGGGCCCAGGAGCAGGCTCCCTCGTTAATCCTGCATTTTTTGGAAGGGCGCTGCTTGTGACTCCATATATATGAAGCATGTGCTTCTAGCGGCGTCAAATCCTTTTTTTGCTTTTTATTGACAAACAAGATATAAAACTTGTTATTCTACCTTCAACAGTCAGCCAGCCTGCGCACGTGACTCTCCCGGCCTCGTTTTGAGCCACACAACAGTACTCTCCGGTGTCGTCATCTTCACAATCCCGTATGACAAGCGTAAATCGCCCAGAGTCATGCTTCACCAGTGAAATACGCTCGCTTTCTGTGACGTCAACTGCGTTTTTAAACCATTCCAATTCAAAAGGAGAGTCACCGCTGACAACCACCTCAAGCGTAACGGTGTCACTTTCGCTGACTGTGACGTCATGGAGTTCCTTCGTAAAGCCTGGTACTTCTGTTGAGCATAATAATATTGTAAATGAGTTCATTATTTGGGAGTAACAACGCCCGGTGCATTGTTTATGTAGCCCAGTAAATTACAACCTCGTTCCCAGGGTCCTCTCCCTTAATCGATTAAGAGAGAGAACCTTGGGAACGAGATTGATTGGTTGAGTAAACTACGGAAGTCCAAACTGCTAGAAAGGACTCACCTATTGAACTGTCTATCTCCTGCTCTTCATCATCGTCCGCCTCGCTTTTGGACGCAGCTGTAATTTAAAAGTATTCTATTGCAATTACTCGCTACATACATCTTATTCGATGGTTTAACGTATAATACGCGCGGATATTCTGCGAGTTGCGAGCAATGAGCAAAATGTCCGCACGTATTATATGTTAAGCCATCGAATACGAGATTTATTATTCCACTTGAAAAAATCACGTCAAAATTTGGTTTTTCCAGTCCTTCGGCACGAACACCTGTGAAACCTGATTTTGCAGTGCAATACATAATTTTACTGTGTAATACCGTGGCATATTTTGCGCGTTCTCTTGACCTTATATGGTAAAATGGCGCAAGAGTGGAATAATAATAAAGATTATTGCCATTCCAAGGAACATGTTTGGCTTTTAATTTTGCCGATTTATGCATAAAAAATCGTTGGAAGTTAGGAACGTAAGGCCTCGCCTGAATTGCCTCCTGGTGTTAACCTGATAAACTAAAATGCGAAGAACATTGATTACATCTTCTGTGATTAACCTACGGAGACACAAGTACGTCTTTCCGAGAAAGGCTGTTCTACCGAGGCATGTGCAATTGATACCCACTCTTAAAACTTAACGCGAGCTCCGCTTTTAGAGAGAATACTGTAATCAAAGAGCGCGAAATAAATTATTAAACAACCGTGTTGGATAAATGTAGCCAAGGATGTGGCAGGTTTAATTGAATCAGTGATGTACTAACAGGCCCGCCTGATTATCACGTGAGTATCATGCCTCGATATAAATGACATTATGACAGGTCATAATGTTGCTTTTAGGACATAATTTACCCCTAAAGCTCTAATTATGGCTTAGGTTTAATGTTATGAGCTTCTTTTTGAATCTCAGGGTTTATGTTGAATCTCCAAACTGGCGTGTAGAAGAAACAAAATTGCCCTTACTTTCGATAGACAGTAATCCTGTGCATGTGACTCTACCAGCCTCGTTTTGAACCACACAGCAGTATTCTCCAGAGTCATCTTCTTCAGAATCCCGGATGATGAGTGAATACCTTCCATCTCCGCAATTGGTAAAAGATACTCTCCCTCCCTCTGTGAGTACGCTACCGTTCTTGAACCACTCCAGGTTGCAGTCAGAGTTATTGCTGATGACAACCTCCAAGGAAACAGTTTCTCCCTCGATGACTGACGAATCGCTGAGTTCTTTGGCAAAAACTGGGGACTCTGTCAATAAATGATAGAAAAGAGAAACGGAGGAACGACTGAATAGGATCGATCAATTTTAGATTAAAATCCATCAATCATCCAAACAATCAATTATTAGTCTGCCAGACTCTAGTCAGTCAGTCAGTCAGTTAGTCATTAAGATCGGTCCGTCAGTCCGTCGGTCGGTCCTTCCGTCAGTCATTCATTCATGCATGTAGTCAGTCAGTCAGTTAGTCAATAAGTCGGTCCTTCAGTTGTGATTCAGTCAATCAGTCAGTGATTTAAACAATTACGCAGTCAGTCATAAAGTTGGGATATAAACTTTCTTATAAAAATTTCTTTAATTGATTCCCTTGTTGAATTTGAGCTCAAATATGGCTTTATTTTCTAGCTATTTTAAATGATGATGATTATGAATTTCATCTGCACTTACGCTTCGAGATTTGTTTGTTTCCTTCTAGAGAAATGTCTCCATCATTGTCTCCTTGTGTATCACTCTGCTCTTTTTCTTTCACTGGCTTTTCCTTTTGATCATTCTCTGCCGTTGTCTCGTCACCACTCTCCTCTTCCTTACCCGAAGGCACGGTCGCTAAGGAAGGAACAACAGAAGGCCGACTCTTTATATTCATTGCGGATGATAGACTTGATAATCGCCGGACAGCCACGAGAGCATTCACGGATTTCTGTAAACAGAAAGATATGATGTTTGTGTTAATAGGCAATCTTGGTATAGGAGCCCATGTAACCGCTAAAAGTAAAAATTTCGCGGTAACCGTAACTTCGGTGGCTTTTTTCTTGTTTTATTCAGAATCGAGAATGGATTGCTTAACCTTGTCCTGGCCAGATCATGGAATTTTAACACGCTGAACACTGATCATTAACGTACTACTAAAATCAGATCGACCTTTAAATTGGAAGTTCAGTTCTGAATGTATTAAAAGGTTTTTAAAACAGACTTACCTTGCGGAATCAGGTCTAGTTTTTGGCCAGAACGTCATGCTAGCCCACATATAGGGCAAGAACGTCATGCTAGCCCACATAGAAGGCACTAATAACATTACAATCCTATATGAATATATACACCAACTGATTAACGCACCTACCTCCACTAACACACACTTTCCTTCACTTGTACTCTCTCTCCTTCTTTTGTACTCACTTTCCTTCATTTGTACTCACTTCCCTTCACTTGTACTCACTTACCTTCACATTAGTGCCTTATATGTGGGCTAGCACGACGTTCTTGCCTAGTTTTTGAACTTTACATAAACACCTTATTCCAAAATGGCGAAAAATACATTATTCTGTTGTCTTCATGTTAATTTGCCCTTGTTGCCTCGTTTTAAGCCAAATATTCCTTTGAATTCTGCAGATGGGATCGAGGCAACAAGGGCCAATTAACAATGAGACAAAAGAGTAATGCATTTTCTGCTATTTTGGAATAAGGTGTATCAAGGGTGTATGTATGTACGTGTATGACAGTTTTGTATTGACAGTGTTGCGTGGTATTATGATGATGTATATGTTTATGAGTTTTGTGAAGGTGTTATGTGAGGGTCTCATTTTAACCCTTTAAGCTCCAGTAGTGACCAGTATCTAATTTCTCCTTACAATATCACTCCATGATCAAACAAACAGGTCATGAGAAAGAAGGAAGAGATAACTGAACATACAATTATTGATGTTTAAACAAATTCTCCCAGTGTGTACCATAAGAAATATATGGACACCAGCGAGGAAAATATGCACGCTGATACGATAAACGTAGGACGTTTCACCGACAGCGTCAAGCGTCTGATTGGTCAAATTTTAACCGTTAACCGACAAATGAGTGAAAATATTTTCCTTTGACCTTGAATGTTTGTTCTTATGAAAATGATTTAACCCTCAAGGATCCATTGATTGGAAATTTTTACGTTAAAGGGGCTATTTCACTTATTTTTAGTACGCCTTTAAAAAGCTGAAAAGGCATTGGTTAAGTTCCTGTTTAAAACTCTTTAGTTTGATAATGAAGTTACGACTGGAGAAATGTGTTAAAAGAAGAAGTTGACACAGTCGTGATAACTCAGAAAAAATCTGAGTCCTCCCAACGGCCGGGAGGAACATCCAACCGGCACCTGGAAGGTCATGGGTTCGACTCCCGTTGGGAGGACTCAGATTTTTTCTGAGTTATCACGACTGTGTCAACTTCTTCTTTTAACTCTTTAGTTTTCTGAAGCTAAAAAAAAAATGGGGTTAAGTTGTGGATGGTTTGAATGTAAATGGATTGGAATTAAAAAAAATGGCCATTTTTTCCTTTCTTGCATCTTGGAAAAGTCGCTAACAACTGATCATGGTTTGTTTCCCTTGTTAGAACATTACTCTCTCCCACTTGGTGTACTAGGGGTCTTTTATTATGACAAAAGATACTTAGTTTAAACTTCAGTAACCCCCCCCCCCCCACATAGCCCCTTTATGAGCTGCAATGTCACATCACAGTTTTGTGTGCTGCGTTGTGTAACGCCCATGAACAACAGAAGTACATGGGTATTTAACACACGCTCGATTTCCCTAGCTATAGTTGTCACACGATGTTCACACGATTTTAGTTCTGGGTTCACACTCGACTAACCTCGAGGAGTTCACCATCTGTCAGCAGCCCTGAATGACTGGCGCATGCGTTTAAGCTGGAAATCTATGAGCATATGCAATGAACAGAATTCTTTTGACGTGACCTGTGTTGTGCGTGACAGGTTTATTTGCCTGAGATGATGTGCTTGTTTAACATTTTAAAACTGTGTGGTGTTAGACATGAAATAGTGTGGATAGGAAGTAACATTTGTTATGTGTGCAGAATTTATAAATGACGTAGACGGACAATTAGTAGCAGCCCCTTTTCCAGGGTTTTTAGGTTGCACATTCCAAAATGGCGGCCAGGCGTCTTACAGGTGACCGCAATCTTGGTTTGCACGACTTAAAAACAATGGAAACGAGGATGAATTAACAGTGATTATAAAGGTTATTTTGGTATCAGTGAAACGCAAGGTACCGCTGTCACTGTCTAAGATCTTTAATAAACTTCGATAGGGGATTTTTGAGTAAGGTATTAAGCTGGTTTTCAGAAAATCAACAACCATGGGTTGTGTTCTCTGATCGAACGTCATACAAATTGTTTATAAATTTACATTTTTGGAATTTTCGCACAGTCCTCTAAATCCTGACACAATTTAAAAGATGCAGTAGAATAAACTCGAAGAGCGTAGCCCGGTTCGTTGGAATTCCCCACTATTGATATGGGCAAAACCAGTCTAAACGTCACGGTGGCTTAATAATGACAAACAGTGACAACGGCACGGCGAGTTTGACTGGGAAAAGAGTCAATAACCCAATAGTACTGTCTTGCAGTTAGTTAGCATATGTGCAAACCACTTCTAAATCTACAATTAATCCCAGTAATCAACGATTAATGATTCTGATTTCAGATTATTCGTTATAATTAGCTGTTAGTAAATCACGTCAAATCATCATTGTTAGTAATCAGTTAATCATTCATCGATCAATATCATGAAAATGATTCAAATAAACTTCAAATAAAAGACAAATGAATAAATAACACAAGAGAGAGACCTATTTTTAACCAACATGCCAAAATAAAAATTTAGTTTACAATTCTATCTGAGAAGTACAATGTACACCCCCCTCTGGTGTACAACCAAATGACGTTTTACTAACTTAAGGACGGTGCCTCCTTTTGTTAGTGCGCATACGTTCTGCGCATCTTGGGATATTCACGTTTCTTAAGGAATTTTATAAGTAAAGGTTTCGTTATACAAAAACAAGTAAAAATCAACGCTGGTAAAATCGAACGACGTTTCGGTGTCGTCATGACGCCAGTTTATTTGAATCATTTTTGAACTTGAAAATGGCGTCATGACGACACCGAAACGTCGTTCGATTTTACCAGCGTTGATTTTTACTTGTTTTTCTTAAGGAATTTGCCCACTGTCTAGGTGGGAAAAGCAGATCTAAGCAAGGGCTATCAGAATCCACAAAGAAAATTGGGGGTAACCACACATTTTTCAGAGATAATTGAGCTTAAATTTGGAAAGCAATCGCCATACATTCTTTGTATTTTAACGCATTTTTAGAATTATGGTTGCTTAATTATCTCTGAAAAATGCGTGGTTACCCACATTTTTCTTGGATTCCAATAACCCTTGGTAAGATCTACTTTTTCCCCATAGTCGTAACCTTTGCAAAAATACATCTGTATTAGGACGCACCGTCCTTAAGCCCCATGCACACGATCAAGCAAATTTCTTATGACAAATTTGCTGTGACAAATGGCTTTTGGACAGCGGAACAGCAAGCGCGCAAGGAGGGAAAGGTGGCCAGAAAGTTGCACAAAAAAAGTGAAAAACGTCATCCAAAAATAAAAGGCTCGTTTTTCAAGTAAAGGCTATTTAAATCATAATTTGTTAAAATGCTTCTAACAGCAGAGAAATTGCCTGAAACTGCTAAATCACTAAGTTAGGCCCGATAAAAGCTTCGAAAAACGCAAGAGCGAAGAATCTGGGAAATAGTTTTCCACAAATCTTTGACAAATTTTCTTTGACGATCTATCTACACGAGCTAATTTCACATTTGACAAATTTTCTTCGACAAATGAAAACTATAATAATGTCCATAACAATAATAAACCTGGTGTGCCAGTTTTCATGTGTCATATGAAAATTTGACAAACTTTTTTATCTACACGAGCAAATAGCATTTGTCATAGGAAATATGTCACTAAAAAAAGAAAATTTGCTCGCGATCGTGTGCATGGGGCTTTACGTTCAATGACCTAGAGTTGACTGAGTCGAGTATTTGAGCCAACATTTGAAAGACCTACTGGCTTCAAAGTTGAAGAAAAGCTTTTAAAGAACAGTTAATGGTTTAAATCGTCGAAACAGTGAAAAACGTTTTCCTAATCCCCATAATGTTCACTCTTAACATAAGGAAGGTTTTATAGCCTTTTTCGGCCTCATTGCCATGTGAGGCTTGCAACAGAGGCTTGGGTTTCTCAGAAAACACTAGGCCTGTGTTACATCCTTAATTCACTTTCAATAAATTACACTTTTGTCGTCCGTCCCTCACCTGCCATCGTCTTTTGGCCAAAAAGTGTTTAAGCTTCTTGGTGTCGATTTTGACCGCGTTTGCAGAGGCACTTGTCTGAAAAAAAAATTATAAAAATTCTGAAATAATAAAATCCTGTTTGCATGAGTGTTAACTGAAGTCCGAATCACCACTCAAATGGATCACTTGCGAACAGAGACTACTTACTGTATGCATGTTAAGTTTTAGGCCTTTTCTTTAATGAAATAATAACAATCGCCGGTAGAATATAGTTTAAGCATGTCAAGATTAACTAGGTCTCAGTGATTCTGCTGAAGTTTTAGGAATGTTTTTATACTTATTTTTGCCCAAAACGTTTGGCGGACAAGAATATTTTTCCAACACAAATCTAATCCATAAAATTCCAGCCCGGCTTGTACACTAAAACTTTCCGGCCTTTTTTGTGTGATTATACAGTGATTATAGGCCTGGAATGAAGGGATTCAGAATTTCCATTCAACACCTTTCAAAAATTGTTGAACTCAAAATGTTAAGCGCGTTTGGGCACCTTGTTGAGTTATATCGAATGATGTTACTCAAAATTCTTTTCTGGCGTTATCATGTGCGAGCTGCAACCTTGAATTCGTTTCGCCAGCTCGTTGCAGATCGTCCAATAAATAAGTTGATTCAATAGTTTTGAGTGATGTATCTGCCTGTCCGAGGTCTATTGATTCCTTCGAAAACAAAACCAAGAAATTTTCTTTAATTTTCGCCAAAAGAGAGTCGCGTTTTCCAAACCTGAAAACTGCAGGATGTGCTTTTTCACACGACATTAATTTCTTACTAAATCGAGACAAATAATATGAAAGTTAGGGCGGCGATTTTTGACTCTAAGCTCCAACGGCTATATTAGGAGTAATTATGCAACATTTTTAGGCGACTTCCAATTCAATTTTTGTGTATTTGAGTTAGTACTTATATTCATCAAGGTCAGACGACTTTGTAATAAATATGAACGTCTGAAGATCAGATAGAGAAAAAAATTATCTTTTATTCGTTCTCGTTACCTTCATCCACTCGTGTTCAAGACTTTGCTTGACTGTGTTACGTTTTCTGTTGTTATAAAATAGAAGCAGCACTAATCATTACACCAAAATTGGACAATAGGCATTAAAATAACACACTACAAGGACTCCAGGTGGGCTAATTTTCTTTTTACGTCCACCCCAGTCTTTGCGTTTTGCATTAGATTATAAAGAGCATTTTAATTTTTCAAGTTAATTAACGGTTTCGCATTTAGGATAATTTGCCCTCTTTTACTGTTTGGAGTTCAGCAGATAGGTAGGATTTGAGTTCAGGTAAAGATGTTAAGACCTAAGACTATCGAAATGGTCAGGCGCGATAAACATTTTTTAGACTCTTCAT
>Ga0126336_10001839_pt1 | contig 11595 bp, 7 predicted proteins | sample SidCmetagenome_FD_92530 | JGI IMG/M metagenome (GOLD analysis project Ga0126336, IMG submission 92530) | Coral microbial communities from El Islote,Puerto Morelos, Mexico - Siderastrea C C metagenome | ecosystem: Host-associated > Invertebrates > Cnidaria > Coral | place: El Islote,Puerto... | reverse complement strand
GATTCTCTACAGGGTTGATATCTGGCGAATTTGGAGGCCAGCTTGTTTTCTCTATAAAATTTGGCAGGTTTCTTTTGCACCATGCTTGGGTGGCCTTGGCTGCGTGTGCTGGCGCCCCGTCTTAGACGAACGTCATGTGTCCATTAGGACTGAACAGTTTTCGTTTGTCTACTGCTTCATTCACATTTTTACGGCGAAGGAGAGGCTTCACTTCTTTCTCTAATATGTTATTGATGTAGTAGTCGGCAGTCAAAGTCTGTCATTGGGGCAGAAAATGTCCCAGATGATCCATTTTGAGCTTTTAATCACCTGGTATGCAGGAGGCACTTGGCTCTCCTGAGACCCACAAACAATATCATTCTTGGGATTAGGCAGCTGAAACAAATATTTTGGAAATTCGTCCGTAAAAAGAAAATCATCCCATTCTTCTGTAGTAAGGTTTTTGACTGCTTAGCAAATTTCAGGCGAGCTGCACGTTGCTTGGCGCTGAGCAGAGGTTTCTTTTGCCGTCTCAGCGGCCTCCAACCTTCGCTTTTCATGAACATCCAGACGGTGTTTTTCCCCCAACAAGGCCTTTGTTTGCTAACTGTTGTGAGAGCTACCTCGTCGAATTTCCCCTTTTGTACTTAGCTTTCTTCAGAACTTTTTTAGCTGCTTCATTCAGGACTTTCGGTCTTCCCGTTCGTTTCTTGTCTTCGAAACCATCATTTCTCGACGATCATTTTAGTACCCAACGTTCGTATTTTTCCAGTTTTTTTAGCAATTTCTTCTACTGACAGGCCAGTAGGTCTAAGTATAAATGTTTGGGCTCTTAAGTAGCTGAGCTTTTTTGCGTTAAGAGGGTTCATCTTTCAAGGTAAACCACAAAAAAAAAAAACAAAAAAAAACGAAGATAGAGTGCTAGCAATTCCGGCTACAAAATACGAAAAATATCTGGCGGGAAATATACACACGCTCGCGCACCTTTGGGGGGAAAATGCACGAATTAAATATTCGAGTCAAAAGATGGCACAGCAAATTTATAACATTTAACTAGATTAAAATAGACAACTTTTGTTTGAAAGATTTGTTTATCGAGTCTAATCGTACTGAATTAAAGACTCATAAAGTAGAGGAACGAACTTTTGGGACACCCTGTATATACCACAGGGTTATTATTGATGGCGTGGTGCGCGCCAGTGCTACAAACAAAAGCTTATTTTCTCGTCCTTTTCTTTTATTCAGTAGTTCTCTCAAAACTACAGAAATGGAACCGAGAACTAGAACAAAAAAAATGTTCTACAACTATCATTGTTGAAATATCGGCTTTAAGCGTTAAAACAGGTGCACTCTATCTCAGGCGTTTGTCAGTTTGCTTAAGGCCTTGATTTCGATTTGCTTCATTCTCCATTGGTAAAATTTCCCAGATTTTCATAGTACATTTAATCTGGCAAGGAGAAACTTCTAAGGCCGAATAAAGTAGGGGTTACAAAGTCAGGTCCTTTGCTTTTTGCAGTTTTTTGCATTCGTCTTCTGGTATACAAATTCGTCATACGAATTGTCTCGATAGACAAACCTCAAGTAAAACACACGCATCTAAACCTACAGTAACATCAAACGCACTAAAAGCTATTACAGCGATACAATGTCTTAATAGCAATACAATATCTTAACATTTTATTACAACTGAATCTTACAACATCAGTAACTAGAAACTGATAAACACACTGAAACACTCTGGCACTGATTAACTTTGCCAACTTTTTTAAATGATTGTTTAGTTTGTCCCTTTTTCTGTCAATATGGAGTTCAATGTTGCAATTACGCTTTGTTCTGGCAATCAAACCCTAAAGGGAAGGTATACCATTCTGACAATTCCGAGAATAAATATAAAAACTTACCAAGGCGCAAAATGTGATTCATCAAGATAAAATTTTCACTAACGTCAAATTTACCAAAAATGTGACTTGGTTCTTAAGTTTTCAACACAAATATGTTATTATTATTATTATTATTATTATTATTATTATTATTATTATTATTATTATTATGCTGTTCACAAATATTATTACCTCGCAGCCGGGACGAGATGTGTTTCCAAAACTCAGAAGATATCCTACAGGCAAAAGGTAAATGCTAGATGGACTCAGCTTCAGTTCGGCAGAAAGCACAGATTGGTGATTCAACAATGCCAAAACGAAAAGTTTCTCATTTGTTAAGACAATACGAATAAAACTTTAAACTAGGATTCTCTGTCTTGATTGTACCTGATGTTGTTCGGAAAGATAACGAATATATACTTTTCCAGTCAATAACTGTGTTCGGGTACCTTGCAGATAGCTTCTCTTTAGCAGTAGGCGTGGTTTGTTTTTCTACAGGAATAGTCGGTAGATATGTTGGAACTAAATTATCATTTACACGTATCACAATAGCTTAAGTATTCGGGAGACGATCAATCACTCTTACTGCATTTTTTATATCTTTAAAAAAGATACTTTGTTCACTAAATTTATTTGGAGCATAAATATTTTAAAGAAAGTACGGTGAATCCTGAAAATGTAGTGCCCTTTAGAGTCTACCTTGATAGATTACAATTTGAAATCTAAATTATCTTTTACCAGTACAAGAATACCTCTGTTGTGACAGCTACCATGCGAGAGGAACATATCATGTTCTGATTCATTTTTCCAGATATTTTCAACCTCTCGGGTACCATAGGTTTCTTGCAGGAAACATATATCGACACCAGAATTATCAAGCCAACTAAAAATGGCTTTTCTCTTTTTAAAATTACGGATCCGTCGACCATTTAATGACACAAGATTAAATTCAACGTTATTTCGCCCTATTTATTGCACTCTTTCATCGTTTTGAACAGGTCATTATTTTCAATAATCCAGCTAAATACTCACTGAAATGGCACAAGAGGTTATGATTGTGATCGCTGAGGTGGAATAGGCGATCATTATTTTTGATTAATGCACCCTTTTATTGTTTTGAACAGTGCGCGTGTCCGAAGATCAGTGGGTTGAAACAAGAGGTTATTATGGTCACTTCAGTGACCACAATAATTAACCTCTTGTTCCATTTCAGTAAGGATTAAGCTGGATTATTGAAAATAACAACCTGTTCAAAACAATAATAGGGTGCATTAACGAAAAATAATGACCTCCTGTTCCACCTCAATGACCACAATAATAACCTCCGGTTCATTGAGTATTAAACTATTAAGCTGGATTATTGAAAATAATAACCTGTCATCAACTCGGCACGGTGTGGAAAAATCAACAATAATTAGCCTTATTGCTTCCATCATTTCCTTTGCAACACTTTCTGCATTAAAAAGCTATAATAAACAGTTACAAAATTTTTTTGGTTCTTGTTAATCGTAAATTTTTCTCTTTTACCCACGGGCATAAAAAACTGGATATCACAAGAAAGCTGCAAGATTTTCTAGCCGAATTACCTCAGTTTGAGTTCGAAATCTCCTGGCCATCACCAAACGCGGTGCACATAGCTCAAACATGTCGGTGATATCTGTGACGTCATGAGCAAGCTTCTTCAGTTTCTCGAACATGTCAAGTGACTGCGACAGAAACTTGTCGAGTTCATCGTCTAAAACGTTTTCTTCTTTCTTGTAGCGGTCCGCTGCCTGTAGCAGCGTATTGTCCTGACCATCGTCCATCATTTCGAACAAACGCTTTCCAGAGTATCTCAACATATTTACTCGCAGCAACATCCACTGAAAACTTCCGAAACGACAATAAAAACTAAACACGTAAAACAAGAAAAGAAGAATGTTCTTCAACCACCATTGTTGAAATATCGGCTTTAAACGTTAAATCAGGTGCACCCAATCTCAAGCGTTTGCCAGTTTTCTTAAGGCTTTGATTTCGATTTGCTTCATTCTCCTTCGTTGAAATTTACCAGACTTTCACAGTACATATAATGTTGCAAGGAGAAACTTGTAAGGCCGAATAATGGAGCGGTCACAAAGGCAGGTTCTTCCCTTTTAACAGTTTTTTTTCTTCTTTCCTCTTTCAGCATAAAAATTCGTCATATGAATTTCCTCGATAAACAAACCTCAAGTACAGCAAAATGTTCCTAAACTCTCTGCAAAATTTTACGGAATGGTACCGATGGAAACTCGAGAGTTTCTAGAAAATTTTTTTATATATTTTATTCATTTTTGATTATGAGTGAATACACAGACAAGGTGACAAAGGTGCTATAATTAAGTAAGGAAAATGTAAAGTAAACGTAAAGTAAAGCAATTAGCTCAAAATTCACAGCACTCAATTTTTCGTACGACACGGGATGCCTTTCCACCGCCCAGAGAAGAGATGAAAAATTTTTTTTCTATAAGGAATAGGAACGCAGAAGTATTAGAAAAATAAAACACTTCAAAGATACCAACAACAACTTCCTTTCTCTTCAAGAGCTGCAGAAGAAATACGACTTTAAGATTCAGTCTTTAACATACTTTGGACTCATCTCGGCCCTAAAATCTCTCTGGAAAACAACAAGCAATCGACGAGACCTCACAAACAATTGCAAAGAATATAAAAGCTTCTCGACTAAATTAATCAAATGTCAAAAACAGAGTAGACTCATGTATGACAGACTTGTAGCGATGAAAGCCTCTACCCCTACCCTTAGACAACACAAACGGATTGAAGACTGCAACCTAAGGCAAAACGATATAAATTGGAGTGCTGCTTACGAAACTTCGAGAATTCCAGTTTAGACTTTTACATAGGAGATTATCGAGAAATGACTTCCTGACTAAAATACGAATAAAGGAGAACCCCCAGTGCTCTTTCTGCAAAGAAGAATGCAAAAAACTAATTCACCTTTTTTGGAACTGCCCTATAACGGCACTTTTCTAAGAAAGGGTGGTAGCGCGTCTAAAAATCTTTCAAATCATCCAAGACGATTATTCTTTAGATAGAACTCTATCACAAGGTTTGAGGTCTGATTCTTCACAATTTCATCACCAAGTCAAGTTTTGCTTTCTTATAGCCAGGCATTTTATCTGGCTTTGCAAGACAAAAGATTCAACACCTTCTTTCCAAGGCTTTCTTAAATACTTAACGTTACTCCACAGGGTACATGTACATGGCACTGTTAACCACTCTCTACCTAAGGAATGGGCATTCCTAAAGGACATTTCTTAAGAAAATCCTACTTCTTTTTAGTGCCACTCCCTCTATGCCCCTGACAACCTTTCACCCAAAAACAGGTTTCACTCTTTTGTTCTGTTAATTGCTGCCTCTACTATTAATTGTAACAAAACAAACTGTACATATGATTAAGCGATCTTTATTGTAAATTGTAAAGCTTCCTATTTTTTTCTCTTTTTTCCACTTTATTTTATTTGAAAAGATAAGAAATGCAAGGTATTTAATAGTACTGTAGCCGAGATAACGTACTGTTTAATCTTTTTTTCTTCTAAGTTATTCCCTTTAGATTGATAATGTAAATGTTAATACCAGTATTGTTTAGTTTGCCCCTTTGCCTGCCAATATGGAGTTCAATGTTGTAAATACGCCTTGTCCTGGCAATAAAACCCTTGAAGGGAAGGCATGCCATTCTGACATTTCCGAGAATAAATATAAAACTTACCAGGGAGCAAAATGTGATTAAACAAGATAACATTTCTATAGCGTCAAATTTACCAAAAATGAGATCTACTTATTTGAGTTTTTAACACAGAAATTATATTATTATGTTATTATTATTGTTATTCACAGATATTATTACCTCACAGCCAGGACGAGACGTGTTTCTGAAATTCAGAAGATACCCTGCAGGAAAAAAGTAAATGCTCGATCGAATCAACCTCAGTTTGGCAGAAAGCACAGATTGGTAATTCTAGCTAACGTTGTGCGGAAAGATAACGAATAAATACTTTTCCAGTCAATAAATGTGTTCGGGTACCTCGTAGATAGCTTCTCTTTAGCAGTAGGCGTGGTTTGTATTTTTCTACGGGAATAGTTGGTAGGTATGTTTTGAAGAAGCATCAAGAATTGGTGACAATTTTGTCCTTGTATATACACTAGGTACAGTATGGTATATCAGGGGCGTAGCTAACTGTACGCACGGACGCACATGCGTACTTGAAAAAGTCAAAAATAAAAAAAAAACTAAATTAAATGAATAAAAAAAGCAAATACAATAAAAGATAATTATTTTAAAAAGCACAGTTTACCTCAAGTCATTTTTCTCTTTTTGTTAATTGAAAATTGTTTATAAAACAACGGACGGCGTTTTTCCACACCTGAATGTCGGTTTGAAAGAGAAGCCAGACGTGATTCATTGGTGGACCGAATGGTCCAAAAAATCGGGAAAATAACGAGCAGAAAGCAAGCGGGATGGTAAAGAGTGAACGCGTTTTGGTCACCTCTTTTTATAGCCTAGAGCACAATTACGTCTATGTAGGCACTTTTACAAGGCAAACAACGCCAGTCAGAAACAGTGTGGCACACAGCACGCAAATCACTCATTGCTGTATAACAATAAACTCTGAGATACCGCCAACATGTTGGCTTTATTAATGATAAGCGATCGAAGCCCTTCAATGATACCAAAAAAAGCAAAGTACAAGAATTTTACGACTTAGGTGTCATTTCATATCAAGTAAAAACACTTACGCTTAACACAAAAATTTATAAAGAAAATTTAATCAATGCTGGTGAAAAAATTTAGGACTTGAGTGAGGGTGGGTGGAAATTTGGAAAATTGTGCGGACCTCCAGAAAAATCCTGGCTACGCCCCTGTATATCAGCTGCTGTTTCCATGTTGCTGGCTCTCAGCTACAACAACGTCTCCAAGGAAACAATTATAACTGACACCAGTTTAACGGTGTTCCACTCTACTAGAAACGCAATGCATCGGTAAACCATAAGGGGATCCGTATTAGCCACAAGAATTGCCCGTTACATAGCACAATTTATTTAAGCTATTATCTAGAGCAGTAATTCTCTGGAAAATAACTACTTTAGGCTCTTTTTTAATGTATGGTTTTTCGTCAGTCTAGAACCCAGGCGTTCTCTTCTCGCTCGCTCGACTTGTCGTGAAATTTCATGGTGTCTGGGAGACGTCATGACATTTCGCACCAAGTCGAGTAGGCGGGAGGAGATCACCTGGATTTTCGCTATGAAAATCACAAAAACATGAAAAGGAAGGTGACTGCAATAGGTTTCTGGCCTTATAAGGCATAAACGCTAATATGTACTGAATTGTAAAATAAGAATAAATTTACTTCGTGAAGAGATTAAATACAAATAGATATTTCCGAATTATTTTCTTTAACAACTAAGTATTATTAATCCTGGACCACAAGTGCAAACTTTCTATGACAAATCGTTTCACTGTGTACACGAATGAGCAAAATGTTCTAGGACAACTGTCCTTGAATGTGCGCCAGCAGTCGTTTTTGCACAGCGGAGCAGTAAGTGCTCGTAGAACGAAAGCCGAAAGGTTGCACAAAGTATGTGAATAATTTCATCTACAGTCAACTCTCTCTCTAACGGACTCCGTAAAAGAGAAACGGTTTCCGTAAAAGAGAAAGTTTGTAACAGTGGGAGTTATTTTGGCAAATCTTATTCCGTGGGACTTTGGCTCTTGTCCGTAACAATTGACTGTACAAAGAAAATGGCTCATTTTTCAAGTGAAGGAAAGTTTAATTACGAAATACGGGGCAGGAAGAGATACTGGGTTCGCATGGTCCCTGCAAAGTTGAGGCTTGTAGTGACTGTAGTATTCTGGGCCGATAGAAACTACCTGGAACGCCTTGTGGAACGGCTAAGTGACCCGGTTAGGCGGCAAATACACTACAAAAAGGTGTGAACTGAGGTTCTGGGAACTAATTTCCAAAAATCCTTGTCAAATGTTCTTTGACAACTCATCTACAGGAACAAATTCACATAATATGACAAGTTTTCTTTGCAACATAAAAACCGGCGCACCAGGCTTTAGTAACTTATATACACCAGACATTTGATGTAAGCTTGCAGTTAAGAACCAGTTAAAGGACGTGAAATTCAGGTCTGAGTTCGATAAAACCAAGTGAGATTTGGAATAATTTTCAATCATGCTTTCTATTTTTGTTTTATTAGGTCACCGAGGTGAATGAGCTTATTAGAATGTGCTAATTATCAACAGAATAAACTGATCGTAGTCTAGGGGAGAAATCAAATTAAATATAATAAACAGGAAAACAGAAATATCGGAAATTATTATATAGATAAGACTGTTTTAGTGGAAATTGTCCACTCGTAAAGTTCATACGAAACTACATCCGGGACTCGAGTGGCGTATTTTCCATATCCACACCAGTAGTGTAGCTCCATCCACACTAGTGAGGATATCGATGACGTCATTTCTCGCTTTTACACTGTTGTTTTACCAAAAACACTCTTGTCTATATAATAAAAAGAAAATTACACAACGGCTTGAAGATATGAATTTTATTTTCTTGTGGTAAAAAAACAATATTTTACTCACTCGCTGCGCTCTTTTGTAAAATATTGTTTTTACCACTCGAAAAAAAAATTCATATCTTCGCGCCGCCGTGTAATATCCTCTATATAACAGACATATTCGCGGAATATAAATGTTTAAAAAGTTAAAAAAAAAAATATTTAAGAGCTTAAAAATTGCCAACGTTTTCAGTCATAAAAGGTCATCATCAGAGTGCCAAACTGCTTAAAGAACGGAGGTTATATATCATGGGCTTAAAATTAGAAGTAATTTTATTCTAAGCGTATAATATATAACGTCGGTTCGTTAAGCAGTTTGACACTCTGTTGATGATCTTTTAATTATGATCGAAAACGTGCAGCATTTTTAACTTGTTAAACAATTTTGCCAAAATTGTTACTAAAAATATGAACTCATCAGCCTAGTACCCAGGCGTTCTCTTCTCGCTCATACATCTTGGCGCGAAATTTCGTGACGTCACCAATGACATACTAATTCGCTGACGTCACGATATTTCGCACCAAGTCGAGTCGACTGAGCAGGAGGAGAACGCCTGGGTACTAGGCCGTGGACTCATCACATTTCTACATCAAGCTTGAAAGTCAAGTAAGTCTTGTCCTTCTCTCCATCGCCTCTCAGTGCCTGCAACGCCGGCAAGAGAGTGGGTAAGACCTATCACAGCTGCCCTGTTTCTGTCAGCCGGCCGGGTGGTGCTGTTGGTATTTTGGTCACCCTCCGATTCGCTGGTAGGATGTACCAAGGCTGTTGCCCGACATCTGCAGCATATCATTGCTCTGATCCTCTCCCGGAATCTCTCATTGACCAAAGCATATACAAACGGATTGACAGCAGAGTTGAACAGGATCATCCCATAAGCGATGGCATACGTGACATCGTTTGGTTTGTTCGTGGTGCTGTAGTAGCTCATCACATAGATGATTCCATCAGCCAGCCAGCAGATTGCAAAGATGCTACTGACGATAACCACCATCAAGGTCACTCGCTTTCGTACCCTTATCACACCCTGCAAATAAACATTGTGCACATGAGCTGTTTTTAACCATTCAAGATGTGCTATCAGAGGGTCAAAATATGCCTTCTCTTTTAACATAGCGGTACTTCTCAACAACATGCACGCCTTTGAACAACTAATAATTTATGTCATTCTGTCAGCTCCCACCAAACTGAGTCACTTATGGCACCAGTTGTCCGTTCAAAATTCACCATTAATACTGAGACAAACAAATATTTATGCTATACATCCAAGCCTTAAAGTGTAAACCAAAATATCCGCACCGGACACAAGAGGCTAGAGTAAAGACATTTGTAGTTCTCCCACGTGGTCAGAAATACTTATTTGCCATACATTAGGGTTAGTAAGGCAAAACAGGAAACCCTGCCTCAAGTCTACACTGATGTTTTCAGAGATTGCAGCATAGTGCTCAGTAGCTCTTCTATGGCAAAAACATGGTTTTGTATGACAGCAGATTCAAAGGAGGCTGGAGATTGCGTTTCTTTAATAAGCATCTTAGATGCAGTAAAATATAAATCCGCCTTTTTGAGCGGGATTACCTCGGAAGCTTGATCAGCAAAAGCCAACAAACTTAGTTTTTATTCCTAGAGATTACTAGTACTGGATGAATTGGAAGAATTAATATTTTCTTTCGGTAGTTCCCCCTATTTAGGAAAGTCTTTAAGGTTTTGGACATTAAGAGCCATTCAAATACATGTTATATTGAGCAATTTACTGCAAAATCGTCCTTACAATTTACCTTCTGTTGAGCAGATAATTCGTTGGCAGTTTGACGTCTGAACCACAGACTGTACACGACAGAGGAGTACAGTGAAACCATTATGAGTAAGGGAAGAACACCATAGACTAAAAGCCACATCATGCTGAAGGCCTTCCCTATCCACATCTGTGGAAACTTCTCACTGCACGACGATATGTTTCTATCAAACGTTGTGCCCAGAAACGTTGGGATATTCATAATCATCGAAAGGATCCAGCAGCAAGGTATAATTATCTGAAATGGAAATTTTTAGTGAAAACGAATCAAAGGGAAACAAGCCGGGGTAAGGTTAGTCACAAAATCACACCCTACGCTTTTTCTAGTGGAAAATACAATCAATTTTAGAGTAATTATATCAGCATGATTGTCAGGTAAAAAAAAAGTCGCTGGAGTCATCACAACCCCTACCCACCTTAAGTTTTCCCTGAGTAAGTTTTCCTTTGTTGCCATGGGGGTAATTCACTGCGTAGTAACGTTCAACAGCTACAGCAACCAATGTGAAAGCAGAGGAGGTACCTCCAAGCCATCCCAAGTTTCCGCCTGTCAGTATTTTGCATAACACGTCTCCAGCGACCCCGTCTGGATGAGTGAATGTGTGAACGAAAATGTGCAGTGGAGAAAAAAATACGGCTACCATAAGATCCGCCACTGCTAGGTTTACAAGAAGATAATTGATCGGGGTCCTGCAGAAATAACGTAAAGCGTAATAAGAGAAGATAACCACGCAGTTAACAAACAACCAACTAAACTAGGTGTTCTGTAATGACAAACATAGCAGCAACGAAAACGAAACAGCTGTCTACGGCTGCAACCCTGCTCTGCTGAAGTTCTATTAGTGTCGTGTTGATGTCTTGCAAAGTCAAATCTTTCTACGTAGTCAGATCAGCCTTGCTGCTATGTTTACTGATATTGTTCTACTGTATGTATGTAATTTGGACCGTAGGTCTTTTTTATAGATCCGATATGCTGTACTTTATAGCATGGTTTTATCCATGTTTCTTTATAAGGTCGGTTTTGTCCATCCTATCTTTGGCTTTGCGAGACATCAACACGACACTTGGACTCTGGACCTTTCCGAGATAATTGATGGCGTGATCTGGTGGGAGTGCGACTCCTCGATTAGGGCTTTTAACAGAGTGCACGGGTAATTTCACGGCATCATATCCAGAAATCGCGGACATTAGAGCCCGCGCCTTTTCGGGCGTCCTACATAGATAGCTCTTTTAAATGATGCATACCGCTGATCGAAGCGGTATAGTTTGGGCTCATTTTTCGTGATGGTGCACGATGCAATAAGTCGCCTTACAAAACGATGTTTTGGCCCATATAAAAACCACTG
>Ga0126336_10001838_pt1 | contig 11595 bp, 25 predicted proteins | sample SidCmetagenome_FD_92530 | JGI IMG/M metagenome (GOLD analysis project Ga0126336, IMG submission 92530) | Coral microbial communities from El Islote,Puerto Morelos, Mexico - Siderastrea C C metagenome | ecosystem: Host-associated > Invertebrates > Cnidaria > Coral | place: El Islote,Puerto... | reverse complement strand
ATTTCTTACTTGAAAATCTGACCGTTGTTTCAACAATTTTTTGGCCTTGGATTATAGGCAATCTATCCATGCATTCAATCTTATTGTTACTTGAAAATCTAACCGTTGTTTAAAAATAGTTTTGACCTTGGATTATAGCGAATCTATCCATAGATTCAATCGTTCTCTTTATTGAAAATCTGACCGTTGTTTCAACAATTTTTTGGCCTTGGATTATAGGCAATCTATCCATGCATTCAATCGTATTGTTACTTGAAAATCTAACCGTTGTTTAAAAATAGTTTTGACCTTGGATTATAGCCAATCTATCCATAGATTCAATCGTTCTCTTTATTGAAAATCTAACCGTTGTTTCACCAATTTTTTGGCCTTCGATTAAAGCCAATCTATCCATAAATTCAATCGTTCTCTTACTTGAAATTCTAACTGTTCTTTCAACATAGTTTTGACCTTGGATTATATCCAATCTATGCATAGATTGAATCGTTCTCTTTACTGAAAATGTAAGCGTTGTTTCAAAAATTTTTTGGCCTTGGATTATAGCTTAGATTATAGCTTAGATTATAGATTCAATCGTTCTGTTACTGGAAAATCTAACCGTTGTCTCAACATAGTTTTGGCCTTGGATTATAGCCAATCTATCCATAGATTCAGTCGATTTCTTACTTGAAAATCTGACCGTTGTTTCAACAATGTTTTGGCCTTGGATTATAGCATATCTATCCAGAGATTCAATCTTATTCTTACTTGAAAATCTAACCGTTGTTGAAAAATAGTTTTTGACCTTGGATTGTAGCCAATCTATACATAGTTTCAATCGTTCTCTTAGTTGAAAATCTAACTGTTGTTTCAACATAGTTCTGACCTTAGATTATACCCAATCTATGCCTAGATTGAATCGTTTTCTTACTTGAAAACCTAACCGTTGTTTCAACAATTTTTTGGCCTTGGATTATAGCCAATTTATCCATAGATTCAGTAGATTTCTTACTTGAAAATCTAACCGTTGTTTCAACAATTTTTTGGTCTTGGATTAGAGTCAATCTATAAAAAAAATCAATCGTTCTGTTTTTTTTGGAAATCTAACTGTTGTTTCAACAATTTTTTGCCATGGATTAAAGCAAATCTATTCATAGATTCAATCGTTTATTTTATTGAAGAAAATCTAACCGTTGTTTTAACAATTTTTGGCCTTGGATTATAGCCAATCTATCCATAGATTTAATCGTTTCCTTACTTGAAATGCTAACCGTTGTTTCAATTTTTGGCCATGCTTTAAAGCCAATCTATTCATAGATTCAATCGTTCATTTTATTTAAAATGTAACCGTTGTTTCAACAATTTTTTGGCCTTGGATAATAGCCAATCTATCCATAGATTCAATCGTTTTCTTACTATAAAATCGAACCGTTTTTTCAACAATTTTTTCGCCTTGGATTAAAGCCAATCTATGCATAGATTGAATCATTCTCTTTGTTGAAAATCTCACCGTTGTTTCAACAATTTTTTGCCCTTGGATTAAAGCCAATCTCTCCATAGATTCAATCGTTTTCTTACTTAAAAATCTAACCGTTCTTTCAACAATGCTTTGGCCATGGAATACAGCCAAACTATCCATAGATTCAATTGTTCTCTTACTTGAAAATCTAACCGTTGTTTCAACAATCTTTTGGCCTTGGATTATAGCCAATCTTTCCATAGATTCAATCATTCATTTTATTGAAAATCTAACCGTTGTTTCAACAATTTTCTGGCCCTGGATGATAGCCAATCTGTCCATAGATTCAATTGTTCATTTTATTGAAAATCTAACCGTTCTTTCAACAATGTTTTGGCTATGGATTATAGCCAATCTATCCATAGATTCAATCATTCATTTTATTGAAAATCTAACCGTTGTTTCAGCAATTTTTTGGCCTTTTATTATAGCCAATCTATCCAGAGATTTAATCGTTTCCTTACTTGCAATTCTAACCGTTGTTTAACAGTTTTTTGGCCATGGATTAAAGCCAATCTATTCATAGATTCAATCGTTCATTTTATTGAAAATCTAACCGTTGTTTCAACAATTTTTTGGCCTTGCATTAAAGCCAGTCTATGCATAGATTAAATCGTTCTCTTTATTAAATATCTAACCGTTGTTTCAACAATTGTTTGCTTTTTCAATAAAGCCAATCTATCCATAAATTCAATTGTTTTCTTACTTAAAAATCTAACCGTTGTTTCAAGAATTTTTTGGCCATCGATTACAGCCAACCTATCCATAGATTCAATCGTTCTCTTACTTGAAAATCCAACCGTTGTTTCAAGAATTTTTTGGCCATGGATTACAGCCAATCTATCCATAGATTCAATCACTTTCTTACTTGAAAATCTAACCGTTGTTGCAACATGGGTTTGACCTTTGATTATGGCTAATCTATCCATATATTCAATCGTTCTCTTTATTGAAAACATTACCGTTGTTTCAACAATTTTTTGGCCGAGGATTAAAGCCACTATATGCATAGATTCAAACGTTCTCTTACTTGAAAATCGAACCGTTTTCTCAACACTATGTGGCCTTGGATTATAGCCAATCTATCCATAGATTCAATCGTTTTCTAACTTGAAAATCTAACCGTTGTTTCAATAATTTTTTGGGCGTTGTATTATAGCCAATCTATCCATAGATTCAATCGTTCATTTTATTGATATTTTAACCGTTGTTTCAACAATTTTTTGGCCTTGGATTATAGGCAATCTATCCATAGATTCAATCTTATTCTTACTTGAAAATCTAACCGTTGTTTAAAAATAGTTTTGACCTTGGATTGTTGCCAATCTATGCATAGATTGAATCGTTCTGTCACTTGAAAATCTAACTGTTGTTTCAACATAGTTTTGACCTTGGATTATACCCAATCTATGCGTAGATTGAATCGTTCTCTTTATTGAAAATGTAACCGTTGTTTAAAAAATGTGTTGGCCTTGGATTATAGCCAATCTATCCATAGATTCAATTGTTTTCTTACTTGAAAAACTAACCGTTGTTTCAACAATTTTTTGGCCTTGGATTATAGGCAATCTATCCAGAAATTCAAACGTATTCTTACTTGAAAATCTAACCATTTCAACAATTTTTTGGCTTTGGAATAAAGCCAATCTATCCAGAAATTCAAACGTATTCTTACTTGAAAATCTAACCATTGTTTCAACAATTTTTTGGCTTTGGAATAAAGCCAATTTATCCATAAAATTCAATAGTTTTCTCACTTGAAAATCTAGCCTTTTTTTTTAATTTTTTGGCGTACCATTATAGCCAATCTATCCATAGATGCGATCGTTTTCGTTCTTGAAAATGTGACCGTTGTTTCAACAATTTATTGGCCTTGGATTATAGCCACATTAAGCATAGATTCAATTGTTTTCTTACTTGAAAATCCAACCGTTGCTTCAACAATTTTTTGGCCTTGGATTATAGCGAATCTATCCATAGATTCAGTAGATTTTCTTACTTGAAAATCTAACCGTTGTTTTAACAATTTTTTGGTCTTAAATTAGAGTCAGTCTATAAAAAAATTCAATCGTTCTCTTTTATTGAAAATCTAACCGTTGTTTCAACAATTTTTTGGCCATGGATTAAAGCCAATCTATTCATAGATTCAATCGTTTATTTTATTGAAAATCTAACCGTTGTTTCAACACTTTTTGGCCTTGGATTATAGCCAATTTATCCATAGATTTAATCGTTTCCTTACTTGAAATTCTAACCGTTGTTTCATCAGTTTTTGGCCATGGATTAAAGCCAATCTATCCACAGATTTAATCGTTTTCTTACTATAAAATCGAACCGTCTATGGATAGATTGAATCTTTCTCTTTATTGAAAATGTAACCGTTGTTTAAAAAATGTTTTGGCCTTGGATAATAGCCAATGTTTTCTTACTTGAAAATCTAACCGTTGCTTCAACAAGTGTTTTGGTTTTGGATTATAGCCTATCTATCCATAGGTTTAATCGTTTCCTTACTTGAAATTCTAACCGTTGTTTCAACAATTTTTTGGCCTTGGATTATAGGCAATCTATCCATAAATTCAATAGTATTCTTACTTGAAAATCTAACCAATGATTCAACAATTTTTTGGCTTTGGAATAAAGCCAATCTATCCATAAAATTCAACAGTTTTGTTTCTAGAAAATCTAGCTGTTGTTTCAACAATCTTTTGGCCTTGGATTATAGCCAATCTATCCATAGATTCAGTAGATTTCTTACTTAAAAATCTAACCGTAGTTTCAACAATTTTTTGGTCTTGGATTAGAGTCAATCTATAAAAAAATTGAATCGTTCTCTTTTTTTGGAAATTCTAACCGTTGTTTCATCAATTTTTGGCCATGGATTAAAGCCAATCTATTCATACATTGAATCGTTCATTTTATTGCAAATGTAACCGTTGTTTCAACAATTTTTTGGCCTTGGATTATAGCCAATCTATCCATAGATTCAATTGTTTTCTTCCTATAAGATCGAACCGTTTTTTCAACAATTTTTTCGCCTTGGATTAAAGCCAATCTATGCATAGATTGAATCATTCTCTTTGTTGAAAATCTCACCGTTGTTTCAACAACGGATTAAAGCCAATCTATCCTTAGATTCAATCGTTTTCTTACTTAAAAATCTAACTTTGTTTCAACAATGTTTTGGCTATGGATTACAGCCAAACTATCCATAGATTCAATCGTTCTCTTACTTAAAAATCTAACCGTTGTTTCAACAATTTTTTGGCCTTACATCGTAGCCAATCTGTCCATAGATTCAATGGTTCATTTCACTGAAAATCTAACCGTTCTTTCAACAATTTTTTGGCCATGGATTATAGCCAATCTATCCATAGATTCAATCGTTCATTTTATTGAAAATCTAACCGTCGTTTCAGCAATTTTTTGGCCTTGGATTATAGCCAATCTATCCATAGATTCAATCGTTCATTTTGTTGAAGATCTAACCGTTGTCTGAGCAATTTGTTGGCCTTGGATTATAGCCAATCTATCCATACATTTAATCGTTTCCTTACTTGAAATTCTAAGCATTGTTTCAACAATTTTTTGGCCATGGATTAAAGCCAATCTATTCATAGATTCAATCGTTTATTTTACTGAAAAAAAAAACGTTGCTTCAACAATTTTTTGGCCTTGCATTAAAGCCAATCTATGCATAGATTGAATCGTTCTCTTTATTAAATAACTAACCGTTGTTTCAGAAATTTTTTGCCCTTTTAATAAAGCCAAGCTATCCATAGATTCAATCGTTTTTTTACTTAAAAATCTAACCGTTGTTTCAACAATTTTTTGGCCATGGATTACAGGCAACGTATCCATAGATTCAATCGTTCTCTTACTTGAAAATATAACCGTTGTTTCAACAAGTTTTTGGGCTTTGATTATAGCCAACCTATCCATAGATTCAATCATTCATTTTATTGATAATCTAACCGTTGTTTCAACAATTTTTTGCCCTCGATTAAAGCCAATCTATCCAGAGATTCAATCGTTCATTTTAGTGAAAATCTAACCGTTGTTTTAGCAATTTTTTGGCCATGTATTAAAGCCAATCTATCCATAGATTTAATCGTTCATTTTATTGAAAATCTAACCGTTGTTTCAACAATTTTTTGGTTTCGCATTATAGCCAACATATCCATAGATTCAATCGTTCTCTTTATTGATAATCCAAGCCAATCTATCCATGAAATTCAATTTTTTGGCGGTTCATTATAGCCAATCTATCCATAGATTCAATCCTTCATTTTATGGAAAATCTAACCGTAGTTTCAACAATGTTTTGGCCTTGGATTATAGCCAATCTATCCATAAATTCAATCGTATACTTACTTGAAAATATAACCATTGTTTTATTGAAAATCTAACCGTTGTTTCAAGAATTTTTTGGCTTTGGATTATATCCTATCAACCCATAGATTCAATAGATTTTCAAGTAAAAATACCATTGAAATTAATGGATAGATTACCTACAATCTAAGGCCAAAACATTATTGAAACAACGGTTAGACTTTCAAGTGAGAAATCTACTGAATCTATGGATAGATTGGCTTAAACCAAGGCCAAAAAACTGCCCAAACAACGGTTAGTTTTTCAATAAAGAGAACGATTGAATCTATGGATAGATTGGCTATAATAGAAGGCGAAACAATTTTTGAAACAACGGTTAGAATTTCAAGTAAGGAAACGATTAAATCTATGGATACATTGGCTATAGTCCAAGGATAAAAAATTGTTGAGACGGCGGTTAGATTTTTGGATTATAGCCAATCCATCCATAGATTGAATCGTTTTCTTTATTAAAAATCTAAGCGTTCTTTCAACAATTTTTTGGCCTTGGATTATATCCTATGAATCCATAGATCCAATCGTTTTCTTACTTGAAGTTCTAACCATTGTTTCAAGAATTTTTTGGCCTTGGATTATAGCCAATCTATCCATAGATTCAATCGTTCATTTTATTGAATATCTAACTGTTGTTTTAGCAGTGTTTTGGCCTTGGTTTAAAGCCGATCTATTCATAGATTCAGTCGATTTCTTACTTGAAAATCTACCCGTTGTTTCAACAATTTTTTGGCTTTGGAATAAAGCCAATCTATCAACAAAATTTAATAGTTTTCTTACTTGAAAATCTAGCCTTTTTTTTTCGCGTTCGATTATAGCCAATCTAGCCATAGATTGAATCGTTACCTTTATTGAAAATCTAACCGTTTTTTCAACTATTTTTTTGCCCTGGATTATAGCCAATCTATCCATAGATTCCATCCTTTTCTTACTTGAAAATCTAACCGTTGTTTCAGCAATTTTTTTGCGTTGCATTATAGCTCATCTATGCATAGATTGAATCTTTCTCTTTATTTAAAATCGAACCGTTGTTTGAACAATTTTTTGACCTTGTATTAAAGCTAATCTATCCAGAGACGTAACCGTTTTCTTACTTGAAATTGTAACGGTTGTTTCAAAATTGTTTTGGCCTTGGATTGTAGCCAATCTATTCATCGATTGAATCGTTCTCTTTAGTGAAAATCTAACCGTTGTTTCAACTACTTTTTAACCGTGGGTTATAGTTAGTCAACCTATAGATTCAATCGTTTTCTTACTTGAAGTTCTAACAATTGTTTCAAGAATTTTTTTGGCCTTGGATTATAGCCAATCTATCCGTAGATTCAGTCGTTCTCTTTATTGGAAATCTAGCCATTGTTTCAATAATTTTTTGGCCTATGATTATAGCCAATCTACCCATAGATTCAATCGTTTTCTTACTTGAAAATGGAACCGTTGTTTCAATACTTTTTTGGCCTTCGATTATAGCTAATCAACCTATAGATTCAATCGTTTATTTTACTGAAAATCTAACCGTTGTTTCAGCAATTCTTTTGCCTTGGATTATAGCTAATCTATCCATAGATTCAATGGTTTTCTTACTTGAAAATCTAACCGTTGTTTCAACAATTTTTTGGTTTTGGTTAAAGCTAGTCTATCCATAGATTCAATCGTTTATTTTGTTGAAAAGCTAACCGTTGTTTCGACACTTTTTTGGCGTTCGATTATATGCAATCTATTCGTAGGAACTTTCGTTCTCTTACTTAAAAGTCTAGCCATTGTTTTAACATAGTTTTCACCTTGGACCTTTTGACCTATCTATACATAGAATCAATGGCTCTCTTTATTAAAAATCTAACCTCTGTTTCAACAATTTTTACGGCTTGGATTAAACCCAATCTATCCATAGATTCAATCGTTCTGTAACTTGAACATGTAATTGTTGTTTCAACATTGTTTAGGCCTTGGATTATAGCCAATCTATCCATAGATTTAATCGTTCTCTTTAATGAAAATCAAACTGTTGTTTCAACATTTTTTAGCCTTCCATTATAGCCATTCTATGCATAGATTGAATCGTTCTCTTTATTGAAAATGTAACCGTTGCTTCAACAAGTTTTTGGCCTTGGATTAAAGCCAATCTATTCATAGATACAATCGTTTTCTTACTTGAAAATGTCACCGTTGTTTCCACAAATTTTTGGTCTTGGATTATAGCTAATCTATCCATAGATTCAGACGTTTTCTTACTTGAAAATCTAACCGTTGTTTCAACATACTTTTGACCTTCGATTATAGCCAATCTATCCATAGAATCAATCGTTCTCTTTATTGAAAATCTAACCGTTGTTTCAACATATTTTTGGCCCTGGATTGTAGCCCATCTATCCATAGATTCCATCGTTTTCTTATTTGCAAAAACTAACCCTTTTTTCTACAATTTTTGTTGCCTTGGATTATAGCCAATCTATGCATAGATTCAATCGTTCTCTTTATTGAAAATCTAACCGTTGTTTTAACAATTTTTTGGCCTTCGATTATAGCCACTCTATGCATAGATTGAATCATTCTCTTTATTGAAAATCTAACCGTCGTTTCAACAATTCTTTCCCCCTGGATTATAGCCAATCTATCCATAGATTCAATCGTTCATTTTATTGAAAAACTAACCCTTGTTTCAACAATTTTTCTGCCATGGATTAAAGCCAATCTATCTATAGGTTCAATCGTTCATTTTGATTGAAAATCTAACCGTTGTTTCAACAATTTTTTGGCCTTGGATTATAGCCAAACTATCCATAGATTTAATCGTTTTCTTACTTGAAAATCTAACCGTTGTTTCAACAATTTTTTCGCCTTCGATTAAAGCCAATCTATGCATAGATTGAATTACTCTCTTTATTAAATATCTAACCGTTGTTTTAACAATTTTTTGCGCGTGGAATAAAGCCAATCTTTCAATATATTCAATCATTCATTTTATTGATGATCTAACCGTTATTTGAACAATTTTTTCGCCTTCGATTATAGCCAATCTATCCATAGATTCAATTGTTCTCTTTATTGAGAATGTAACCGTTGTTTCAGCAGTTGTTTTGCCTTGGTTTAAAGTCAATCTATCCATACAATTCAATAGGTTTCTTATTTCAAAATCTAGACGTTGTTTCAACAATTTTTTTGCGTTTGATTATAACTAATCTCTCCATAGATGCGATCGTTTTCTTTCTTGAAGAAGTAACCGTTGTTTCAACAATATTTTGGTCTTGGAGTATAGCCAATCTATCCATAGATTCAATTGTTTGCTTACTTAAAAATCTAACTGTTGTTTGAACAATTTTTTTGGCCATGGATTAAGGCCAATCTATCCATAGATTCAATCGTCCATTTTATTGAAAATCTAACCGTTGTTTCAACAATTTTGGCCTTGGATTATAGCCAATCTATCCATAAATTTAATCGTTTCCTTACTTGAAATTCTAACCGTTGTTTCAACAAGTTTTTTGGGCATGGATTAAAGCCAATCTATTCATAGATTCATTCGTTCATTTTATTGAAAATCTAACCGTTCTTTTTTTGGCCTTCTATTATAACCAATCTATCATTAGATTCAATCATTCATTTTATTGAAAATCTAACCGTTGCTTGAACAATTTTTTGGCCTTCGATTATAGCCAATCTATGCAGAGATTAAGTCATTCTCTTTATTGAAAATCTAACCATTGTTTCAATTAATTTTTTGGCCCTGGATTATAGCCAATCTATCCATTGATTCAATCGTTCGTTTTATTAAAAATCTAACCGTTCTTTCAACAATTTCATGGCCATGTATTAAAGCCAATCTATCAATAGATTCAATCGTTCATTTTATTGAAAATCTAACCGCTGTTTCTACAATTTTTTGGTTTCGGATTATAGCCAATCTATCCATAGATTCAATCGTTCATTTTATTGCAAATCTGACCGTTGTATCAACAAATTGTTGGCCATGGATTAAAGCCAATCTATTCATAGATTCAGTCGTTTATTTTATTGAAAATCTAACCGTTGTTTCAACAATTTTTTGGTTTTGGATTATAGCCAATCCATTCATAGATTTAATCGTTTCCTCACTTGAAATTCTAACCGTTGTTTCAAAATCTTTTTGGCCTTCGTTAATAGCCAATCTATCCATAGATTCAATCGTTCTCTTTATTGAGAATCTAACCGTTGTTTCAGCAGTTTTTTGTCTTGGTTTAAAGCCATACTATCCATAAAATTCAATACTTTTCCTACTTGAAAATCTAGACGTTGTTTCAACAATTTTTTGGCGTTTGATTATAACCAATCTCTCCATAGATGCGATCGTTTTCTTTCTTTTTTAAGAAGTAACCGTTGTTTCAACAATTTTTTTCTTGGACTAAGCCAATCTATCCATAAATGCAATCGTTTTCTTACTTAAAAATCTAACCGTTGTTTCAACGATTTTTTTGGCTATGGATTAAAGCCAGTCTATCCATATATTCAATCGTTCATTTTATTGAAAATCTAACCGTTGTTTCGACAATTTTTTGGCCTTGGATTATAGCCAATCTATGCATAGATTTAATCACTTTCCTACTTGAAATTCTAACCGTTGCTTCAACAATTTTTTGGCCATGGATTAAAGCTAATCTATTCATAGATTCAATCGTTCATTTTATTGAAAATCTAACCGTTGTTTCAACAATTTTTTGGCCTTGGATTATAGCCAATCTATCCATAAATTTAAAAGTTTCCTTACTTGAAATTCTATCCGTTGTTTCAACAATTTTTTGGCCATGGATTAAAGCCAATCTATTCCTAGATTTCCTAGATTCAATCGTTCATTTTATTGAAAATCTAACTCTTCTTTCAACAACTTTTTGACCATGTATTAAAGCCAATCTATCAATACAATCCAACCGTTATTTCAACAATTGTTTGGCCTTCGATTATAGCCAGTCTATCCATAGATTGAATGATTCTCTTTATTGAAAATCTAACCGTTGTTTCAACAACTTTTTAGCCTTCGATTATAGCCAATCTATGCATAGACTGAATCATTCTCTTTATTTAAAATCTAACTGTTGTTTCAACAATTTTTTGGCCATGGATTACAGCCAACCAATCCATAGATTCAATCGTTCTCTTACTGAAAAAACTACCCGTTGTTTCAACAATTTTTTGGCCTTGGATTATAGCCAATCTATCCACAAATTCAATCATTCATTTCATTGAAAATCTAACCATTGTTTCAACAATTTTTTTGGCGTATGATTATAGCCAATCTATCCATAGATTCAGTAAATTTCTTACTTGAAAAACTAACAGTTGTTTCAAAATTTTTTTTTTGGCCTTGGATTATAGGGAATCTATTCATAAATTCAAATGTATTCTTACTAGGAAATCTAACCATTGTTTTATTGAAAATCTAACCGTTTTCTCAACACTTTTTTGGTCTTGGATTATAGTCAATCTATCCAAAAATTCTATCCTTCTCTTTTTTTTGGAAATCTAACTGAAATTCTAAGCGTTGTTTCAAAATGTTTTGGGCCTTCGATAAAAGCCAGTCTATCCATAGTTTCAATCGTTCTCCTTATTGCGAATTTAACCGTTGTTTCAGCAGTTTTTTGGCCTTGGTTTAAAGCCAATCTATCCATAAAATTTAATAGTTTTCTTACTTGAAAATCTAGACGTTGTTTGAACAACTTTTTGGCGGTTGATTATATTTAATCTCT
>Ga0126336_10001837_pt1 | contig 11599 bp, 5 predicted proteins | sample SidCmetagenome_FD_92530 | JGI IMG/M metagenome (GOLD analysis project Ga0126336, IMG submission 92530) | Coral microbial communities from El Islote,Puerto Morelos, Mexico - Siderastrea C C metagenome | ecosystem: Host-associated > Invertebrates > Cnidaria > Coral | place: El Islote,Puerto... | reverse complement strand
TCTTTACGGTGGCCAATCTACCTTATCAACTCAGTTGATAAATCCAAAATTTTGTGTAATTGGAAAATAGTTGTGTCCCCGATAAGCGCCCTTTCTTACAGGGTGCTGGATCACTTGACACGAAAGTTATTATAATTACATAGGTAATTATTATGAAACCGAAAATTTACCGTCGGATGTTCGCGTTCTACACAAAATTTTGAATTTGGTCATTTTACGTTGTATTTGTGCACAGAACGGCAAAGAGATTTACTAAAAATAACGCACGTGCAGAGTCGTCGTTTTGTTAATTAAAGCCGTTGTGCAAATTTTTTCGTAAATGATAGGGATTTCTGCAAATGGTAAGCGCCAGTCCCGAAGGGAATTTTCCAATACGGAAATTTGCTTACCATTTGCCCAATCCGTAAACCGACCGGTTAGCCTGTGTAAATGGTAAACAACCGTTGTTTCATCTCTATATCTAACAAGTGCAAAGTTATCGTACCTCGACCGGGACGGCAAAGAGAATGCCGCTTAACAAAAGGTTTAATAACACTGAACAATGGTTTTGCACGTGTGTTTGCCACCCCCCTGCAAAAGAGCAGCATAAAATGACCATATTTTGGGTTTGATGTGAACATAGACACACGCAGGTAAATTTTTCTTTTCTTTGTCTGAACGTGAACGGCGATCCTTTGAAATCAGCTGCCATTAGATTATTATAATATTTATATTTCTACTGCTTTGGATCAGATTTCAAACCAGCTGATAGGGAGATATGGTTGTTGTATCTTCTACAGGGCCTGGTTCTTCAAAGCAGGGTAAAGCTACCCAGGATTAGCTTCAATTTTTAATTCCGTTTTAAAGCCAAACGATACGGATTCCTGCAAACTTTTATTGCGGTACAGTACATTTTGAATTTGGTTGCTATCAAACGGTCACTTGGATCGACTTGGAATTTGCTGTGAAGACTCTTTGAAATACTGAAGAGAAAGAGGAATCTTGGTTAAATTTTAATCCCAGGTTGTCGTTGACCGGCGTTCGAACAACCGGACCCTAGCGACTATTTTTATTCTCCAAGGAATTTTGCTTCTATGATAATTAGACAATACAAGATCTAAGCTGTTATGCAACCTGAAAGAAATCTCTTCAAGTCATGAGTTGCTACATTTTATTACTGGTTATGAGCTCATTCAAGACGCGATTTCGTGGAATCAAAATGTTGCAGTCAACGGGCTTTATTCCCGTGAATGGGAGTAAATTTCTGCTGCCATAAAAGGCTTGGGTTATAGGCTGGGTTTTTCTCTTTCCCGAGATCCTCCTCTGTGGTTTTTCAAATAATACACTTTATAGTGTCCTCCTCTCAAATATCTCATAGAAGGTTTCTTGTGAAGTTTGACTAATTAATTATTCGCTGAAGAAATTGAACTACGAAGGTAAGTGACAGCACTTAAAATATCAAAAGAAGTCCAGCGACATTTTATCCATTGTAAACTAACGTAAGGTACACGTGGTCCTCGATCAGAGTGACCCATGTCGGGCACCTTCGGGAACAGGGTGAATTTTCTTCGGTAAATACGATAGGACAAAAAAGAAGTGCATCCTGTTATTTGCCGACCACCCACCCTACCCATCACTGATGACTTATTTTTGGCCATCATGCTTCTGTGGAAGATGCGAAATTTATGTCGTTCGGTAGGTAGGTCAATTTCGCTTGAACGCCTCCGTTTTACGGCTTCGTTAACTACAAGGCAAGGTTAAGCAAGTCAACGGGCAAACCGCAACAGTAAAAGCTGGTTTTCTGTAGAATATATCTTTCGAAAGAAAAAAAATGTGGATAAATTCAGTGCAGGGATTTTCTAAGCATAAAAATGAATTAGAAACTATCTTCTTATTCGTAAATTTGGAATTAGAAACTTTATTTGAAACAATTATGACTAAGTGTTAGTCATTTCACGCCCAGTGAAAGCAACGGTTTTTGCTAAAACACAATCGAAAGCGAGATCTTTTCAATGTTTTGAGAATAGACTAATTCCAATTCTGCTAGAACGTTTGCAACTGTTGATCACTAAATCCACTGTAAGCTAGATAATTTATTTAACAATTATTCACTCAAGTGGAGGTGAATACTGGTGGATATTTGCCCAGCCGCAAAGCGGCGAGGTAAATATCTACCACTCTTCACTGGCACCGAGGTGAATATCTGTTTTAGTGTATACCAAACCAGTGGATAGCCAGCACCAAGTAGTTTCCATTTTTCTGAGAAATGACAAAAAACTCACGCGCGAAACCCAGGACAATGCTGGGAGGTGAATAGCTGATACTATCCCGAGTTTGAGTAGCCAATCAGAGTGCGAGAAAAACTATCCACTGGTTTGGTATGTATCAATTCATGCTGTCCTTACTTGAAAAGGGGGATGAATATCCGTTACGCTATAAAACAACTTAAGTTATATGCAGTTACGGTTTAAAATAAAGGTCAAGCAACGAAAGAAAGTACTTGAGACAGATTAAGATTCTGTTTTGAATTCCGGTCAATATTGTTACTCTCAAACACATTAGAGCTATTTTTCCGAGAAAACAATTCCATATTGTTTTTGGTGGAATAGGTCGAATAGCAACTGAGGCTCAATTCTACGGTTTCCCTAACCAAGTCTATTAAATTGCTCACTGTATTAGCTGTAGAGAACCAACTGCGAAAGACAGCTTTCTGCTTGACGAAATCAAGTCATTGAAGAGAAAGTAACCCGCAGAGATCGAGGAAGATACTATTGTTCAGTTCTCCAAGTAATACTGGCTCCAGGGCAGATCTCAGAAAGTGATGTCGTATCATTTGTCAAAATGAAAGCCAACGCTTGGCTAATTTATTGTAACATAGACATATCCGATTTATATCCAAATATCAGAGGGAATAAGAATTTAATTCGCTTGGTGCTCAGTTAGTTAAACGTTTGATGCTTTTGTTGAAATTTTGGAATTTTTGTGGCGTCCACCAGACACTGTCAGACACAATATTGGTTTTCTTTTCCACAAATAATTCAAATAGATAACAGATTAAACAGGGACTTATTTTCCAGACCAATATTCCTGAGAAAACTTACTGGGGTGATTATTCAAGAGGAGGTTTTTTTTTTTACTTTTAGACGTTAACCGTGTATACTTAGCTGGCTTTGCGAGCCCCAAAGGGAAACAACACCGTGTTGTTTCAAGGTCCAAGGAAAGCCCGTGAAAGTGTGAAGCAGATTGGCCCTCCTCAGGTGTTCCACTTAGCAAGACTAAGCCTTATGTAGGTTCTAAGGGGCGTTAATTTGAGCGTGCTCGTGGTCGCAGAAAGAGCCGTGGCTACAAGGTGTAAAAAGAAATGTGTAAACTTCATTTACAGCAATCAAGCTGTATAACATTAAAAATAAATAGACATTACTACAAGTAAAAAGTCGATTGAAAACAGTTTTCATTTCAAATGGCATCATCTGTAAAATTTCCCTTACAGGTGTTTCTACATATTTCCTACCATTAGTTGCAAGACCTTGTCAAGAATTGTCAAGAAAAGTTTTTCTTGGTGATCAATTTCTTTATTCTCTCGACCTGTCTTTCTAGTGTTTTAAGGAGAAGAAAGATGTGGATATGTGTAGGGGATAGTCAGTGGTTATTGGTTATATTAATTATTGTATATCTCTTTCTTTTCAGATGCCTCTGTAAGACTTTGATGCTAAAGATGCATCAACAAGAATGTGTTTTGTTATCGTGGTGTGAACACGACTTCATAATTTACTTTTCTTGTGAAGGGTTCAAAACAAAATACTGGTGTGAGGAGTCACGTTTCCAGACTCATTTCAATGTTCTTCGTGCCATCAAGTTGAGTTCGACTTATGGTCGTGGGTCGTGGGTGTGGGTACCAGTCATGGGTAGTTAAAAATGTTTAAGAATTAATAACAAGGGGCGTGGTGGTGTAGTGGTTAGCGAGTTGGATGCCCAGTCCCTGCCATCGTGTTGTTTCCTTAGACAAGAAACTTTACCCCACATTGTCTCTCTCCACCCAGGTGTATAAATGCGTACCGGCGACATGCTTCTGGGGGTAACCCTGCGATGGACTAGCATCCCATCCAGGGGGGAGTAGCAATACTCAGTTGCTTCATGCTACAGAAACCGGGATAAGATTTGGCCGTGTGATACGGCCGTGTGCGACTTAACCTTTACCATGATAGTTAGGTATGTCAGTGATGAGTCAGCAAACTGATTTCCAAACCGAAAATGCTCTATCTAGTTTAACCATGGGTATTAATTTCTTTTTAGGGTATCCATTGACTGACATGTCGAATACAAGGAATGGACACCTCAGTATAACTGAAGACGGTTTTTCCTATGAGTTTAACCTGCCCGAAGGTATTGATGAGGAGGGTGAATGGCCTGATGATCCTGGCGTGCAAAGCAGTGGACCTGGTATTTCAGCCAAAATGGAGGCTGGCAAAAGCGGGTTTAACGCCAAAGGTGAATGCAGACTTGCAGAAGGAAAAGTGGTTGCTGGTCCCGTTAAGGTTGGTGCAGGTGTTGGGATAAAAGGCGCCCTGCGAGCTGGTTACGGTGGTGTAGGTCCCATTGCCCCTGGCATTGGAGGCGCTGTGGTGGCCAAAGACGGCGTGGAGATTGGAATTGGTCCTTTTAACTTCAAAATTGGTTGGTGAAATCCAAGTCAAGGATATAAACTATCTGTTGCAAATAAACTTTACTCTTTGTTGTCATTTACTGGCTATCCATTGTTTCTACTAAGCGTTTAATTTTAAAGCATTCTGCATTCAAGTGACAATCAAGTGTAGGATATAAAGATTGAAGTAAAAGAGGACTATTTTTATTTGCATTGCGTTGTGGTTGTTGGTCGCCATAATGTTTATTTGCACATTTGCCACTTTAAAATGAGCAGGGTACTGGTAATGAATTGAAAATAGCGGGGAACAATTAATGGCTAGTTCCGCCCCTGTAACACGCCTGCGGGTAACAATGGTAGTTGTATGCAACCTAAAACGTTCAAGACAGAGTTTACGCGTGAATATTATTTAATAGGTTGTTTCACTGATCAAATAGTTTGATTTTTCTACATCTTCTCACCTACTTCATTTGATTCATGTAAAGAACAGAAAATGGCCCGAGGTTTGCATACAACTCTTATGATTCCCTTCAGGGGTGTTACAAAGAGAAAACTGGGCATTAAAAACAAAGGGTTTTTCGTTTGTCACATAGAAGTACTTATAGTGCAAGCTATCAACTATCAAGAAATCCCGTCTTTATTTTAGGTTAGGTCCGTCCTAACCGTTTAACTCTGTAAATTGTCCCACTGTTAAAATCCATTTTTCTTACACGATGCAGTCAATAAAAGTTAACGTTAAACATATTTTTGGCCGCCAAAACACCTTAGATTAACTGGCCGCCCGATGAATGTACTTGAAGAAATTCATTTATTGCGATAACTAGTTGTAGCTAATAACCATGCCACGGACAATATCTCGTATTTGTTCAGTGTTTATTTTGTTTTAGGATTTCTTCCCCCGCCCGCCAGAACCTCTCACAGAAAGGTTTTTATCCGACGTTCAGATTCTGGAAATAAAAGTTTTTTTAAAAATGATGCAGTCAGCGGGGCTTCATTGTGAGAAAGGGGGTAAATTAATCTCCGGAAGTATTCTGCTACCAAATAAGGTATGGTCTCTTGGCTGGGTTTTTTCCCATTCGATTCTGGGTTTTCAGATAATACACTTTAGAGTCCCTTGTTTTAGAATATCTCAAAGAGCGGTTCTTGTCAAGTTCTTCTTGCCTGGCTTGCACTTTTGCAGCATATTCAGTATTGAAGTTCAAATCGTTAAAGAAATTGATCCACGAAGGTAAGTGACCGAACTTAAATATCAAGAGAAGTCTGGCGCTTTTATCCATTGTAAACAGGCCAACCGGCACTTGGTTCGGTGCGGTACCTTCGTGAACATTGTGCGACGCAAAAAGTGAATATTTAATGTGATTTATTGTCTAGTCATCTTCCGTAGGACTTATTTTTGTCTTTCATGCACTCTAGGAAGGCGCCAAATTAAGTTTTTTGGCAGGTAGGTAGGTCAATTTGTTTTCCTTGAAGCTTTCCGTTTCACGGCTTCGTAATCTACAGGGCTACATTTATTACACTAGTAAATGGACAAAACGCAATAGTGAGACCGGGATTTTTGTAGCATACCTTATTTTGTTTGTAACCCAAGCAAAATTTTCGTTTTTATTATTCTAGGCCGATCGAAAAATGAACACTTCAGGTAGACACGTGAGCGTAAAACGTGCACTGAACATGATAACACTACTTCAGTTTTCCATCGTCTTACCGGTGGATTTTACATGAAATATATCAAATTCGGTATTTGTGGCTTATTTTCGTATCCAATTCTATCAATGTCGGACTAACCATTTTCCCAATTACGAAAAAATTTTAAGATAAGTAAGACGCGTTCACGTTTAGACATATAACTAAACCAGAAAAGCGTAATCTTACCAAGATTTGATTTAGGCAAGCTATGCAAAATCACAGCCAGAGTAGAGACCGCCACATACTAATGTCCGAGCAGCGAGAGCCATTATTCTTTAATCGTAGTTGCTGAAGCTCGTCCGATGATCTGATGTTTCTAAAATATTTGCCGCAATTTTACCACACAGCAGTCTTTACTAGCGAGTTGATTGTTGGTGTGGATGGTAATGAAAGACGCCAACAGTTTCAATAAATTATAAACGTTTTGTTCGCCAGCCTAATTATTGCTCTCTTAGAGGTCCCTACTTGGACCTGCAAGGCAGCGGGGAGCTCACTGAATGATTTTGATGAAACCCGAGTAAAATATGCAGTTTTGCAAGCATGTTTTACCGAGCCTGATCAGCACGATATTCTGCAAAAACCAAACAGTTTCTAAGTAAAACAGGGCCGTGGCCGAAATACGTTGTGACATGAAGCTTCCGCCACTCATCACAAAGGAAAGGGAAACAAGAAAACTGACTCTATTCAGAGGTGGAATGTCTTCATATCTCCTAGTGTCAAAGACCGCAAATATTAAAATTCAATTCTTGTTAATTATTCTATCCTTCTAGCTCAATCTGACCGTGGTTGCATTTGCTAAGAACATTTGTTTTAATTATACGGCATACTAAACATTCGGAAACAGATTTCGATAGGTTTAGATGTTAGTTGGCCTCGATTTTCCAAAAATGAATATGGATTAGGAACTGTTTCTGCACAATTGTAACCAAGTGTTGGTCGTTTAAGGCGAAGTGAAAGCAACGGTTTCTGCTAAAACACAATCGAAAGCGGGATCTTTTCAATGTTTTGGATATTAGACCAAAGCAACTCCAATTCTGCTGGAACGTTTGCAACGGTTGATCACTGAATCTGTAAAGCTAAATAATTCCTGCTATGCTCACTTGAAAAGGAGATGAGTATCAGTTGCACTTTAAAACAGCTTTAGTTGCACGCAATCAGTTTAAAATGAAAGTCAAGCAACGAAAGAAAGTAACTCCTAGTTGAGATCGCCGATTTATTTCTTTTAAATTCCGATCAGTATTGTTACTCTCAAAGACACGAGAACTGCTTTTCCGAGAAAAAAATCCGAAAAATTTATATCCGAATATTGGAGAGAATAAGAATTTTTAAAATTCGCTTGGTGTTCAGTTGGTTAAAAGCTTGATGCTTTTGCTTTAATTTTTGTGGCGTCCACCAGACACTATCGGACACAATATTGATTTTCTTTTGCACAAATAATTCAAATAGATTACAGATTAAATGAAGACATGTGTTCCAGATACAATATTTCTGAGAAAACTAACTGGGATGACTGTTCAAGTTGACGTATTGCTTTTTTCTACTGCTAGACGTTTACTACATAAACTAAGATATAACATTCAAAATAAATCGACATCACCATGAGTAAAAAGCCGTTTGGCCGGAAGAAAAGCTAAAAAAATTACTCAAAAGAGAACGGTTGAACACTTTTAATTTACTGACTCATATTCGAACCTCTACACTTTCACGATCGCGGACGAATACGGCCAAAAAAAAAAAAAATCTTACACCTCAAAAACTATATCACCTTATGCAGATTCGTTAGTTGAATCGAATTGCTATTGCTATTGTTCTTGAAAGCTATTGTTAAAAAAACTTGTGAAAAAATCTTAATTGCAAAGTCTTTTGTTCACCGTTTAAAAACAGTTTTCATTTAAGTGTACAGTTTGACTACACAAGGCTCAGGTTCGGGTTAGGAGCGATAACTTGTCTTTCAACGGAGGCATTATTCAGGGAAGAGGAAAAATTGACCCCTCAGACATGATTCCAGGAAAAGGAAACACGCACTCTAATCTCGCTAGTACCGTATATAAGGTAACATTTTTAGCTGGCTTGTGTCCCTGACCCGAGAGTCTTCGCTCCCATTTTAAGCGTCGAATGAAATAAATTTCGGTGCCTTTTTCCGAGATAATTCAAATCGAAGAAGTGTTCTTCTTGACTAGCTTGCGCTTTTGCAGCATATTCAGTTATTGATCTTGAAATCGCTGAAGAAATTGAACCACGAAGGTAAGTGCCAAGAGAAGTCAGGTGACATTTTTGTTTGAAGATATTAAGTATACCATAGGGGAAAACTATTTACTTTCACAGTCGTTTTTGCTACCTTTGCGATGGTTTGATCTCGTTGAAAATGTTTTATATTCATACCAGAAAGCTAGTCTTTTTAAAATTGGTTTGGATCAGACATTAACGAACTAATAGGGGTTGGTTATAAAGGTGCAGTTTGTGAAACAATCACGATTGTTTTACGGACCCTTACTAGCACCTTTCAACACTTATCACAAAAGTGAAAGCAAGGAGAAGATTAAAGCTAAGTGAAATTTGCTGCCAGTTTTGCAAGCTTGTTGTACGCCTAAATTCTGTTCAAGCCCAGTGATTCGTTGCTCACTTATTAGTTGAAACTGAGGGGCAATTTAACATTGCGATACGCAACTTTCCTTATTCATTGAAAACGAAAGTTAAATAATGAAATGAAACTACGGGGCAGTAGAACGCTTTTAAAACGGAAAGAACAGTTCCAGGAAAGTAGTTTCGGTCGGACCTGTGGCTGAGCCAAGTCCCGGTAGACATTTTTTCCCCTAAACAATTCTGCATTGATGTGAACCAAAAATACATGATCAGTCCAAACTCGACTCATATTTTCGGTACATGTATGTCAAACAATTCGACCCTTTCTAGGATTAAGAAACGGATTACAATAGTGAAAGCAAGGGCGTAGTTCCAAGTGCAATTGGCGGCCAGTTTTGCAAGCATTTTGTAGGCCTATTGCAGAGTTACCTGAGGTAGACTATATTTTGTTAAGGCCAAAGGATTCATTGCTCACTAACTAGTTGAACTGAGACTGAGCGGCCAACACACTGAGAGATGGAGCTTTCGTCACTCATTAACAATGACAGTCAAATAATGAAAATGAAACTATGAGGAATGCCATGAAGCTTTTAAAAGGAACAGCTTTTTGACACGTGGCTGATTTAAATTTCGATCAATACCATATTTCCCTAAGCAACATTCATGCATTCATATTAAAGGAAAATACTTGACCAATCAACGTTCGGCGGGTGTTGTTGAAATGTAAACTGAAAAGAGTTGTTTATGCGTGACTCTAATAAGTTGCTCTATATATAGAGCCACACATGATTCTAGGAAATATGGCCCGTTTGATCCTGCAATATAAGCTATGGTTTTTTGACTGGGGTTTTTCCCTGTCCCGAGAGCCTCCATTAGTGTTTTTCAGCGTCGAATAAAATTATTCAGTACCTTCTTTCGGGGTATTTTAAACAAGGTTTCCTCCTGTCTAGCTCGCCCTTTTGCATCACATTCAGCATTGAACTTCAAATCGCTGAAGAAATTGAACAGAGAAGGCAAGTGACCGAACATATAATGTTAAGAGAAGTTCATGTATTTATTTTAAGATTCAAAGTACCAGAGGAGAAAAACACTATTTTTCTTTTATTATCGTTTCTGCTGCTTTTCCTATGGTTTGGCCTCGTTTCAAACAATTGTATACATATCAGCGAAAAAGCTAGTCTTTTTCAGATTCCTTTGAATCAGACTTTAAGCGAGCTGATAGATGGTTATATAAAGTAATTTGTGAAACAGTTATCACTTTCTGGTAGGACCTTTAAGGACTGATCACAAGTGAAAGCAAGGAGTAAATCAAAGTCAAGTGAAATTTGTGGGCAATGTTGCATGGATGTTGTAAGCCTATGCAGTTTTGCTGAGGTAGTCTGTATTATGTTAAAGCCCAGCATTTTATTGCTCACTTATTAGTTGAAACTGAAGGCCAATTACACTGCAACACGCAGCTTTCGCTATTCAGCGAAAACGAAAGTCAAATAATGAAAATGAAACTACAGGGGACACCACAGAGCTCTTCAAAAGGAACGTAATTTGACCCCATGAAATGGCTGATTTAAAGGGACACTATCCCGATAATGCGCACGCGTGAACATCAGCTGTTATCTTTCAAAAAAACAATAGAACTGTCACATTGAGGCGACAAGATTACCCCGTGGCCCACGCGGTGATCCGCTGTTTACATCCGCCATTTAAATATTTGTTCGCGTTTTATAGCTCCAAGGAAGCTACAACTTAAATTTCTTGAAAAAAAGGGTCTATAGATCACAATCCGTTATGCGAAACACAAAATATAAATCACCGGAGATTTTCAGATTTAATTGCAGCGAAAGCTAGAGATTTCTTTGGCGAAACATCACGTCAGACTTTCATAACAAGAGGACTTATTAGTTCCTATTGTTTTTGGAGGGACAAATATGTCGTTTAGAGTGCAAAATAAGGACAGCTAGCATTTTCGGCGAGCCATCAGCAGCTCGGAAATTCGCGGATAGGATTCTGTTTTCTAAAATTTTCTGATGCGTAAATATTGAGCTAAAAAATCCGAACAGATCAATCCGTATTAGCTTTCACAAATATGCCTTTATAAACCTCTGAAGCAATCTTAGAAAGCAGGAAATGATATTTCAAGTATTTTGCTAAAATTTTCTCGTTGGGTGCCCCTGATTATACACAAAGATTTAACAGAACGTGACGCGAAACACAAAATCCTGCAACAGAATTAAAAACAAGAAGCCGAGCCCGGCGTTACAAACATCAGCAGGGAAACTCGTCACGCTGCAGTGAATATTTCAGATACTTTATTGTCGAAAATATAAACATGAGAGGCGGAAAAACCCGTAAATTCTCTAAATGAGCCAAATTCACGTACCTATTATGCAAGAGCGGCATAAAAACCACATTAAGTCGCTTAACAAACGATCAGAAGTCAAACCAACGGAGAACAACAAACGACGAAAGCCACAAGAATCCACTAGTTATGACATCGATATGACCTCGAGAATGCGACGCCTAAGTGGTAACGGCTCAATTCAGTTAACATTTAGAAATCCTCCGTTCTAAACCCGCTACAAAAAAAAACAAGAAGCAAAATGGGTCAAAAGACCAAGATAAGGCGCGGCGTACAAGTACAAGTAGAAGTCGTGCAGCGTGCAGGCCTTCCAACCCATCAGTTTATGGCTGTGTCGGTCGAATACAGACACC
>Ga0126336_10001836_pt1 | contig 11599 bp, 9 predicted proteins | sample SidCmetagenome_FD_92530 | JGI IMG/M metagenome (GOLD analysis project Ga0126336, IMG submission 92530) | Coral microbial communities from El Islote,Puerto Morelos, Mexico - Siderastrea C C metagenome | ecosystem: Host-associated > Invertebrates > Cnidaria > Coral | place: El Islote,Puerto... | reverse complement strand
TCAGCTCGAAGCGATTTCGAAGATGTGCAGTTTTTGGGTTTGTCGTCCGTGGATAAAGCCTAAACAACGACAACAACAATCCTGCGCGAAGCAAGATGGCGAATTGAATTGTTGGGATTGACTAACTTTCGGCTGTACTGGCTTGACTGGCTTGAAGGAGAAGCTTCCAAAATTGAATGGTCGGTTGTGTGTTATTAACAAGAGATTGACGCAGCCTTGACTTTACTTCTTTTGTTCCGAGCGTCGTTGCATGTACTTCAATTATTTTACTCAAACCGATTCGAGATAAGCTCAAGTTTACGATGTACTTGTTTGTAACTTAATTTGTTCATCTTTTTATAGGTTTTCACGCCAACAGAAAGATAGACTCAGTTGTTCGGCTCTTTCGAATGAGGACTTTTGCAGAGAGAACACTGATATAAACTTATTAGTTAGCAGGAAGTATTTTACACATTGAAGATAAGCATAACCAAAATTTGCTTGAAATATACATGTCTAATGTACGAGGCTGAGATATCGATAGTAATTTCTAAAGACCGTGTTTTATTTATAATAATCAACAGCTGGAAATGATTTTCAAATGGAAGTGGAGTGCTTTTATTGTTGTAAATTTCAAGCCATTTATGAGGCAGTGTCTCAAAGCAAATAAATAAGAGTTTTTGAGTGTGCTGGTCATTTGTGGTCTTTTACTCCACCTGGAGGTGCTATGAGGATGATGACTGTGATAAATAAAGGTGGACATTGTAAGACACGCATGCAAACTAAGACTTGTGTGACTTCAGCTTTGTCTTTGTTATAATCCATTGCTACTGACTACATGAACTGGTTTGAGTAATTGCCTACACAACATTAGACCAGCTGAGATTTGTGCCCTTTTGTTCAGCAATTTGCTTGAGGATTTTGGTTCATACCAATTTTGTGGAAGCATGCTATGGCAGGTGAGAGCTAGTGTGCTGAGCCCTTACTAGATTTATGTGATCACTTATACTTTCATGATGCTGGTCTCATGTAAACTTAACCATACCTGTCCAGTTATACTGATCTGCATGAGCTCGTTTTGCATACTGGTCTCATATGATAATAACTCCCTTGGGTCACTCTCAACACTGAGATGTATATGTAATTTGCCCCAGAAGTACATTCTGAAGTGCCATTTTCATTGAAACATACACCCATTCCGATTCCGTGAAGTATGGCAGAACTGTCAAGTAGAAATTGCCCTCTTTGTCTGTGTAGTTTCATAATTTTTTTTTTTGGTTATTTTTTTAGGGGGGGGATGGGGGAGAGATTAAGGCACCTCCCTTGGATCCATGCATTTATGAACCCTTTAAATAACAGTACCCTCTCAGTACACTGTACACATTACGCATGTATTAGCCTTTGTTGTTGTTTAGAGATATGTTCTTCAGTAACAAATGTCTAAGAGTCTGTGTTCGAGCAAGCTTGCATAAACCTTTGAATTCTCCCAACACTATCGTGTTTGTATCAGACTACGTAACCATGCATGCCACTCTTGAGGAACATAGATTTGGTGGGATGCGGGACAAAATTTGTGATCAAGGTGGGATACAATGCCATGAGGTGAAACTACCATGATTTCGAGAGGATTTTTCTTGCTTCTTGTCAGGCGTTGGAAATATAGAATCATCCACCAGGAGGCAAACATATCCAAAAAAAGTATTGCAAAATATTTTCTGAACCTGGTGAGCTTGCACCATGCTAAACCAGGATCAGAATTAAGAGAGAGACTGGTGCGGGATGTTGAGACAACTGCAACAAGTAAATAGTTTTAATTTAATGTTTGAAGATATGTATTTTACTATATTGGGCACTTATTTGGTAACAGAACCCCCCTTTGTCACCAGTGTTTTTACACTGGGGGGCTGTCCTGTGTATATGTTATTGTTATTATTATTATAGCAGTACAAGATGCTTATATGCTATGTCGCTTAATAGCATGCATAGAGCACGAACGTAGCCTATGCAGCTAATTTTCGGAAAAATTATTATTATTATTGTTATTATTATTATTATTATTTTGGAGGCAACAAATTAAAGGTGGCGAACGAGATTGAAAAGGCCCATTTTGAAACCTCACTTTCTAGTAGCTAATTAGGCGGCTTGTGTGGTAGCTTTCTTGGATACAGGGAATGAGTCAAGCAGAGACTTTTTCTCTTGAGATAACAGAGGAGGAGGGGGGGAGGGGGGTCAACAAGAAGAGAGGCACAAATCTGCTTGAAATTTGTGGTGTTTTTTTATTTACAAGAGGACCACAAAAATCAAATGTAGTGGAAGCAGATTTATAAATATTCCCAAGCTATCTCTGATTAACTAAAACGTCTTGTCTCGTCGTCGGTCAAGACTGTTCCGTTCACTGTTATCCCTTCAAACTCTATGGTGAACATATCCATTTTGAGAAACGTATTGCATGTGGTTTCCGGAAAAACGGAAACGTAAACAAAACTTTGTAGCACAGTTATGCGTTGTAGATCTTGGGTGCTTTTTCTAATAGTGGACAGATGCATATAGCAATAGTTTTGTGGACCAAATACTGAAAACCTTCTTTATCTCGATCTTTAATCTTGAATTCCGACAATTGACACCAGTAGAACTAATCGAAAGATGGCAGAAGTTACATGTATTAACGCGACATTCAAATACTGTGGATTTCTGCGAAGCAGCTCTGTTATGCGGGTCGAATCGAACTCTTACCGAGTCGAACACAGTTCAAATGAGTCCGCTTTTCTTCTTAATTCGTTTCCTTTTGAGAAACGACACACACATGCTCTTATTGGGCGAATCCTGCCCTTGTATCCGTTTCAATCCCGGGCGCACGAGTCAATCTAAAGTAATTTTTTAACCCTCTTATCAGTCACAACACTTTTGTCTTCTGCGCGATTTGTGACGTCACAGCCTTGTAATGCGATCGTTTTGGTCGAGCGCAAAATGGAGACACTTTTCGAGTGCCAAATTCGAACTTTGCAGCTGGAAAAATATCCCATGCACAGGGTTCTACTCAGCAAAACTTACATATTTAGACTGAGGGGGTCATAAACTATCATATTTAGGAGAAAAAAAATTAGTTCAATTTATTGGGTACTTTAAGAACATCTTACGTAAGAACGTTTTCATGCTCAAAGTCTTGGCTCAGCACAGGCTTAAAAATTAGCCGTTCTTGTTAGAAAAATAATAATACGTCAAAATAAACAAAGAAACAAGAAAAAAAAGGTGAAAGCATTACGGTGCCTTTAAGGTTTTTGTTGCTATATTTTTGAAGAGGTCAGATGAAATTCACTCATTACTGTAAGCAGTGTCTCCGTTTATTTGTTTATTTCTGACAGAAATACAAGTAAATTCATCTGGAAAAGCTAAAGGTTCATTTTATTAATTTCGATTACCGAATGCCTTGATCATGAATTTCTGCCAAGCATAGTTGAATTGAAGATGACAATGCTGAAATGCAGCTTTTTTAATGTTCTTTTTCCTGAAGAATTGTGTAGAAAACAAAATGAATCAATAGCAACACAGTAGGAGCGTTTTTAATAACTATGACAGTCATACAGCAAATTAAACTGAAACCTGTTCACGAGAAAACGAACGAAAGAATGATGCAAATTAGTTATATCATGCTAGCCGCCATTAGCTAGATTTTTGCGTCCTACTTTTTGAGAAAAACTGCTGAAGACCCTAATGTTGCTTAATCAGATGTGTTTAAAGGCTTTTTCTGTAGGTTCTTTATCAAACAATATCTTGGATTCTGCTTTTTGTACAACACAGCGGAAATCGCCCACGGGACTGTTAATTTTGCTTTTTTTTTTGTTTTTGTTTTTTGTTTTGTTTTCTTGTCTGTTTTGTTTTGTTGTGTTCTGTTTTACGCTTGGTTAACGACAATGAGTATCCCGTTCAAAACTATAGTAATACGCCTGATAATAATAGTACAAATAAAGTAGACAAAAGTCCACAAAAAAGCGCATGAAAAAAATTGTTGTTGTGTTTTATTGCTTTAAATTGCACTGTACGCCTAAAATGAGTAGGTTACTTGTATGACATGCCAAGCATACGATTGATTGTTTAAGCTGGTGATTACATGATTAAGTGAAATTAAATTGAAATTCGCGTAGAAGTGACACAATACTCTTGAATTTTATGTAAGTTGCTTTTTTCTCTAATGCAAGTTTTCATGGTAAATAATCACTCATTTATTTGCCCATTGTCAGTGATATGAAGGTCTGCATGACATTGCAATTGTTTTAATGCTTGTCTCTGTGCCCAGCAGCGAGCTTAAAGCAGGGAACAAAACGTTTCAAATTTCTGGCGTTTGAGTGTTTGTTGACCAAATGCCTTGGACTGCGGTGTTAGCAAAGTGAAATCATGACGTCTTTAGTTGCTTGTTTGTAATGCACTAATCGTGATTAGTTAACGATGATTCAAGGCGTTTAATTGATCATTTTCAGTTTCGCACGATTTCGATCGAGGAAATGTCGAAATCACACAGGACCGGTTAAAAGAAGTAATAAGGTATCGAATGGGTGTAAATGGCAATGGCGCAAAACACTTTTAAACGGAAACTGACACTCTTTATTGCGGCACTCAAAATAGGCAAATTTACTCACTTACGGTACAGTTACATTTGAATCCTCGAAACCCAAATAAACTCTTAGATCCTTCCAATTATATTTTACTAGTAAGGACAGATAGTAGTATTTGTAGTAGAAGTACAAAGGAAACCTTAAGGAGGACAGCCTCTTGTATGTTTCGTTTACTGCAAATCATTGGTATCTACTTGTGGGCCAAATTCAAATGGTAGATTCCTTTCTTATCAAGTTCCAGATCCTGTCGCCTTTTTTCCTCTGAACTTCGTGTATGGAACCAGGGAAATCCAAGACCGAGTACCCCAAGGCATCACTAATGAGGTTATGCTGGCCCCAGGACCCGCAGGGCAACTAAATGGCGCTTACGAATTTAATGGAACTTCGAATAGCTTCATCGAGTTTTCCAACAGCGCCGGTGGAATTCTCGACGTTCGTTACTCAATCACGATGCTATGCTGGGTGTACTATAACGGCCAAGACGGACCTTTTTTCTTCTACCAGAAAGACCATTCAAATTGGGGAGTGCACTTGGCTACCTATCAAGGGAAACTTTATGCCCGCTTCCATACTCGAAACTACGGCTCTACTAATTACTTCTTGTCGAGTACCCTTTTAGAAGGTGGATGGAAGTTTGTCGGTGCATCGTACGACAACACTTCCGGGGAAGCCAAGTTGTGGGTCGATGGAGTAGCGGTTCAGTCACTGAATAATGGAGCCGGTCTTGAACTGGGTACACAGGACAAGGTTAGAATGGGAGCTGGTTTTTCATCTGGCTTTGGTTTCTTCAGAGGCAGAATCACACAGATGCAAGTTTATGATAAAGCTTTGATACAAGAACAAATACAAGAGACACAAGGTAAGAATGAGATGTGTCGCAGCAAATATGGCAGCGGGTTTTAAAATTTGGGTAATTTACAAGACGAATTTTATAAATTATATTTAATCGGCTTGAGAACCATCCGTCACTGTGTACCATGGGGGCTATATGTTTGGGTAAATACTCATCCGACTTAGCTTGACCGTTTTCGAGAATACGCCACCCCCTACCCTGGTGGGTTGTGAAAGTGCTGATGTTAAGTCAACTTAAGCAATGAACATCTTCCTACGTTAGTCTGCGTACAGACGACTCATCTTTTCTTTGCTTCACATGGAAAAGCGACGTCTGCTAATCACTATACCCGGCCAACGCACAGTTTACAGATATACGGCGAAGTAGAGTCTACACAAAAGTGCCGAGAAATGATTTCCTCGACAAATTTAAACTCTCCGGAAACTAAAACAATATTTCTGTTGTTTTACATCGCAAAAGGCGAAAAACGCAGCACACAGTTATAACCTGTTTTGACCTGTCAAATCAAAGCTCCGCTGAATTTATGCCGCATAAAAATTACCTAGAGTACTATTTATTGATGATAGCCAGTTAGTGTTAATTCTAACAAGGACTTCTATCAGGCAACCAATTCGAGTGCACTGTCCCTGTATTCCAAATAAACAGCTCAACACTGGAACTCGCTTGTCCGCGCGAAGCAAAGGAAATAGGAGACGTCTTCACAGCGTCTCCTACATAAGCTAACAAAGGAAAATTCCACATGTTTAAAGCACTTGACCTTTGTCAGATACAATTGCCAAACTTATTGTATTCACGTGTTGCACTGAAACTTATGATGCACTCTTGCTGAAATTTTCGAGTTCTATATAACAATACGTTTTCAGAAGTCTGCTTTCCAACGGTTCGGGAAGATACAAATATCACACTCCATGTAATTTACTCACAACGCCTACAATCTTGGTCAGTCTGACAGTTCACGCCCCTTCAGCGTCATGTAGAAATACTCTTGCCCCCCTCCCATCCGCTTACAATGTTGAAGCCAGGTATTGAAAGCAATGACTGATCTTCAAAATTGTTTGGGAAGGTGAGGAGAAGGCATTAACAGGTAACAAAAGTCAGAGGCAAAACGAAGAGTTACGATGGCGGAAAGGTGACATTTGAAGCACAGATGGTTAATGTACATTTCCTTCCTGCATTTTGGAGTCCACTGAACTGTTCTAAGCCAAAAAAATAACCTAATTCATTACCGCCTATGTATTTAAGGTAGAGTTGCTGTTGGTAGTAAATCTCCGAGCAGAAAAGGTCAGAGGTCAACATTGTAAGATGGATAACTTTAATAAATGTTACTTTCTCGATCACAGATGCTGGCCTTTGTGCTGGGAATCCATGCCAAAATGGTGGGAATTGCACAGGTGAAGACTATGATTTCCGCTGTGATTGTGTAGCAGGATATTCCGGAAAAGACTGCCGCCTGGGTAAGGACCTCAACCTCATCCTGTCCCTGAACTCCCTTACCCACCCTTTACAGTACATACGATCACACTCGGGATATGAATAGTACAGACCGCCACACAAGTTATAGGTGCAAGCTCAGAAAGCTCCCGTCAGAAACCACCAAAAAAATATCGGGAAAAAATACAAAACCTGTACGGAAGCTGTGAGGACAAAATTAGTAAAAATGCCGCCATCTTGTAAGTAACCACGCATTTTTCATAAAGTAAACATATTTCAAAAAAAAAAAAGGTTTAATACAAAAACACACAAAACACTTTTTTTTTTGCATTTTCTTCCCAAACGTAAGCTCAATTATCTCAGAAAAATGAAGGTTTCCCCCATTCTTTTTGGATTCCGACAGCCCTCGCTAAGGTGTGCTTTTCCCGCTTGGTCATAAACCGCTTAAAAATACTTTTGTATTGCATCGTCCTTAAAAAACCCGAGTTTCTTGGACCATCCCGAATTGCAGTCACAAAATTAAACTTTTCAAAATATTACCACCTAGCAAAAACCCAGCGAGGATTCTCATCCACCTTTTCCCACTTTTTCCTTACCATATTACGGGTATGACCGTCATCGTAGGTCGGTAAGTTAAATATCAGCGTGTTTAACCCTATTCAGACCGGGCTTTTTTTGACCTTCTGGGACCGGTGGGGAGGGGAGAAGCCCCCCCTATGTAACTTTAAAACCGCTTACGCTATGGCCACCAAGTTTGCACAGGATAGGGTACGCGCTAATCCTAACCCATACAGATACTGTGATGTCACTGTGACGTGTATGACGTCATCATGACATAATTTGTTTCTCAATGTTTCACTAAAAAGTTCTAAGGCAATAAATTTACTGAATACTGTGCCTGAAGGAGTAAAAATACTTTTTTTGGCATAAAAGGCATCTATAATATATTTTCTGAATGTATTTTGGAAACACATGAAATTTTGCAAATAAAGTTCATATTAGAGATAAAATGGTCATTTTGGTGTCCGCCATCTTGCATCCGCCATCTTGGATCTGCCGTCTTGCATTTCTTAAAATTCATCTGCTTCATTTAATAAACAAGAAAATGAAGCCAGTTGATTGTAAAAAGTTTATTTCATTAGTTAACAATATCATACACTTGAAATTTTTGGCGAATAGTGAATTTATAGCGAGAAATCACTTTTTCTACTGGTTAAGTCCGCCATCTTCGATTTTCACTTTTTAAATTTCACGTTTTCCTCAAACTAGCACTAAATTCCTTTTTTCATGAGCGGTTATTCCTAAATGATAAAGTGTTGCTGCAGTTAATGTAAAAATACAAAATCGACTAGAAAACGTTAAAATACCAGCGATTAAAGCAATAATCGTGATTTTTTAAAAACATGGCTGTCACAAAGCGGTTGCCATGGCAACGTTCCCAGTTAAATTTTAGGAAAAGTCACAAAGTTTAGTGGTACTAGCATAAACGGTTACGAAATACGAAATTACATAACTTCAAAGTTGAGGCGGGCCTCAAAAGTCCCCCCCCCCGGTCTGAATAGGGTTAAGGTGGCTCAAAACAGTTCTTTGGCGCGCGGAGATTGGGCTCGAATTTACCTGCGTGACTCAAAAAAAGAACGAAACAAGTCTTTTTTGCTTCTTTAGTGTTCCCATGTTAAAGAAATTATAGAAAACGACAGGATTTAGGTAGACATTCATGTCATGTCATCTTTTTGCCAGTTTGTAGCCGGGATAGTCGACTCACATATATGAAGCAGTTTGTTATATTGGATTTATTTTACAGTGCAGAGTTTCGCAGGCCTTGCAACCAAAATGCGCTGGAAAGGACGGAAACTACAAACGTCAATTTCCTCCTAATTTAATAGTGTATGAAGCTCTAAAGAGACACCTTTTTTTATAACGCTTCTTCCATCGCCTGCTTGATCATGTCACTGTATCTGAACCAGAGAAAACTCTTTTGGGGGAATTTTGGTTGGCGTTTTTAGGAAAGGCTTACAATTAGAGGAAATGTTTTTACCGTATATTTATATATTATGCACCAAAAACAGGACTCATTACAATAAAAACATTCTTGACTATTGTCTTTACGTCATAAAATAAAAGAAAGAATAAGAATAAACGAAAAAGCAAAGAATAAACGAATGATATTTAAACAAAAAGAGCGAGAAAATGCATTCACCTCAGTCAAAAAAAAAAGAACAAAAAAAAGTTAGGGAAAAAGAAAATACTACAAATAATCAAGGGAAAATTTGCTTTATGTTTCTCTAAAGACAACAACCTTAAATTCACTGTGAATCTAAAAAAAGACCCTTACAAGGGTATTTATAAACAATTAACGGCGCACATTATTTTGAACGAAAAGGAATGAAAACTTTCTTTTTTTGACAAGATCATTTCACGGGGAATATTCCAATTTTTCAGACAAAAGTAGTGTTTTCTTTTGGTTTGGTCGTAATATAATTCGATTTTCGATATAAGCTTAATGGAACGAAAAGGCTAAAAAACAATTGACATCGCGCTATATTTTTGTGTCTGCTGCGCACATGCGCTTAGCAGACACTGTGTAACCGTAAAGCTGTTAGCAGACTTCCGTAACCACTTTCGTAACCACTTCCGTAACCACTTTGGTCACACTACCGGACATGAAAATTCAACCATGGAAAATGGCTACAGATCAACTGCTGAAAGGAGTTTCGAAGCTATCGCTTTGCTACATTACAACAGGCAACAGCGTCGCTTGCTAGGATTCTCGCAGGGAAGTCTGTATTAACTGTTTTTGAGAAATTAAACTACAGACAACTGGCACGCTTAGATAACACAGTCAAGGCTCTGCCACTTTTCACAGACAAGACTCGCTGCCAACACAGCAACAGGCAAAGGCTCGAGATTTTCACTGCCAAGGTTCGGAAGAATAAATCCCAAAAACTGTGTTTCTCCCACTTTCATTCTTTTTCGGAGTTATCAGTGCAAATTGATAGACCAACAGCAGCTGTTTCACTATATTTCAATGTATTTTACTTTTTAACTCTGTTTGGTTCCTTGGTGGTCCCCCATCCAATTACTAACCCCTCCACACTGGACTCAACTTTGGTAATCAGATGTATATTTTCATTGTGGTAGATCTTCGGCTTGCTTGTCTTTCACACTCATGCAAGTGCAACATACACTAGTAAAAATCAGGAAAAGACAAAAATAACGAGAAAAAGATAATTATTTACACTAATTCTGTCGCAGATTCCAGATCATGATCGAGGGAGTCAAACGGCTGCCATTACTTGAAGCCCAGTTGCCCCGACCGCCCGAACAGCAAAGTTAAGCCCGGTTTGACGGGGTTTTAATTGGATGGGTGACCGCCGGGGAATCTCCCATGATTTAATATTGCAGCAAATACAGTTCATTCCTACCCTTCGCACACCGCGCGAAAAGCGCAAGTAATAACACCACGACAATTATGGAGCGTGACTCGTGCTGGGTGCCTGATGGACAGCATGGACCAGCGCGAGCTTTACACTAGCTTTCATATTTATTGGCATACCGTCAAACGTAGTTACGCAATCCTAAGTGTCAAAATAATTAAAACAAAAGGCTATCACAAACGTGATGAAAAATGTTACGAACCGTAATGAAAACGCTTTCCAGCTGCACGCTGTTACGTTGAAAAGCATTTACTTTGTTCAGTTTATTATGCATTCTACATTATCATGTTACGCAGAAATTATAAACAATTATTGGATGAGGTTTTTGCGATATCCAGAATAATCAAGGTCGAGGTAACTGTTATCAGCCGAAGCTGGAGGCTGAGGCAGATAACAGTTAATAAGACCTTGATTATTCCGGATATCGCAAAAACCAAATCTAATAAATGTTTTATTATACATTGTTTTACAGGTAAACAAAATAACGGCAAACAATTTCAACATTTGTGTCCTTCTTGTCTTTCGGCTTCTGAACGCTTTCTTCCTTAAGGTATTCGTGGAACAGTTCCTTCGCAATTTTTGCCAGACTTCTTTTGTTTTCCGAGTCTTTTTGTTTTAGCAATTTTTCAATTTCTTGCTCGGTTGAAGAAGCGAAATAACGAGCCATGAATTAACTTCGCTTTCAGATGCCTCCCACATTACTCTTGGAAATCATGCATTGCGCGCGCAACCTACAGATTGAAATTAGGAATATATGAAACTCATATATTTGAACTGCGGAATGAAGAAATAAATGTAAAGAAGATCCTCGCAGTTATCAACGCAACTTATGCAGTTGCGAAAAGAAAGCCTAAAAAAAAAAAATTCAGGCTTGCCGGGATTCGAACCCTGACCTCTGCGATACCGGTGCAGCGCTCTAACAAGCCTGATTTTTTCAGGCTTTCTTTTCGCAACTGCATAAGTTGCGTTGATAGCTGCGAGGATCTTCTTTACATTTATTTCTTCATTCCGCAGTTCAAATATATGAATTTCATATATTCCTAATTTCATCTTCATCTTTCCCGGGTATATTATGAACCAATATAAAGACCAGCTCCCAGTTGGCTTGTTAGCTCAATTGGTTAGAGCGCTGCACCGGTATCCCAGAGGTCAGGGTTCGAATCCCGGCAAGCCTGATTTTTTTTCAGGCTTTCTTTTCGCAACTGCATAAGTTGCGTTGATAACTGCGAGGATCTTCTTTACATTTATTTCTTCATTCCGCAGTTCAAATATATGAATTTCATATATTC
>Ga0126336_10001835_pt1:0-10000 | contig 11602 bp, 11 predicted proteins | sample SidCmetagenome_FD_92530 | JGI IMG/M metagenome (GOLD analysis project Ga0126336, IMG submission 92530) | Coral microbial communities from El Islote,Puerto Morelos, Mexico - Siderastrea C C metagenome | ecosystem: Host-associated > Invertebrates > Cnidaria > Coral | place: El... | reverse complement strand
TGAGTGGACCCCGTCCATGGGTGTTCCCAGTGCTGGTGGTACCAAAACCCTCAGGCAAGATACAGTTATGTGCTGACATGCACCAAGCTGACGTGGCAGTAAAACGAGAGCGCTGCCCAATTACCACCATTGATGAGGTTCTACAAGATTTGAGCCAGAGCAAGTTGTTCAGCAAGTTGGAACTCAAGTCTGCTTACCATCAGATTGAATCAGCTCCTGAATCGAGAGATATCACCACATTTGCAACCCATCAAGGTTTCTACCAATACAAACGTCCTACAAGAGTGTGATGGTGCCCACAACATCCTTGACAATGTGATAAAGCGTGCAGCCACTGAGGAGTAACATGGCAAATGATTTCAGAATGTGGTCCGGGTATTAAGCGGCAAGGGTTAAACGCTGAACCGTGACAAGTGCCAATTTAAGATGTCTCATTTAGAGTTTATGGGTCATGTTTTGTCTGCGCATGGGATAGGACATGCAGATGTCAAAGTGAAAGCTGTTGTTAATGCCTGTGAACCCAAGAATGCTGGTGAAGTAAGAAGTTCCCTGGGGCTTGTCAATGTTACCGCACTGTCTATTCCTGATCTTGCTACAATGTTAGCGCCTCTCCACAAGCTTACAAAGAATGGAGAACCATTTATATGGAGAACCAGTTGTATGGGGCCCTGAGCAGCAGCAATCATTTGACGAGTTAAAGAGGCGTCTGTCTAGTGCAGAGACACTTGGATACTTCGACAAGAATGCACCAACCAAAGTAATTGCAGATGCAAGTCCTGTAGGTCTGGGAGCTGTGCTAGTCCAACAGCAAGGAGAAGAGCTGAGAGTTATTAGCTATGCGAGCCACAGCTTGTTCAATACAGAACGCCTATATTTGCAAACTGAAAAGGAGGCTTTAGCAATTCTGTGGTCTTGTGAAAGGTTTCATGCTTACTTGTATGGCCGTGAATTTGAACTAGTAACTGACCACAAACCCCTAGATTGTGTCTTCTCACCTAAATCCAAGACCTGTGCCAGGATTGAAAGATGGCTTGTTAGAATGCAACCCTAACAATTTTCAGTTACGTACATCCCAGGCCCCAAGAGCATTGCGGATGCCTTGTATTGCCTGCTGCATCCAATTCCACCTTCAGCGGAAGAAGCCGAAATGGGAGACTGTAAAGTGGGTGGCCCAAGAGTCAATGCCTGTTGCCTTGACAACTCATGAAATTGAGAGAGCGTCAGAATATGACCCAGAACTACAAAGTATACGAGAACGTCTGTTGAATGGGAAGTGGTACGCCTTTGAATTCAAGGAGTATCTGCCTATGCGAAGTGAGTTAACTGCCGTTGGAAAGCTTGTCCTTCGTAGGAGTCAGATTGTGATACCAAAGCAACTTCATAGTCAGGTACTGGAGTTGGCACATGAAGGTCACCCTGGAATTGTATCAATGAAGCAACGTTTGCGAACCAAACTGTGGTGGCCAGGTAATGATAAAGAAGTGGAGAGAGTTTGTAAGACTTGCCATGGCTGCCAGTTAAATGCACGACCATCCAAACCTGAGCCGATGACACGTACAGAATTGCCGTCTGCAGCCTGGGAGCATCTAGCAGCCGATCTGTTGGGTCCACTACCCTCTGGTGATTATATTTTCGTCATGGTGGAGGACTATTACAGCAGATTCTTCGAGAGGGAGTTTACCAAAACTACTACTGCTGAGAAGATTGTGTTCATGCTGTCCAAGATGTTTGTCACTCATGGTCTCCCCTTGTCTTTTAAGGTTGACAACGGCCCACAGTTTGTCAGTGACCATTCCAGAAAGTACCTGGAAAAGAATGGAATTGAACACAGGAGGAAAAAATCCTTATGGCCACAAGCAAATGGCTAAATTGAAAGACAAAACCGCAGTATCTTGAAATGCCTGCAAACTGCTCAAGCAGTGGGTTGAGACTGGAAATCTGAGATGGATGACTTCTTAATGATGTATCATAGTACCCAACATTCTGCGACTGGTGTAAGCCCTGCAGAACTTTTGTTTGGAAGGCGAATTAGAACCAAATTACCACAGTTAAAAGAGTTTAGCATCGAAGACGAAGTGAGAGACTGTGACACTGAGAGGAAGGAGAAAGGAAAGGCGTAAGCAGACAGGAAAAGGAATGCACGTGAAAGTGAGATTCGAGAAGGTGATAAGATGTTACTGAGAAAGGAGAAAGGGAACAAACTGTCCGCGCTATTCAAACAATCTCCATTTACAGTTGTTCAGGAGAATGGAAACACTGTCCTTGTAGAAGCGGATGGTGTACAATACCACAGGAATGTAACCCATGTGAAAAAGTATTTTGAGCCAGATGGTGTTCTTACTGCTGCCAGTAAGTCATCAGATTGTACAGAGAGCCAGAGAGTACCACATGGATCATCAGGTGATACCACTATGCGGCAAGGTGATTCTGCTACCTCACACCCATCTAGAGTCAAAAGATTACCAACCAGATTTCAAGATTATGTTCTTGGCTGTGTCCAGCTGAATCTAAAGTAGAACGGTTAGGGCTCGAGTTGGCGTTAAACTCTAATTGAACATAAGCTGTTGCATTGCTGTTGTGTTATATTAAGTATTTTTGGACTACATCACATTTTTACAGCTGTTGGGAGTGTTGAGATCGTGATAGAACTTTCAGAAGGCATTCAAAGACATTTGCATGGATAATAAGATCATTTTGTTTCTTTTTTTTTCTTCTTTTCAAACCAAGTAATATTTCAAAGAGTGGAGGAATGTAGTATCCGTGTGCGTTTAGTCTACCCTCCCCACCCCCCATGTTTGTAAATGCTGAGCATGTGCAATTCGTGCAATTAAATGTGTGTGAGTTTTGCATTATGGCATGGTTTGGTTCAATCCTGTCGATTCGTGGTTAAATACGAATAATCTCTTGGTTCAGTCCGTGTATACTCAATACAACCCAATGCCAGAATTATTAGTAAAAGCCATTTTGTATAGATTACACTCACTCAGTCCTTCTTGTGCCTTCCCAATTCTTTGCGGGTGTCATCTAACTCATTCTGGATGTCCATCAACTGGTCCTCCAACAATTCTTTTTTTTCCTTACACACCACACTAATACACTTTGGAGGCTTGTGCTGTTTGGTCTGTTTGCGTCCAAAGTGTGGATGCAGTGGAACTGTCCTCAAAGTTGGCTCTGGTGTTGAACAATCCCTCACAATCTGTGTTATCACCAGCTCGTCGTGTTGAGAAGAAATGCTCAAATTACTTTCTTTCTCTGTTGTAGATGCTTTGTTTTGTTATTTTCTTTTCCTCCAGAGTTGTTGGAAACGTTCCTGGTTTTCTTTGCTGTATTAAGAGAAATGAAACAAAAAAGACTGAAGTGTTTCATCATGTTTTAGGCAAAAAACAACTTTAAATGGTGGAGGAAAAATAAGAGAAGGGAGAATACCAGATTGTATTTATTCTCAAGGAAAGTTTTCACTTCAGAAATTTGCACTTTCAGAAGATTTTTACCAAGAGAGTAGTGCAATTTTTTTTACTAGATGTGCAAAACATACAAATCCACTTTTGAAGTATCTACTGTTTCTTTGACATTAATTTGACTGTACATGTAAACTTTTGAATCCTAACCTCTCCTAAAGTTATAGTTCTTAACCCCATAGCAACTTCTTACCTAGATTATTTGTTTCTTTAAGTACTAGGGAACAAGTTGATCCTGTAGTCAGATGCAAAAAAAAGGTACCACTTTGCCCACAATATAGTGAACTTCGTCAAAGATTAGAGGTGCTGTGAAATATTACAAAGTTATCTCCGTATTTTTAATTAGGGAGGGACAACATCCAGGATCACCCTTTTAGTTTGAGACCTTTATTCTAATTCAACCACATCAAGGAGGGAGTCAAAGCACTTACATCACTCTTTAATACTCTAACCAAGACATTTTAAATCCAACACAAAAAAAATTCACTGACAACTGTACAAGGGCCCCCTCCACCCCCTACTCCCATGACCCTGGTGTCATAGCTCTATGACTTAAACATGCTTGGCAACAAGTTGATCATGTGATGTTGTGGGCACCAAAGGTTTTTTCTGAGAACTACATTGCAGCCTCAACTGGAAACTGTGCAAGAAAGGCCTCTGGCACCCTGGGTAATCATGCAATCACTTGCAATCAAAACTCTTGAAACTGCTGTGAATTTGTGATATGAAGTAAAGTTCAGCATAACATACCATGGTTTTCTTCACTGTTGTCACTTTCTTCGCTATTATCGTTTTCTTGATAGTCTTTCCCAGAACCCTTTCTCTTTCTTTTCGTCTGTGGCTTTTTACCTGAATCATGATCCCCAGTAGTCTCAGGAAACTCATCAACATCGCTGGCAGTGGTACCATGGCCAGTAACCTCATTTTCCAACTGGTCATCCGAGAGACCAAAACATTACCAGTATACTAAAATTAAGAAGTTACCAGAAATGTCTTATTTCCCTCAAGATGATGGGTGGCGAATGGTACCCAGAAAATCCTGGGTCTCGGAAAATTTTGGTCCGATCTGGAAATCTTGGAAGCCTTTTTGATAAGTCAAGAAGTCTTGTTTTTTGTATTTCTTTGTGTCTCGGGGTCTTTGGCCGCAAGGTCTCGGGGTCTCGGATTTTTTATTTCAGCCGAGGGTCTCGGTCAAAATGTATCGTTGTGAGTGAGGAAAGTCAGTGTCGCACAGCCCGTTCGTTACATTCTACTTACTCTAGTCGGTCTTTGGAAGGAAGGCCTGAGGAGAGAAATGGTTGTCTCAAATGGCACGCATGCCCATTTGATCAGGTTTCTGCTGACAATAACAATACGCTCATCATGAAGTTTCAGACGCCATATTGAAATCGCTTGAAATCGTGTGGATTTGAAAAGTGTGTACGATCGTAGTATTTGGAATATACGGGCGTGACACGCCAGTATATTCAGTCATGGTGAAGAATTTTAAACTCTTGTCGTATCAATACTCTTAAAATACAAACTTAAAAACAATAGGTTTTTTTTCTTACCGTGTTAGTCTGATGTTTTGTGCTCTTTGATCTTTGTAGCACTTCACGTTCGTTAGTCTTGTGCTGTGTTGTGTTCTTGGGTAAGACACTTCACTAGCTCTCACAGTGCCTCTCTCAACACTGGAGTGTAAATAAGTCATGGTAGCGGTGATCTGTCAGGAAAATACAAAAAAAAGTGATGGGCGGCAACCTGGGATGAACTGAAATTCCATTCACGGGGGAAGTAGCAAATTTGCCAATGCGTTTCATGTTAGGCCACTTGGCACATGAAGACTTTACTTTCATGTCACATGTTACTGGCTATATCTGTGTGGAAGTCTTAGAGATCGCCCTCTGGAGGTTATTGCACCATTGTCTTCTCCGACTGTCATTTCTGTGGTGGATTCTTTCGTGGGAATTCGGCTTAATTCTGTCACACACTGATGATAAATAACTTCACTGATCTCCAAATGAAAGTCATCCTCAACGTAACTGATGGAGTCATCTGCTGTTAGCTCACATACAACTTGATCCAACTTGACCATACTGGTAAACTCATGCTGAAACAGGAAACAGTCCTCTGAATCTAGTATGTGTGCATTTTTCCTGCACTTGGTTGGTGTGGTCTCCAGTCCTGCTCCAACATTCCAAGCAAAAACATTCCAGAAGCCCAACCATCGTGTGACACCAGAAGGGTGGATCCTTTTCCAAGAAATACATTTTGTTTTGTTACGTAACGGGAGACAGGATTCAGAATCTTTCACACTGCCTTCATTTCTGCGAGAGATGTCATCATCATCGCTTTCACTACTGCTCGACTCTTGCAATATAATGTTGTTCCTTATCTCCGGGAGGCAAGAAGAAGGGTTGCGGTGAGTGTTTGATGGCCATACGCAGAAATAGGAAGGGTTCCGGGAATATCCTTTGTAAACTTAGCTCTTACTGAGAGCTGTCGTGTTGCCTTCCCATACATGTGGACCCACTTTCTCAGCTCAGGCACCTCTTCGCTAGTTTGGTGATGTTTTATTGGCCATGGGATTTTTGGTAAATCTCCAAAGCTAACCATGCCTTCTGGAACCTTATAGTAAGATCTTCGGTTTGTGAAATAGATGAGGCCACACTATGTCGTTCTCTTCACTGTTTCTTCTACTGCAGCAGGAAATTGATGAGCGTACTGCAGGACAGAAGTAACATCATATACCTATCTCATTCTTGAGTTGAAGTGCTCTACAGTAAGGGTAACCAGTGATTTTGGGCAAATGTGACGAACGTATGTTGTATCAACAGACTGTATTTGACCTTGTATAGACTTTAAAGCTTCCAATGTCATCCTTGTGCTATGAACAGTCTTTGAAGAGAGTACATCATGAGGTCCTTCCACTGTTGCTCTTCCACTGGCATTGATCTTTGCCTTGTTCATGGCTGCTTCGAAGTAGTGTGTAGCACCTACCATAAGATGACTTGGGGTAGAAATTGACATGGAGCACAAATGAATTCCACGAGAATACAATGTTCTCACCCGCTGCGAGAAGTTTGCCATTGACCCAGTTGGCCATATAAGCTTTAGCGCCCCAGCTCCAGTGTCGGTTACAAAAAGTGAATCGCCCTCGGCAGGTAAATCTGTTGGTTGAAGAAATGATGCCGTTTTCTCACAGCCATCACTTGGTGTTTCTCCTCCTGAGCCGATTACATACTCTGCAGAATTACCATCACCGAGTCTTCCAATCTTGCGAGCGTTGACATCAGTGAAGTAAACGTCCCCTGAGTGGAGAACAGTTAAGCTGCATGGTCTGCTGCAGGTTGTGGTATTGTTGTCAACCAGCTTAACATATGTTGGCTCCCCATTTTCCACAACAGTGTCAATCATATAGATTCCACCATCATCCTGAGAATCAGCCACGTAGAGATCACACGACTCTTTACTGTAGGCCAAACCTGTGTTGCACGCCTTTCTGGCCATAGTGATGAATAGCTCGACAACTCGGTTTAGCTGTGCTCGAGTGAAGAGGAGGAAACTTTCAAAATTGTTGCAAAATCACGCTGTGATACATACAGATGGTCACGTTCTTTGTCGGCAGTTCTGCCACTAAACTCGTGTCCATGCTATCCCTTCCTCTTAATGCAGCGTCAGTGACAACAGCTTTAAGCTCTTCTGAACAAGACGAGTAAAGTCGCGCCATCCGCAGCTTATGAACATAAAACAGTGAATAATGCAGTTGAATTTGTTACTGAAGACGGCTATGGTACAAACAAAATCAAAGGCCACCAGAGGCAATTGAAAGTACACCTGCCAACACATAGGAGAAAAAAGGAGCATTTTGCCTCATATCGCGGAATTCATTTGGTGCTATGTCAATTGACGTCAATTGTTCTGGGTATTTTAAAAGGATGTTGCTAGTGTTAATAACATCGATTAATTCACGCAGATGGATTAACATGAATATTAAGGATTGTTTTCTTTTTGCGAATTGAACATTTGTCATGTTGTAAAGACGAGTATTAGAAACAACACTTCGTCATTTAAGAAGCAAAGACGTTTAAACCAATGTCTGCCTAATGAAATGAACAAATCTCAATCATCTTTCAATAGTGGTTTGCAAACTGCATCTGGTGGGGTCGATGCATCTTGCATGCAGAAGATTGGTCATGAATTCGAAAAATTCTAAATGGGTTAATCACGGTGGTTTCACCATGTAGCCAGGTTGCTCTATTGAAGTTTGCCCCACATGTAACCAAGTTCAAGCCACAGTTAAACAAGTTCGCCTCCAAAGTCGATCGAGTCCCCCCCTCCCCCACAATCGAGCAAGCTTTTAGTTCATAAAAAGATTGTTGTGAATGATTGTCACGTTTGTGGGGCCACTGCGGGGATCTCAGTGCGAGCGAAATAGGGCAGAGTGCACTTTGTACTCTCCCCAGATTTCGCCTTCTTTGAGAAAACAAGATGGCGGCCCCTCAAACTCGATCAATCATGACAGCCATTCGGAAAAAGACTGTGAATAGTCTAACAATAGTATACAAAGGAATGGGTACATCGGGTGTTCGATAAAGTTATTGTTGTTCATAGCTTTTATTAGGTATTTTGGCTCCTAAAGGAGCCATTTTGGTGTAGGACCTGTAGAGTTCAATGTCAGGTGCTAGGCTTTACCTACAGGACTTTTGGTTTACTCTTCTACTGGGCCATAAAGATAGGCACATGCCCTCAAGAGCTGGTTCGCCGTCTTCGCCTCTGTTCTGTATGAGTCCCAAAGGTGGAAGACCTTGGACTGGAGCTCTCTGTATGCTTTCCTCTGGTGCTGCTGCAACTTCTCTGACACGAGCCTGATCTGCAGGGATGCAAGCTTCGCTTCCTCGTGAAGCAGCTGGACCATCCTGCCATATAATGATAAGTTGGACCTCCCTTGGGCATGTCTGCCATTGCATTGTGCCAGCCTTCAACATCGTTGTTCATCTGCACAGAATGGCTGAACACACACACACCAGCTAGGGTGGAGATAGTTATCCACGTACTGTTGACATGTTCTACAAAACCATTGTAAGGACTCTGTTGCGGCATCTCGCTTCAACTGATTGAACATTGGTACAATCTCATCTTCTGGCAGGATGAACTTCCACAGCAGTGAAAAAAGTACCATGGTCGGTAGTGTACGCTGTCTGCAGGCCAATTTCATTTATCTATAAATAAGTAGAGACCGAAAATAAGTAAGCCGGTTTCATTGGTAAAACCTATTTCAACAACCCCTTTTCCAATGTTTATACAATGTTCAGTTACAGGTTTGCAATTATCGTAAACCTCAGTTAAATTTGAATGGAAAATAGAGTATAAGAAAAATTGCTAACATACCTTTCTCCACAGTGCTTCTGTGTAGTGAAACAGACACCATGACTGAAGTCAACATTCAGCATCAGATCTCGTAGCTTCACACTGCCATCTCGTAGTCTACATGTAGGGTGATCTTCACAACTGGCGGGACAGGAAGCATCTCCAGAACTGCTTTTACGACAGCTCTGTAGAGGACTGGTTTCATGACAGTTCTGTAGTCTTTGGTCTTTTTCTGCGGTCGTACTTGTGTCCCTAAAACTCTCATAAAAAAACACAACAAATCTTCGGTCGGATGGCACACTGCCAGTTAGTGTTGTTGCCCCGCCTTCGTTTGACATTGTAAGTGAAACCACGACTGTCTACAAGTTATGGTTTACCCCGGTTAGTGGATTCCTCCATAATCTTGAACTCCAGATGGAGATTGTCCTCCTAAGGCTGGGGAACAGGTTTGGCATGGACAATTCGTTGGTAGCAATGGCTTCAGAAGGTAAGGAGAGGGCTGGCAACTCCTGAGAAAAAAAGGCTTTAGTCACATTTTCGTATCAATAAGAACAATTTTGCTGAAATTGAAGCCTATCCAAGTTTTAAGAATCCTACAGTTTTTGATCATGAAATTGAACTTACCAAAGTTGCATCGACGTTAAACTCAACGGTTTTACACAATAGACAGCTTACACAGTAGACTTCTCAACTCCTGAATGCTAATAAAATTCAAACACTCGCTTGTGAATATGGTTCTGCTAAAATGCACTTTGTTTGTTTTGATCTCTCAAACTCCCAATTGATAAATCCTTGCCAGTAGCAGCGCATCACTAGGGATTTGTGAGCGATAACTATCGGGCAGTGTTCTCCCTAGATTTTTCCTCAACAGGTAAAGGAGTTTTCCAAGCCGGTAAAGAAATAATGTGGATCTCAGCCACCTTCTTAATGTCAGAGTAAAACAATAGGAATAAAAGGAAAAGGGTGTTTTTATTGTTTTGGAAGTGCATCCAGGCTTAAGAAAAAACTTTGAAACTAAGTGTTAATTAAGAGCGTCTGTCAATGAACACCCTTAGAATCTTCATGCAGATTAGAAGAACAAGTTTTTCTCGTATTTACAAGATCAAATGTGTATGTCATAGTCTTAAACTAACATTTAGGATTTATGTCAAAACTACACTCAGCTGGTCATTTACAAAGTTGCGCATTTAGTT
>Ga0126336_10001834_pt1 | contig 11604 bp, 7 predicted proteins | sample SidCmetagenome_FD_92530 | JGI IMG/M metagenome (GOLD analysis project Ga0126336, IMG submission 92530) | Coral microbial communities from El Islote,Puerto Morelos, Mexico - Siderastrea C C metagenome | ecosystem: Host-associated > Invertebrates > Cnidaria > Coral | place: El Islote,Puerto... | reverse complement strand
TGGTGGGCACTTTATGCTCCCCCTCAGGCTCAGAAACTAAAAAAAAGCCCAGGCAAAATAGGGTTAAATGAGTCACCTTCCCATTTGCAGCAAGTAACTACATAATCGTAAGAAGTGTAATCAATGTCTTCAAACGATGGAGAGACAGAAAGATATACAATTTCCTGCCTAATTGATTAATACCAGGGCTTTATTGTTGAACCTTACATGACAATAAATCGTATTTTAAGCTTGGTTTTTTAGAGGTCCTGAGCCCCCGGGGAGATGGGGGAAGGGGAAAGGGGCATAAATTGTCTCCCTTGTAAACTCAAAGAATACTCAAGTTTTTCGGCTTTTTTCCGGGTCATGAGACAAAGTATTCGAGTTTTTTTTTCAAGTTGTGACAACCAAACTGTTTACTTCGAGATTAACAGTATGAGCAGATGATGTCGCATGACGTTGAAATTAAGTCATAATTTCCAATCAGCAGCTAGCAAGCGTAGCGAGCTTTTCTGTGGAATTTTCCGCACGCGTGAGGCATTTTGCTTTTATAGTTCTGTTGCCAGGACCTCACCTCACCCCACCTTAACAAAAGGAGCTAAACCCTGTGTGGCACTCGATGCATACTTTTGGCGTTCGCATGCGCTTCTTCCGCCAACCAAAAGCCACAAGTACCCTAGGGGATCAGCACCAGTCGATCGAGTCCCCTTGGACGGGCTACTAAAAACAATAATGCTGTGCAAGTCGTTAAGCGTTCAATGCTTACTTAAAGCATCTTTTACAACGACGTTTTCAGTCCAATTTTGGTCCTAAGAAAGAGAGACTTGATTGAACAAAGTTTTGGCGAACGAAAATCAAGTGTTGAAAACCCAGAACAGTTATATTTTATTTGAACTCGTGCGGTAGCGAGGTATTGCCATTGGACAATCACGTACCGATTTGAAAGTAATTTTTTCTTGTTTTAAGTTCCACAATCTCTATTGACGTTATTAGGGTTGTGCCCCTAATGCTTTCTCTTATTGCTCAAATGGGAAGCAGCGGTTATAAGCCCGGTTCTCGTTTGTGATAAAAGCCACTCTATATGTAAGCATGAATGAAAATGTGGATCGAAATGCCAGCAGGAGACAAGCAAAAGTCATACAATTGCATGCATGGAAGGCAAGAAATATTTCTCTTTTCTTACGTTTGTGCTTGTTTCACAAGTGGCATGAAATAAGCACAAGCACAAGAACTGGCCAACGCTGCATGACTGCATGTGCATATGCTGCTTGTATTTGGCAAGTGGGAACTAGCATTAAATAAAAGAGAGAAAATAAACGTTTCCCTCATGTATGTCACTAACTTACTTATGTTTACCACGCCCGACCTTTAATGATTGGGGTTGCAATGTAATTAAAGCTGCAAAACACTACATAAATTGAAGAGTGCCAACAAGCCGAACTCTGCAGTTAATACTTTTTGGTATGTGGTTGAAGTAAAAAAAAAAACAAAAGACGACAATTACCATCAGTGTACCCTTAACACTTCGTTTATGCCCGTTAAAATCACAAAGAAGGCGAAGTTTATACAATTAAATAGAGTGGGATAGTGTATTCAATTCGATATTTATAGAGAAAAAATAATGGAAATGGTTTACATTGTAGGTAGTATCCTCACTCCGGATGAAATTTCAAACACCTTTATCAACGCTTTACACACACTTTGTTCCCTCCAAAAACATACAAATGAAACAAAGTTTCTTGTTAAGTACGGCAGCTAGTGTATTCAGCTGATGTTTAGGTCCTGAACAACGCGAATGACAAAACTACTAGTTTGGTCCATTAACACGTAGGTGTGAGAACTTACTCGCTTAAGTTTGAAAAGTTGGCCACTCTGAAATCACAAAAAACTAACTCCTCCACGCGTGAGCAGGCGGTATTTTGCGAATTCTGCAATACGATTGGTTCCTTGAGCAGTCAGAATTTTCCTATCCCCGACCACAGTCGTGGTAACCGCGCGAAACCGATCGTCAGCTCACAATTCTGACAGGTGTTGTGAGTGGAAAGTCCAAACAAGTAGGGGAATTAAAGGCCAGGCAATTCCTTAAAAAGGCGAGTACGTGCCTTTTGACTCCGATACTTGCTTCAATTGACTTCATTCGTCCAAGAATGTTTTTAACTGGAATTTTTCTTTTTCATCTGTCATGAATGAAGGCAAAAGCCAGCACAAAATGTGCTTTGATTTAAACTGAAATTACACTCAGTCTGATCAGCCTCGCTAAATGGTAAAATTGTTTATTTGTCAAGAACCAGCACATACGTTTACAAGTTCAAGGCAAAACGTAAGAGATGATAGGGTAGATTTTCGTCAAGAAAATTAAGCTTAAACTTAAACGTTTGGAAAGTTTATGATTACATTCGCTCCCCAGTTTCCTGTCACCTGACTTAATGAGACTTCCGCGCGAATCTGCAACCTTCCAACAGATTGCCCTGCAATCTCCCAAATATTGGAAAAATAAATATGTCATTTACTGGTCTAGGTCGGTCCGTATAGGGAAAAACTGTGCCTCGGACTTCTGAAGATCACGGCACAGTTTTTCCCTATACGGACCTCCCGACCGATAAGTAACGTATATTTAATATATAGATTTAGCCAAGCCTAAAAGCGAAGCCCCCCTTTTGTTTTTGTTTTTGTTTTTGTTTTTGTTTTGCAGGCTCTTGTTAATTTGTTCATTCAAGTTCGAGTTCGGAACTTCGAGAGCCGAACTCGGCGCGGCGGAGTAGTAAGCCGGCAATTAATCCACTAGACCATGAGCGTTAATTGCTATCCTCGGGTGTTAAGTTTACTACTTATTTCTTTTTTGTGACAAGCTGCCTATCAACATGAAAATGCTGGTGTTTTCCTGGCAAAATGTATTCAGATCGCCACAAAAACCATGGTTGTGGACAGAAAAAAACAAAAAGCACTAGTTCTGCTATATTTGGCATCGAAACTGCTGCGAAATACTGCGAACTCAAGTGGTGTGCCGACCGAGTTCGCAACAGAACCAACAAGGCAAATTTGAACTTTTCGCCTAAATTAAAGTTTTCTCCTTCCACCAAAAGGACAACTGAGTATTCTTTTGAACTTTTTTTCCATTAACAAATTTGTTTTTGACTTTTGTTGTCTTTGCTTGTTTTGCTACAACGCGGGTCACCATGCGATTTCGCGCTAAAAGCACGGGATTCAGCACAGGATTATATCCAGTGTATGCCACTTCATATTGGTGACCCTGTGGTGTGGAAGGACGGACGTACGTGCGGACGGACGGATGGTCACGTGACTATTACGTCTCTATCTAAATTTCTTGGCTTGAGAGAATACCAAATTTGCTTAATTAGCAATGGTGCTCCGCTCACGCGCTACCGCGTGGGCTCCGTTAAAAATGACAAAGTAGTTGGTTTTTGGCAGGAAGTAGGACTTGAGCTCGAGGGCAGTCGTGCCCGATATTCATGTTATCGGAATGATGGCTCAGTCTATGGCAAGCAAGGCCAGAACGCGAAGGTGAAAGTAACCTTAAATTTGATTCAGTTAACTGCTTTCAATTTCGAAACTTTTCCATTCGTGAATAGGAGAAAATTACAGTGATACCGGATTGAAATTGAAAACTGAACATGGGAAAATTAAAAATGGGAAATTGAAAATGTGAAATTAGAAACTGTCTAGTGCTGTCGGGAATTATCCAAATCAGCACCCATCAGTCTTTAACTGCCAAAAGTATGAACGAACGGACTTGTACAGTTATCAACGCAAACTATTTTCTACTGATACCTGAAATTAGCAAATGCCTGATAAATAAACAATTCTGATCGCTTCCACGAACTTTTTGTAACAACTACACCAGCTCACAGATAAATGACTTTAAAAATTATTGAACCATCCAACGTCCTTCAAGAAATTAATCTTAGAATCATTTAAAGTATAAAAGCGTCGCCTTCCGTTCGACTGCAATAACCTGAAATCGAACCGAAATGCTCGAAAATTTCTCTGGAAACAATTTAAGTTGAAAAGTATAGTGAATTACTGTACGAAATTAAAGTGAAATTAAAGTGAAAAAGTTGGTAAGAAATAGTGAGAAAATCTGGCATAATTCACAAGTTACGCTTTTAAGCTTTCTGATTCTGGGCACCACCAAAATAGTAGAGGAATTTCTAGAGACAAAAAACAGGTTTTGAAACTTTGCGTCTTTCAAAAGGGTGTGCTATTCCTGCTTGATTTGTCATTTCTATTGACAGGAAGTATTTTTAAGGAAATGGGGAAACTTTTAAAATAAATCGATTTCTTGAAAGGTGCTGACTCAAACGAGGCATGCACTTCATTCTTTGAAAGTAAATTAAAACTTTAGAATTTTAGAATAGGGCACCCCAGGTTTGTTTCTCAGAACCCTGGTATCGCTGGAATATTTTATTCGCAAACCGGAAAGTTTCGAAATTGAAAGCAGTTAACTAATTAATATTTAAGGTTCCTTTCATCTTCGAGTTCAGACCTTGCATTTCACAGATAGCACATCATCCTGGTAATTTGAATATCGGCTACGACTGCTTTCGAGCTCCAGTCACAATTGAAAAGCTGACGGCTCCTCTACCATTCTCCCCGTAGTCGTGCCTCGTGTTATCATTCGTTTCCATCCCTCACAAAACCATCACTTTCCTGTAGTGGCAATAAACCTTGGGAATTTCATATTCGACACCTACCACCGGCAGTGAGTTCTCACAATGCACCTTGTCATAAATTAGTTAAAGCGTACGAAAAGCGGGAAATAATATTTCCCATCCCCTATATTTCAAGCAACGTTTGTTGATAATTACCCCACGACCTCACTATTTTCTCATTTCTCAGCTCCCATTTTTAATTTCCCGTTTTCATTTTCCCATTCCCCATTCCCTATTCTGCACTCCCCACTCCCCATTCCCGATTCCCCGTTTGAGTAACATCTGTTATTAATGTACTGTGAAGATGATTTTAAGAATTTCTGACAGTTTTACGCTATTTCAATGAATATCGAGCAGTCACGTGAGAATTGACCACGCCCTTTCATATAACATTTACCTTATCATGGGTACAATTTTGACATTTTGTTAAAAATTGAATGCGATTCTTGTATTAACAAAAAGTTGCAATAGAAATAAGAAGGAAAAAGGTTGTCATCATGCCAAGATGAAGCTACGAGCCAGCGAGCATCACGAACGACGTCATAACAATGACCATATATCGAGTTTTCCCTTGTTTCAACATTTTGTTTTAGCCTTATACTAGCAAAATGGAAATAACATCATCGTTGCTACAGTTGGAGAAAAAAGCTTTATTGTTTGTCTTGTCTATTGTCTAATCTGAGTCATTCCACGAGCACTTTGTCTGTGACGGGCTCATGATGGTGACTTTGGTTGAATTCATGTAAAATTAACGAAATCAAAATAACAGGACGTTGCTCGTTACACTCAAGTTTAAATCTGTCTGCAATATTGTTAATCAATATTGTAAATATTGTTAATAAATCTAAATTCTTTCAAAAACACTGAACTAATATTGCTTTTTATACAAATGACTTTGAAGCGTTTTAGCGCAGGTTGATGCAGCAATTAGCGTCGGCCTTGGTGCATCTACACAGCCCAGTGCACAAGACATGCGACTGTCTGCGATAATAGCGAAGGGTCGCGCAGCCAGTAGTGCATCGGCATGAAACAATCTCCAGACAAGCCTTCAGGATTGGATCTAGTGTCATTAAGTCAGGGACCAGTAGATCTTGTGCTAGCGTCCAGCCTGTCTCCTGTGGGTTCGAAAGCACCGGTTTCTAAATATGTGCTTGGTGTCACACCACGGTTTGGTGGTGGCATCTCTTCAAGTGTTGCTTGAACGCGCCGCTAGTCGGTGGTAGCTTTTTTGGCTACTGACTTTGCAAAATAGCAGAACACGAGCCAAGCCCAATGAGTCCTCCGATGTCTTATATATTCGACAAACAAACTTCTCTGCAGATGTGATGGTGTCAGCATCGAGGTCGTCTTCGCCCACCGAGAAGAGAATATCAGAGTGCTCTGTGAAAACTTTCCACGAGTCTTCTTTGAATGTCCACAGATGAACGAGGTGCCTTCACAGTCGGCGATGGCGTGAGTTGGTAACAATGCACTCGACGAGTTTCGAGGAAGATTTGCTGAGACCTCTTCCAAAGGTATGTACTTGCCCATATCCACACCTTTAAAGAGAGCTTAGCGTGATGCGCCAGAAGAAGTAACAGCACTTGTGTGTCTCGAGCGGAAACTATTTCTTTGACGGCATGACAGTAGACTGACTGCATAAAGAACAAAACTCGTATTGGCTTTTCCTTGGTTGGATCTCAAAACGGCTACATCAAGGCTAGGATCCGAGCAAAGAACATCCTCTTCGTTTGAACAACCGCCAGATACTACGATTGTAGTGTCAGCAGGTGCTTGTGCGAAGTCCGCTTTGTTGTCTCCTAGTGCCAGAAATGCTTGCCACTTCATCGGTAACGGAATATCTTCTTTCAATAACTCTACGCACAGGCCGCGCCGTGTTCGTGGAGCCTCGACTTCTTGTCGTTGCTTTGATGGAGTGCCTCCGATAAAAATCGAATAACATATCAATCCTCTGGTATCCAGAACCTTTCCGTAACACAGCGTCTACGTAGCTAGTCTGCAAAGCCACCGAAAGTCTTTTCTTTTTCTGGTTTTCCAATAGCTACCACCAGAGCAAAGCCATTGATGAACAAAGCAGCATTTCCGGACCCCGGGCACTTGACGTTTTCTGTGAGAACATCTGCTAAATTATGCTTGTTTCCCGTTTGCATGGTGTGTTCCATTTCTGCGAGAGACGGTGGCGCCGGCATGCATTAACTCATGCTGCAATGTGGCTTTCATGTTTACCTCGCGCCTGGCTTCATACGCCGTCACTAGACAACATAAGACACTCCGGTCCACACGTAGAATCGTTCTCTTCTCAGAGCCAGTTGCAACACTTTTAACTTCATACAGGCTGGCAAATGTAGGCGGATTATTCTTGCGAATAGTGTCACGGACGTTTTCCTCTGCTCCTTCTTCCAGTTCCCGTTCTTCTTCTTCTCTGTCTGAAGACAGTAGCCTCCGTTCCACGAAATTTTCAAGCTGGGACTGTCCCAAAGAACGAGCTTGGACGAGAGACTGTTCAATTTCTGGAGTTGCAAGATCTTTTGTGGCAATATTCTGCAATGTCCCATTTGTCTGTGACGAGAACACCCCAAATTTTCGTACTGTAGAATGTAGAGCATTCTCAGCTCCATTATCCTGCTTCTGTCTCTCTTCGCCATTCTCTTTGTGGGTCAAGCGGTCGTCGTTGTGTATGTCAAACATCGCTAATGTTTGCGCAGCAAAGTGGGCGCGCAGGTAATAGGATAGAGCCCGTCTGCTAAACGCTGAGGGTGTCTTTGTGATACTAACGATACCGCCACCCTTCTTTCCAGTCGCATATAACCATTCCTGGGCCTAATCCAGGCTTACTTGATTGAATTTGGCGCTGGAGCGCTTGACTACAAAATTTCCCCTCAGGAATTCTTTTAGCAACAGTGTAGGAAGCTGGTGCATCTCCACTAAGTATATGGCACCCCATTTGGCGTAGTTGCCGTATGTGGTTGTACCTCATGAAGTAAGGCAGCATGCACCTGCAACAAATATAGATATAAATATGTTTAAAAAGTAATCAGCATTTAACTAACAGTAGTTCCCCTCTACCTGAATGAGTAGAGATTTAAGTCCCAAAGGCCTTTCCGTTGTGCTCTCGTAACGATCAGTAAGATGAAAACTATATCCAGATAATGCGACTAGAAAGCAAAGTTGACGTCTGCTGCAGACCGCTGAGCCACCTAGTCCTGCACCAGATCCTTGAATTTGCATGTAGAAGGAAAAGAGATATGCTGAGATTGTTTACACCTTTACCCCGTAATTGAAAGTAAAACTTACTCTGAGCTCTTCAATAGCTCCATAAGTTCCTCTGTGTATTTGTCTGCCAACAGCGCGGTGATTTTCTCCATGAGACTTGGGTCTTTGATCTGAACAGGATCAGTGAGCTAGGGCAGTAGAAGCCTCCACAGGGCTTGGAACGTTAACTTGTGACTGTGACCGTTTTTTTTTTTTGGAGAACTCCAAAAATGGAAACCACTACCCGGTTAATCTTTAGCTGAGACGTGAGACGTGTGTCGGAAACGAAAGGAAGTCTCCCCTCTACAGAATTCTGATCAAAATAAATCATTCTGACGCGAAGTTCACCCGCAAGCTGATCGCGGGCGGCCGCCGATTAAAAGGCGCGAAAATTACTCGTGTTCCCAAATTCTCTTACCGTTGACTGTTTGGAAAAATAGTCCTCCGCCGCAGTTTTTATAGAGAGGGACCCCTTTGTTTGGTATGAAAGGGAGGGAATTGGAAGAAACGGTTGGTACCATTAGAAAGACGGTGTTGTAAAAATTAGTAAAAACTTTTTTTCAACTTTTGGTTAAAAATCTTGCTGAGTAGGAAGACCTAGGAGTCAAAAGAAACTTTCAACATGCGCTTTCTGTCCTTTACTCTTAAAAGAAAAAATAACGCCCCTTTTAAAGGAGTGTATTCGCTAATCTACAACACAGCCACAACAAACGGCTGATTTATAGCGGAGCACCATTGCCAAGCAAATTTGGTAACCTATCAATGCGAGAAAATTTGTTTCTGATGTCAGCGTACACCCGTACGTACGTACGTCCGTCCGTAAAGACTCGGGGGGGGGGGGTGAGGGAAGGCCCAAGGCAACCCAACTGGGGGAGAAGAATGTCACCTTTTCTTGGCGGGAAATCGCGTGGTCCTTTTAGGAAATCGGTGCAGCAAAACGATTGTTCGACAGCGTTTAAGTTTTAAACTTGAGAAAAAATATCAAATATCTATAAATGGAAAGAAAATGTTCAAAATAATACTCAGAAACCGAATATTTTACTGAAAAGCCTATTAATAAATTTTTCCCACAATTTTGTTACCGTTCGTCGCACTTTGTGTATACGCTTTTAATAAATGAGTACTAACGACCTAGTTTCTCGCGGCCTTAGGTTTCCTTTGCATCTAGTGTAAGGTCACCCATTGTGTCCGCGTGGGCTCTTGTTTAGTGTTTTTTTTCAGTCTTTGTGCCGGTTCCAGAGGACAGAGCCATTAGAAATGCAGGTGTAAAACACGCATTTTCCTGCTAGCTGTTTGCATTGCAATGTTTTCTTTCCCTCTTTGTAAGCATTCTGAAAACACGTTTATAGCAAATCGAGAGCTTGCCAAAATCTAATGTAACCGCTTCCCCAAAGTTTCCCCGTAACTAGCTTGGATGTATTTTCCTAGCCTATGAACAGGTACCTTGGTGGATGACGAGGCACAGAAAAAGCAGCGAGCGGAACTAGCGGTGCGAGGCTTAGGGAAGGGCCGATGGAGTCATTAGACTTTGTATTGAGTCCCCCATTCAGCCTTCATGTCATTTACCTGACAATGGGACCAGTTTCCCGGCAATGAGCTCCGAGGGCTGTTGTTGTTGTTGCTGTTACTTTGATTGATTGATTGTTTGTTTGTTTGTTTGTTTGTTTGCTATGTTGTTAATGTTTTTTATTATAATTTTTGACAGTGGAAATGTCGTTCGGGAAAAAAAGAAAAAACATAAAATAAAAGGCTGATTTGTCAAGTTTTAAGCCACAATTGTAATTCGATTCACGCTAAAACTTGCATTTGCCTGCAGAGAGAAGTTTCTCAAGTATAACGGACATATCAACGTAAAATGATCCTACCAGTTTCCGTTGCATAAAGATTTTGATTAACTGCAACTTTATTTTCTGCGATGTAGGACCGTAATAATTTAGCACTAGGTACTCTGTAGTACTGTAATAATCACACAATATGTTCCAGTTTTAGTGAAGAATCGATAGAAAGTTGAATTTGTTTTCTAGTGCCTCGAACTTAACACTTCTTACTGACGGGTTCTGTATCGCCAATAATGTTAAAACAAACATCGCGGTGTTTGCTCAGTAATTGAATGATATTCTCATTATGAGAGTTGACTTCAAACTGACTACAAAAAAATCAAACTTTGTCTTGTGTGTCATGCTACCCCGTCCCTTTGTCTTTCTAAATTGTTTATTTTTGTTGAGAATTAATCTATGCACCTTTTTTCACGTGCAGAATGCGGTTCAGTGGTAAACAATACATTGGCAAGTCCCGGGTATCCAAACAGCTACCCAGGCAATATACACTGTGTTTACAAAGTCCCTATTCCACATGGCAAGATGTTGAAAATTGAATTTGAACAATTTGAGCTGGAGCAAGACGATTCCTGCAGGTAAGTAGACACAAGAGCGGCAATAGGCTAAGAACAGGGGTAATCTGGAGTCGGTTTCAGAACGTAGGTAAATAAAAACGTAGGTTAATTATTTGTAGAATCTGACACGGTAATACAGATGTGAATTACTTCTGAGCTGTGACATTCTCGAGTAACGGTTCTGAGTTATCAGATGTTAAAAAGCGCGAAATCCGGTTGATTGCAAAGTGATCAAAGTCTATAAACACCTCTTGGCACAACTGAGTTTGCCACAAGCGATTTTTGATATGATTCCATCTCTGACATTCCCTCCCCCTCTAAGATTTGATCACTGGATCAACGTATGATAGTTTTCTGTGCAACCAAGCACGACATCGGCAATTTTAGCCTGTGTAATCAATCAAACTCGAATTTGAACACTCCGCTTTAATTTGAGATCATTTTTTGCTCTCTTTGTATTCTAGCTTGGTTAGATTGACCAGTTCTGATAAAGATCAACACAATTCGTCAGTAATCGAGGCTACAATGACAGATAAGAGGGATAAGGATGGTAATGGACTGAGCTCGATTACGACATTAGGTGGCTTGATTTGATTTCTTTTGTGGTGACGCCTTCTAAGATTGCAGGCGAATTACACCACCATAAGAAATAGAACAGGGCAAGCTACTGCCCCACCTTTCCCAGCAAAGATTAACGTCTAAGCTAAAGTGATTTTTATTGAAATCAGGGCTACCACAGCAACACAATGACGTCAGTGTTATTTTTACATAATATGTAAAATGTGTATGTATTATCATAGTTCATTTTCTTGAATTCTGGATGTTTTTATTGAGAGCAGTTCACGGTACTCGTAATTCTCATAGCTGCCTTCCTGTCTACTGAGTTAAAGAAAAATCTATGAGAGTGTTTCAAGAAATTTGCAGCTGAAGTTTTGGCTTTAAGGACGTTCGTGCAAATTGTTTCTGCGCATCCTTACTGCGCACGCAATTCAAGCATGCCACGTCATGCATTGGGCGCACGCGCTGTTGAAGGAATGTTGAGATATATATCACTACTGGGCATTTTAATATCTCTGCACTGGTTTAACTCTCTTAAATGTTCGGTGACTCCAGATTTTCTTTTGATAGATCACTTTCTTTATCGATTATCTACGTTTCATGAAAAATTGAAGAACATCTGCGTTGTGGAAGTTTGATTTTTTTCAACATTTCTGCTCACATATCATCGAATCCCGCTATCAGTTTTAGGTGCACAGTGTTGGCAAAAGCCCATCTTAAAGGTTTAGTTTAACTGAAAGGGATGACACCGAT
>Ga0126336_10001833_pt1 | contig 11606 bp, 7 predicted proteins | sample SidCmetagenome_FD_92530 | JGI IMG/M metagenome (GOLD analysis project Ga0126336, IMG submission 92530) | Coral microbial communities from El Islote,Puerto Morelos, Mexico - Siderastrea C C metagenome | ecosystem: Host-associated > Invertebrates > Cnidaria > Coral | place: El Islote,Puerto... | reverse complement strand
TGTTAAACTGTTTACTACCAAACCCGCTTGGTCTGAATCTGGCCTGGTAATGTACAATCCTAAAATGTGACCATTCAAGTGAAAGGTCTTTAATTGGCAGTGAACTCCTGAGGTGCTTTTTGTGCGCTATGCAAAGAGGTTTTTACGTTGCAGTCTGTTGAAGGAATCATTATAAGTTATAATTACCCGCCACGTTAAAGCCACCATATAGTACATCCCTGTAATGTTATCGTAGCTTTGACTGTGAAAATTTCACAGGGAAAATTTGCCAAAATGCCATAAAAGTCTTACCTCTGTTGTTTATTTTCCCTTCCACTACAGCAGTGTCCTGTTCTTTAGCTGATGCTGCTGAAAACACCGTCCCCAGTCCTCTATCGCCAGTTCTCTTTGTACGTACCTGCATCTCAAATGCACCGTTGTCAATGACAACCATAGTGTATTCACCAATTCCGTTGAAGGTGTATGATGTGTTATCGAGTGTTAAGAAATGCGGATCTCCCCAGATTAGGCCTGTAAAAAAAATACTAAAATGGAATGGGAATGTTTTAGGGGCAGTGTGGTAAACTAAATTGAGTCATTGTTATGAATAAAGGCAAACACTCCAAGTCCTAGATAAAACAACAACTTTCCGTCAAGCAATTTGTCATGAAAAGGATGAACTTAACATCTGAATGTCGGGTAGTCCGATAGGCAACATAAGCAATTCATTAATGAATTATTTTCTCAGATTCATGCTATTGGCGTCAAATTTAAAACCGCATAAACATAGCTCTTTTAGATATTAGAGGATAACTAATACAAGTTTTTGGAAGCTCATGCCACGGGGATCTCACAACTGAAATATGCATATGGTCAAAACATGTAACGTGGGAAATTGTGAAATTCCGACCCTTTGGAGCCAAAATAAGACAATTGTAGGAAATACAAAACTCTGATTCGCTAAATTTTGGAAAAAAATCAAATAAAAAATTATTCATATCAGCAAAAGCCTTTACCTCTACGTCTTAAGGAGAAGCCGGAACAATTTCTAGATGGACGCCGCTGATAGTAAAGAGCGCATAAGGATGAATTGCAGCAGTAATCATGCGCCCGCAGATCGGATATCCCAGGGAAACCCTGAAGACCGATCAAAAACGGACCTCCTCCTTCTCGTGGCCCTTGAGCGAGGACTTTTCCGCCGCCTGGACTATCCGTGTAACAACACTGCTGTACCCAGCGGCTTATTATTACAGGAATGGAATAAGCACATATTGTCTGGTTGCTTCGGAAAGACACGGTTCTGTTGTAGTCCACGAAAAAACGTTTATCCAATGTAGCCTGGTTAAACGTACATGGGCATGGAGTTAACTGGGGAATTCTGACGTTCGCCTGTTGTCTGTACCAATTGTAACAGTTCCTGCCCGGTGAACCAAGGACTGGGTTAGCGTCCAGTCGGAGGAACCACACTCCAGGTTGGTTGGCATTTCCATTTCGCTGATCTATCATGTCTACATCAACGGTTCCCGAACTAGCTTGAAAGAGCAAAAAACTGCATCATATCTACTCGAAACTATTCACCGACAACACTTAATTAATGTACTTATCATACATTTTAATCCTCTTTTGCTTTCTACTTGCTTGGATTGGTTTATTGCCGATATAGAAATTAAGGTTTCCTACTTTAATAATGTAGGCAGACTCGACACTAGCAAAATATACATTTTTGGTACTCTTATGGCCCGGTTACCTTGGCAAATTGAAGAAACGCAGCGATGCTCTGTCGCCGACATTATATCCAGCAACTGGAAGTCCACGTGCGTTCTGCCAGAAATCCCGGAACCGCCTGAAAGGAAAAGTAACAATCAAACAAACGAATAAAAAACAGGTCTTTTTAAAATTGAGACGGTGTGATATTATATGATGCTCGATTTGGAGCATCACATATTAAGATCCTTATTTCACAAGTACGGTTTTGTACAAGTACGGTAATTTCTTGCAACTAGCCGTCAACATAATGCAGAATTGCCGTCTCAAAATCACAATTTGTTTAAAGTATGGCAGCGGCTATAATTCCCAGAACCACGGCAACGTTGTTCCAAAATTTTGTCGTTCATCCACATCTGCAATAAGTTTCACTTAGCCTAACAGGTATAACGGCGGTGAAAAGAAAGAAGCCAAAGTCGGTTTCACTTCCAAGTTAAAACGTGCATCGACAAAAAAAAAATTTCCTGTCGGCTAAGACTGGTGTATGAAAGCGCGCATTGAAAGGATATTCTAACTAAAAAGCTTACATTTTCAGAAACTAGCCTTATTTGAGCGTGCAGTTGGACTGAATTCACATTTCCCCGTACTTTGCTTTGCAAAATTATGCCAGGAACTGCACAAGTGTCGAATGTTTCTCCAGTCTGAGGGCAAAGCTTAGACAACGGCAAAATAGTTGGCAGTCTACAATGCTTGTTTTTCAAAATAGCAGCATTACTTAGGATTTTTCCGCTCCAAAACTAAAGCCTGTATTAGTAAAGATTATTGGCGTTAAATGGTCAAGATTTTCTCTTTCGTTTTTAGACATTTCCGACTTCGTTTTAATCCTTGACTGTAAAAGAAAAAAAATCCTACACTTCACTTCGCCATCTCTGGTAACGAGAGTTTTATCGTGAACAGTGCGTTTTTCAACTCTAACCATGATTGGTGCTTGTTCATCGACTTGCAGTGGTGCAAAATAAGTAATGGTAATTGGACTGAGTGGAGTACAATTCAGGGAGTATTTGGGCGAGTAATTTTAAATCAGCCGAGCACGTAGCGTGAGGACGATTTGAAATAACAAGCACGATTACCCCCGAATTATACTACACGAAGTCCACTGACCAATTAATCGTATCCATAACAAAATGCGAGATTAGAAAATCTACGTGCCCGTCGGGGATCTATTTTTTAATTATCAGTTTTGCAAGCAGAGTAGAAACAGCTCTAAAAAGAACCTATTTCAGTGCACTTGATTGACGCGCGCGCGCAGTGTAGTTGTCCGATTACAGCTATCCAACTACATAAAGTTCAAATTGGACACCCACGTGATCACCCTCCAATTACCTATTAAATAGGTGCACCGAGAACCAATGGCAATCGTGCATTAAGTTATAGATACGAATATGTCCAAAATTGGTCTGAGTAAACAGCATCGCCTAAAAAAAAAACGTTCACTCACCTTCCAGTAGGTGTTGACCACTCTATTCCATTCTCAGGATAATTAAACAAGGAGAACGTATGTTGGCCATCCGTCATCAGAACAGTCTGAAAAGTGTTTGCCTAAAAATACCATGATATTAAATTTGCATTTATTTTCTGCAGTATGTCTAACGCAGCTATTTTTCCATACTCGATAAGTTTCAAAAGAAACAAAAACAGGACAACAATGACAGGAACGTCATGACATAATTAGAAGTAATTGAACTTCAGTATGAAGCTTTTAACAAGAAAACTACATTCGAGGTTCTAAAGGGGACTTCAACACTTGTGGGCTTTATCTCAAACGCTGCATGATTCAGGAGTTCAACCGCCAATAGATTTTTGCTCCAGGACTCCAATCGAAACAAAACAAAACAAGGAAACAAATAACTATTTAACCAGGGAAAAAAAGTTAAAGTTGATAATTCACATTTCCGTGAGGCTACAAGGAACCACGTGTAATCCAGTGGTGGATTTGGGGGAAAGCGCGCGGTGGGGAAGGGAGGGGTGACCATAGCACAATTGTCAATTACCTCGTGCCTTAAGGGGAAAGCAGATAAACAAGCAACGAAACCAGTGAATTTTGGAACGCCTTCAAGCTTTTCAGGCACTCAAAAACTAAAGACCCGAACATGGAAGTGGACCTAATCGAAAATCGATTACTTATCAAAGATAAGACTTAAGTTGCATAAATACTAAATCAATATTTTGTCTCCAGTTATCTTCCAAACTGCGATGCCATTGAGATGTATGAAGATCCTTCAAGCATACTAGCAACCAGAGAGACTTTTTCCACACCATAACGCAGCTTTCGACTTCTCACCGCCTGTGCCTGAATAGATTTCAGATATTCTGAAAAAACTTTAAAAAAAACGACTGGCTACGACATTATTCCTCTCAAAGTGCTGATATACGGAGAACCTGCTCTGCACTATCCATCGTGCGTATTGTTCAAAGATTTTCCGAGTACAGGTAAGCTACCAACAACGTGGACAGAAGGTGACATAACATTTGTATTTATAAAAGGTGACCAATTCGACAAGACCAATTACAGACCATTATCCGTCTTACTGGTTATTGAGAAAGTATTTGAGAAGTGCCGCTGCTGAAATCTTAACCAAGTATCTGTCAGCTTAGAGAAAAACATTACTGGTGCTCATCAGTCCTCCATCTAATTGGAGATTGGAAAAGAGGTCTCCACCACGGAAATATGATCGGTGTAACCTCCATGGACCTCAGCAAGGCCTTTGATTCGCTTCCACATAAGCTAACGCTGGCAAAGTTAAAAGCTTACAATGTAGGGAAGTCCCGCCTGAACTGGCTACAAAACTACTTAGAGCTTAGAAAACAACGCGTACAGGTAAACGACACCACATCGGATTGGCGCTATACCATGTTGGGAGCTCCACAATGATCCGTATTAGGTCCATTACTCTTCAGTATGTATATTAACGATCTTTCCTCCTTCCTCTGTAAAGCCAGTACCTCTAACTATGCGCATGACGATCAGCTGTACTTTGCAAGTAAGAACGTTAAATTTCGAATTATAGACAGTCGTCAGGAACCTTTTAATTTTCCCAAACAACGACGTTACACTAAATCCATCAAAGTGCAAAAACATGCTAGTGGCCAAAGCAAGCATGACAAAGAACAATCCAGTCGATGACCTCTTAATTAACCCTGGACAAATGTTTTCTGACTATTTCCTGACGGCAAAATTGTGGCATTTCAATGATTTCGTGACCTGGACACGCCTTCCAGTCAGTTTTATACAGAACTTAATAAAGTGTTTTCACAAACTCCGATTCTTATATGCTAACACGTCTCGTTAAATGCTTATGCGAAGAACAATAAAGAACACACGCACCAAAGTTGAAACATGCAGTTGTTTCAAATTCTTAATTGCGCACATGCTGGTGTATAGAATCTGAGTGGTTTGCTCAACTAATGGACAACAGCGCAACTGAAACAACCAAGAACGTGACGTGTTTTGAAAGGAAGCGAGCCGATCTTCCTTTAAAGTCGTAATGACTCGGGGAAACTGTCTAAGTACGAAAATTTTGAAAAGTTTAACCCGATATTTAATTTCTAAAAAGAAAGTTGTTCCTGTTTGAGAATGTTACTTGCCATTCAACTGTGAACTGTAATTTGTCATTTCCTGATATCGAGTAGTAAACGTAAATTTTTACAAAGCCATTACTCTAATTCAGGATCTCGTAAGCGTTGTGTAATGTTTTCCCACGACATCAGAACTGTAAGAAAGATAGTTTCCTTTTAATCACATCCTTGTTACCGTTGTCTGTTTTCGGTTCAAACCATTCAGATATCACGCACCAGCATGTACGCAATTTAAAATTTGAAAGAATGGTATAACTTTGGATCGTGCGTTCTTCATTGTTCTTTGCGTTAGCATTTAACGATTATTATAAGAATCGAGGTTTGTGAAATCACTCTAATGTAACAAAAACTATTAAGACGTAATTTTGTATGTTAGATTTGCATAAGTTCTCATACATATTGCTTAAAGGATAACATGAAAATTCAATACGTTAATCAGTCACGTGATCCTATTGTGACAACTGACTATCAAAATTAATCTTCGTAACAAGTTTCATCAGATTCTTAATTTTGTATCAATAGGTTGAGTACTTTCTGAGATAGTCTACCCACCTTCATTTTTACATTCACTTTAGATGACCCAGTCATTAATACACCTGAGACGAGAGCATACCTACCGAACAAAAGCTAACCTTACTCGAAGTTGAAGGGGAAAATCAGCTGAAATTTAACGACCAAGTTACAAAGATCTTCAAAAAAGTCAGTAAGCAGCTGGGTGTCATGAGCTGAATAAAAACGATATTGCCAACAACTCTACATCGAGCTTTTATTTTACCGCACCTCTTGAATTGCTCAGTGAGGCGACATTGCGGGAAAAAAATCATGACAAACACAAAAAGCTTTGTGAAAGAGCATTAAGTGGAGTTCCTTTGCGGCCGAAGGCCATTGAGGGGAGGGTCCTTTGGTAAGCAAATTTGATAACCTATATGTAACCTACCGATCCGAGACTGTTCGATTGTGACGTCAGCGTAAGTACGTATGTATGTCCGTACAGACTCTGGAGGAGGGGGTGGGAAGTCTTAAGGCAAACCGAACGTGGGAGGAAAATGTCATCTTTTGAGAAACAGTTTTCTATAAAAGCTTAAGCTCATTTAGCAAAACGGTTGATCGACAGTTTTAAACTTGAGGAAAAATGTCTAATATCTTTGCTGTAAAAGTGGAAGGCGAAAAGTTCAAGTTAGAACTATAATTTGTCTTCGAAGCCCTTCGCTTTCTTGCGATTTGCTGCGAACTCGGTCGGGACATCACTTGAGTTCACAGCATTTGGCAGCGGTCCTGACACCAAACCTAGGAAAGCTAGTGTTTTCTGTTTTTTCTGCCCACAACCATGGTTGCGGTGGTCCGGACACATTTTCCTAGGAAAAACACCCGGGTTTATCGTAACTCAGTAACTTGCGTAAATCGCGTAGCATCGAATCGAGTCGAAATACATATCGCTTGAATTCGACTCAGCATTTGGTAATGGTCCAGACGTCAAACATAGCTGAGCTAGTGCCTTGCGGTATTTTCAGTCTATAACTATGGTTTTTGAAGCGGACCGAACACATTTCCAGAAGAGAAAAAAAAGCGTGTATATCTCAGTCGAGCTGTGATTAAATGAGCCCCTGATTTGACGACAGTTTTCGAGTGGTTGCCGCGATCCCCCCAGAGGGAGAAAAGTTTTCTTTTTTTTTTTCTTGTAATTACTTTAAAGAATGAATAAGCTCCAGCGATTAAAAAAAGTGAAGCTCCGTTTTGTTTTAGGCTTGGCTTAATCCATGTATTATTTGACGATAAATCCTCCGCATATGACAAGCTAATCAAAAAAATCGTGTTCCAAGCCTAGCGAACAGGAGGTGAAAAAAAGATGACTGTATTACTGTTTACAAAGTGCTAAATAATTAATTGAGCACCAATATTAACAGAGTAACGAAATTCTAATGCAAAGAGTCAACACACACACACACACAAAAATCTTATTTCCAGAGTGTAGGCTACAAACTACGGATGGACTCGTTTAGATGCAAAATTCGGTGGACAACGAATATAAAAGCTTTTATCAAACAAATTAGAAACAGGGACTTTAGTGAATAACCAATTGTAGCTTGTCCCTTATATATACATGTTTTTTATCTACTAGATTTCTTCTTTTTCAACTGATTTTTTTTCATTTTTAATATTCATTATGATATGTATTTTATTGTCGATGCCTATGATCCCAAAATGTGTTTCCTTATAATAGTTTACAATTTGTTTTTCACAAGGAAAATTAGTTGTTCGACGAGCTGAACTGTAAAACCTTCAATACTTCCGTGTTTAAATAAAGTGTTGTTTATGTTGTTATTTTGTGTTTTGTTATGTTATGTTATGTTATGTTAACAGTTAAATGATAAACCTACCGTGATCACGCTGGGATATGTGTTGGGATAAATTCGAACCCAGGTCACCACCAATATCCAGGACGCCTCAAACAGTGGAATTCGGGGATTTGTTTGGTAGCGTTGCACGTCACCGTTGGCTCGATTGAAGATTTCTCTTTCGCGGTTTGTGGAAATAGCGTCCTTTCTGTAAACGTGGTAGTAAACCGTGGATGCCCTATTGCCTGCGACGCGGAAGGCATTGTGGTTAATGTGCGCCCAGTATGGTGCTACGACGTAGGAATTCTGGAATCTATAAATCCCGTCTGCGTTTCGTGTGCCAGGGAAACGTACAGGCCAGCGGATGACATTTGACCTGAGAAATCTCAACAAGCCATTCCGACACACCTTAAAAAAAAAATAATGATAATAATAATAATAATAATAATAATAGAGTTCATTACAAAAAAAAAGAATAACCACATCCAATGTAGCATATCTTTACATTTGAGGTTGTCTGTAGCCACGATTGTTGTAGCGGTTTCAATTAACCAAGTTTCTGCCAAATGGGCCATTGAACATAAACTTTCGGTGACTGCCAGCAAAGAAACTTGGATCATAATAAGTGATTGGCATAAACTGATTATGATCTTCTCAGCAATATATCATTGCATAAACAGGACAAGCGGAGGAGTAGGTCTGTATTTGAGCACCGATCTGAACTATAATATTTTAGCGAAGTGCACTTTTCAATAACTCTTTGTTAAAGAGTTTTACCGAACTTAACCACTGTAGATCTGCTGCGTGTTATCGCAGATTGTAAATTTGTGCCTCCTATAGCCGAGCAAAAAATTCTTAATTCAGGTGTTTCTAAAGATAACTTATCAAAAGTATATCTTCTACCATGGAGTATAACAAAGGAAATCAAATTGTGCATGTTCCAGTTTCAATTATTCATAACGCAGTGTTCACAAAGGAGAAGTTTTTCAAAGCAAATATTTTACAGGATAACAAATGTTTTCACTGCAAAGACAAAGCAGAAACACTTTTGCATTTACTTGTCCACTGTCCGCTTACAGTGGCTTTTTGGAATGATTTTCGGGAATGGTGGCGCAAAAAATACCCATATTGTACTGAACCTTACACCTACTAAGGTGTTATATGGTGTGATAGATAACTCAAGGTTCTGCACGCTACTCAATTTGGCCCTGTTCGTTGCCAAATTCTACATATACCGATGCAGTCTAGCCGATACGTCTCTATACTTCCCTTTGTTTGAAACAGAATTACGTGAAAAGGCAAGGACTGAGAAAGATATTGAGAAATGGTAATCTAAAGCATTTCAAGATGAAATGGGAACCTCTGATCCGCAGCAAATTTATTGGAGATGTCGATATTTGAGGGATCGACCTTTGACCCGCTTTGCAATTTATATAGTTATTTATTTAGATGTATTTATTTGTCTACCTTTTTATTTCATCGCTTGTGCTTTCTGTTTGTTTCTATTTGTAAAGAGGCGCAAAGTATTACTGTAATTGCTTTATACGTCTGTTAATTTTTTATCTATTGGTTCTATTTGTAAAGATGTGTATATTACTCTTGTAATTGCTTATCTATTGTATTGTAATTTTTTTTGTATTCTTTAATAAATAACATTAAAAAAAAACAGGCTGAAATTCGTCATGTAATCAAAACAAAAATTTTAGCCAGGTGGGTGGTCTGAAATTTCAGCCCAGGATGAAATTCGCTATGTAATCGGCTCCCTAGAGATATTTAATCAAATGCCACCAAGAACAAAAAGCGCTGTTACATCCCAATTCATTGAAAATCTATTGTTGTTCAAATTTCTCCCTATTAATTAAATAACAAAGCCGACTCGCAAAACTTCCGATTCTGGAACACTCATAGGCAATATATTCGCTAACAATAAGACATTTGTACTCTGAATGGTATTATATTTAAGACAATGCCTGATCTCCGGTGCCTTCATTGTTTAAGAACAAGCAAAGCAATTATTTGCTGCAAAGTTTAGCTCACTTGTTGAAACACTTGTTGTAGTCTCGTTAGAATTATGTAGCCTTCTTATGTTAAAATATGAATAAACTACCTTTTCTTAAAGTGTACATGAAGAAAAAAATTTTTTCGCGATAATCTGAAAGTTAACATCTTTCTCAATTTGGATATGTGGGGTTTACCAAAAAGAACCATTTCAATCGGCAGTTATCAGGTCTGTAATGTTCGAATTTAGCGCCGGAAAGTGTCTCCATTTTACGCGCGGCCATGACGTAGTAAATACTTCAAAACACACGTGTGTCATGGCGGATGAAGAAGATTCTTCGACCTCAGCCACTTATTGTGCTGCTAGTAATCCTAATAAGACAAACTGTGGAAATAAGACTGGCATGCCTGGTATGCCAGGCATGACTGGCATGCCAGGTATAAGTATGCATTACTTTCCCTAAGAAGTAACATTGCGGCAAAAATGGACCCGGTTTGTACGAATCCACAGAAAAGATTTCCACCCCAAGGCTCAGTCAGCTTTGTGTTCTGCACATGTTGATGAGAGTTGTTTCGTTGTCGTGGGCATCCCTGTTTACGACGAAAGTGAAAAATTGGTCAAACCGCCAAGGAGAAAACTAATTCCCGGTTCTCTACCGTCGAAGGATTCCCTTACTCCGTGCACGTCTCCTCTGACTTCGCGAAAGCGCCGAGGGGTAAGTATGAAGCTTTTTCACAAGCTTATTATATTTCCTTTCGCCTCGCTTCGCTTAAAAGCATGTTTATTTTAAGTGATATTTTAGCGAACCTTTTAAAGTGTATATCACACGAAAATTTTTTCTTCGGTTTTTGATTGCTTTATGTGCATAAAAAACGATTCTTCTAGCTTTTATCCGGCATCAAATTAAACTTTTCAAACGTACGTTTTTCATGGAGAAAATAGCGCAAATTTGGCTTCAAAAGTGTCGCCGTCTTGCGCAGCCAAAATATCACGTGATTGGCTAATGTGACGTCAATCGACTTGATAACAAAACCAACATGGTGTCAAAGTGGAAGGAACTTGGGAGAGTTGGGAAAGGTTTCTCGTAGCTGAAGCACCTAATAAGCGGTGATTTGCGTATTCCTTTTATGGAAATGGAGGGAAAGTACTCAGTATTCCTCGGATCCAGCATTTTGGGACAAGGGAGTCGAAATAATTGCGTTGAAGGAGAAGCAAGGTCGAAGCACTCAGGCTACTCGAGATTTTGATGATTGCTAAATTGTTTTTAACTTGAAGATATGGTTACGAACGAGCATTGTTTTAAAAGGTTCTGCCTCGGTAAGCAAAGAAGTTTTACTGCAAAGCCCAGGGATGCTTTTCATTCGCAAAGCGAATAGCAAAATACGATAGCGTGGTCTGACTTTCGATTGTACAGGCGAACAGAGCTACCAGTACGGTTTTAAATGAAATTTGTTTTTATTCTTCTCTGGACTTCAGTAAGACATTATGATATCAATATAATTTCAACGACGATCGCTTACTCATAACATTTTTACACTGGACTGTCCATACACTGTCTTAACCCAGAAGAAGAACGAATGGTATCCCACAATCCTTTGCCTCATGGAATTTCATGAAGATGGCGAATGTCTTGTGACACATGGCGGATTTTGCCTGTTTTCGATTTGGATTTTTTCACAGATAAAGCGTTTCGCTGAGGATAGCACACTTCAAAACACAAACTTGCAACTTTGATCATGAAATAGGTGTTGTTTCTTTCGAATTTAGCACATTAGAAATGGGTTTTTACAGTAATTTGAATAAGAATGTCTCACGTCATCCGTTACCATCGCTTCAATGAGTTGCACGTAGTTAATGATAGGTCTCTTTATGCTTGAGTAATTTACAGAAACAGTTAAAATCTGAATAATTAAAAGGTATTTGGACAACTTTGTACTATAGTGACCCTTAGT
>Ga0126336_10001832_pt1 | contig 11607 bp, 6 predicted proteins | sample SidCmetagenome_FD_92530 | JGI IMG/M metagenome (GOLD analysis project Ga0126336, IMG submission 92530) | Coral microbial communities from El Islote,Puerto Morelos, Mexico - Siderastrea C C metagenome | ecosystem: Host-associated > Invertebrates > Cnidaria > Coral | place: El Islote,Puerto... | reverse complement strand
AGTTCAATTTTATCCTTGGTTCAATTTTTATTTTCTTTTGTTTTATATTTATTATCATATATTAACATAAAAAAGAACAAAGGAAAATAAAAATTGAACCAAGGCTAAAATTGAACTACAACAGCTTGGAGTTTCAATTAAGGGCCGTTTCTCCGAAGTTTGATTTTGGGCATGCGCACACAAATGAACTTTTTTTGAACGTTTTCTTGCTCACTAGCGTTGCTTTTGTTTATTTTTTGCTTTTTGCTGGCATTTTACCCATTTAGCAGGAGTTCTTTATGATGGCAATATTCTGGCCTTAACGTTTAAGATGGAAGAGTAAATTTTTACAAGAAGTTGCGGTCTGTGGGCAGGTGGGAAGGCCACATGCATTTTTCTTCCATTTTGCTGTGGAAAATTGGTTGGTTTCTGCTGTGTCAGTAACCCTGGCCAGATTCATGCGATCCTTCTTATTAGGCATGACTTGCAAGATCTTATCCTACTACGTTGGCTGGCTATCAAAAGCCCTTTGGGTCCGGGGGTCCGGTTGAGCTAAGTGATGAAGTGACGTTGGTACACGTTTCTGGTCCTTCATGGGCGGGCCCGGAGTGAACGGGTTAAGACATTTCACTATAACGAGCTTGTCGTACACTTTATAAAGAAAGGTTATGACGTAGTTTGAAAGTCAGTTAGGTTTTGTAAAACTCCATATTTCAAGGCATTTAATCTCCTTGGAGGTTGTCCTTTTCACTTCAATGCAAGCCTAACAAGCAGTTGGTTTTTGCCCTAGAACGGAAAAAAAACTAAGAATCAGTTAGTGGTGCGAAGGACTCAACATAGCCTGCCTGAATTGACTCTTGTACCTGGGGAACTCTTTCCTCTGCAGAGGCCCCCAAATGACTGATTTTGGAAGGAGAATCCGCTGAGTGAAATATTTTCGTGTCTGCACTCACCCTGCACAGCGGGTACGAAGCCGACACTTCGTCTTCCCTACGGGGAGAAACTATTCAATGCAACGTTTGCTATGAAGGTTAGATTTAAAATCAACATCGGTTCCGATCATATTTTGGCGCTACACAGGTTATTCTTAAGTACAAGTATACGATCTCGACATACAAACGAGAAGACAAAAGAAAGCTATCGTGTTAAGTATACAGGGAGGCCCCGACATAACAAAGTGACAAGGGAAAACTGATGTGTTCGTTATAACGGGGGTTCGTTATATCGGGTTGCTTTTGTACAAAGTACATTTTACTGTTACTGGGTTGAAGAGTATGGTTCGTTATACCGTGGTGTTCGTCATATAGGTGTTCGTTATATCGGGGTTCCAGGGCCGCAGCTAGCGGGGGGGGGGCAAGGGGCATCTGCCCCCCCTGGACCAGTTGAGCCAGACAACTCAAGTCCGTGGATTGAGGATTTTCATTATTCAAAGGATTTGTTTTCTTTAGACTCAGTTATTTTGATTGTAGTGACTTGCAGGGAAATCGGTTGGTCCACGATGTGTGCAAATGGTAAGCAAAACGAAGCAAAACCTTCTATTGAGATTGGCTTGTACCATATGCATGGTTCAATCTTGGTAGTGTTTCTTGATAAAGATCCTTCTCTGCTCTGCGTCGTCTGAAGCTATGGACACGTTCTTTAATGACAGAAGAGCGCCTTAGGGGCCTCGCAATGATGCTTATTCATCGTGGAATCAACTACATGCCAACGCCAAGGATATTTATGAACGAAAATCAAACTGGAGACATCTTTTATAGGTTAGCTAGCCAAACATCATGCAGTATTGTGAAATGTTTAGTGTACTAGTGCTGGGATATACGGTGTGTTTCAAATTAACAGGTCCTCGGAAATAATGTTGTAAGCACTGAAAACACCTGCCTTTTCACACTTATTCGAGGTCGATTTTTCGGAGACATATCTCATGACAAGTGCTCAAAATAGCGTTCCGGAGCCTCCAAATTTCAAAATTTTCTGGGGGAGGATACCCCACACTCCCCTACATAGCTCCTGCCTTCGGCACTCGCGAGGGTGCCCCCCTGTACAAAAAACCTAGCTACGGCCCTGGGTTTCACTGTAGTTAAGGATAAACACTCGCCCGCATGCTAGCCTGCGTAGTAGGCGTAAACAGGGAAGGGGAGCAAGAACGCAGGAGAAAAATGGGGGACTGGGGGCTAGTCCCTAGCTTCCAGACCCCCATTTTCCTCCCGTGTTCTCGCTCCCCTGCCCCTTCCCCATTTACGCCTGCTACGCAGGCTACCCGCACGTGAGCACACACGTGAGTGAGAGAAAACGGATCCACGGGTATCCTAAGCTACTGATATGTTATGACAGGAATCCTAGTTACGTATTAGTGTAAAGTATACTTGTCTATATGGGCATTTAGTGAACACCTTTTGGAGTTAAATTAGGACGAGAAATATAAAACAAAAACGTTACACTTGCCTCTGTGATTTGACTGGAACGTTTGTGGGGTGTATTTGGCCATTTTAGAGTAATTCTAGAGGGGTTGCTGTTGTTTTGGGAATTAAACTCGCTGTAATCGGTCTAAAATGAACAAATACACAACACAAAACTACATATACAAATAAAACACTGAGAGAGGGTGAGGCATTTTTGCTGTATCTTTTGCCTTTACTTTAATCCCGAACGCGTTCGCTAAAAATCGTCATAACGCTTTTAAATTACTCTACTCCATTACGTAATCAGGATCTTACCACACCAGTAGCTTGGCATTCCTGTGAATTATCAAAATCTTCGCAAAAAGCACGTCGTGTTTGATTCAGAAGTGTGCAAAGTTCAGTGGAGCGCTGTATTGGTTAATTCAAGATATACAAAAATATTCTTAACAACTGAATATAAAGAGATTCTTGGCTTGCCTAGAAAAGGCTTTTTGGTTTTCTCGAACTTACGTTTTACTATCGATCAAAACAGATGTTAGATACGTACGTGCTTGGTTTTAGAGAAAAGGGGCTCAATTATCAAGTAGATTTCAATTAGTCACTGAGAGTGTACTTGAAATCCACTTGAAAACGACAACAACAATTTTATGAAAAATTTTAGAGCTTTGTAACAATTTCAACAATGCGCGCATAGAACGCCCATGTTTCCATCGCACTTAGCTAAAGCATAATTAAATAACGCCCTACAATTAAAATATAGTCTACTAAACTAAAGGTTTACTGAGAAAATGCACTTCGAGATAGGGACACTTCTAAGATGAGAAAATGATGGATGGGTATTTTATTGCATTTATCACCAGTTGCCATATACGACTTACAAAAAGGGCAAAATCTCTCATCTCTTCACATCGACTTGTAACGCCCAGTTTCAATGAGTACTTGAGTTATGAACAGTGCATTCTCAAGAGGGGTTCAAAATTGCATTGTGAGCACATTATTTGTCCAATCAGATCTTTGTACGCTAATTACTTTGAATGCATTTCTAGTGTACCTATTGTACCCCACTAGAAGTTAGGAGGGTCTCAGTTCAATATTCAATAAGTTGTCAATACCAAATCGCAGTCATTCTTTGCTTCTTGCGGCTTGGGAAACGTCTTGCAGCGACCTATCTCCTTATTTTTCCAGGGTTCTCAGGTACGTTCGACGTAGTGTTTCTTTTGTTTGAGCATGTAGCAACTCTCAACGTTGTGCTGATGTGGTCTTACTAGTTTTAAAGCTTTTACCACAAATACCCAGTCATAATCTCCTGCTTACTCTTGGCCATTCGTTTGCAAAGTGTCTGCACAGCTGTCTGAAGCGAGATTTTTGTTGTGCAGAGTTTTGACATCATGCGAGCATGTATTTCAAGCTAGAGCATTCAGGTCAGATGTTTTTCTTCATAGCGCCGGTGGTTTCTGTCGAAGTCGTGAGCCCGCGGTGTGTGAGTTCAGGCAGGGCGCCCTGGTTCAGGGATCAAAGAGGTTGGGTAAGATCAGTTGGGATCACAGGCCGAGCGTGGCATTGAGATCAACAGTTTTTTTAAAACGATAAGGGATAAAAATGTTCGCGTTCTTCAGGAGGGATCAGGTATAAAAAAATGTCCAGGTCATTTTAAGGTCAACGATCGTATGAACTGAATTTAGGGAAAAACAATGGCATCTGTGGTAAAAAATAATTCCTTGTTATTTGATGAGTCTATATGGCCGTGAGCTATGGGACACATCCGAAGATATTCACTAATTCTGGAAATAGGAGCCAACGATCTCAACTCTGCCGAACCTCGAGTAGTCAGAGTTATCCAGAAAGTTCTGCTGCTGATTATAAAACAACTGTCACAAGAAGGACAAAAACGAAACAAAACAAAAAAGGGTACAAACAACGTCGCTCAATAGGAAATGAAATAGGAGTGTATAGAAGCGAACAAAGAAGAATGATTTTTGCACACCACCAGGTAGACCGCCTCCTCACAACACTTCGGCTTATGACAGATTGTTTTGGAGTCCGTCTATTCTATATCACCTTTATTTTAAACTCAAATCTGTCTTATTCTTCTCAATTTCTTTAAAATGCAAATGTGGAGCCTCGGAAATTTTGGATGGCAGTTTTCGATAGAGTGAGATTTCGATTGAGAAAAAAAAATGGAACTGAAGAAAAACAAAACTTTCAGGTGTAACCAAAAAATTTAAACGCGACTGCTTATAAAGGCGGCTCAAAAAAACGAGAAAAATGTAAAAAAAAAAAAAAAACGAAATGATGGCCACGCGAGCGAATGTGTCACATGAGTGATTTATAGTTCTCCAGAATGGCTGCGTTCATTGCCAGAGTAAGAAGAGTCTCTCACGGTCGTTATGAGCCCTGTCAACAATGACCACATTGTCAAAATATATTTCTGACGGCTGGATGACGTAGGAACATTTTAAATATTCTGATGGAATGCTACAATGTAGACAGGCTTAGGAATTGTCATAGGACGTTTGAAGGTTTAGCGGGAACTTTTTCTCACTCTCGGTATATCAGTCTTGTTTTTTCACTGCCTTTTCATTTTTGAAAAGGTGGCTCATGGTTTGTACCTCTTCCTTGACATCCAGACTGACACTGCGCTCGATGGGGAATGCGTTTCCTCGTCCATTTTTTTTTACCACATCTATACATATCGCGTTTGTAATTTTCGTGGTACTTTTCTTTGCGAGTCCTAAATTTCCCGAATTTTTTTTTCCAAATCGCAAAAATTATTGATAGAAATCACTCCACATCATATTCTCCAGTAAAGAAAGGTATATATTGTGACGTCACAAAAATTATTTCAGAAATTTCTATCTCAGAGTAATTTTATATTTCTACTCAAATTATGAGCCGTAAACTATTGAGAGACAAGCTGATCAGACGAGAGTATCACACAAGCCAGCGCGAAAATTTTCCTCCTCAAACGAAAGCAAAATTGGGCCTTGGCACAGGTCTTTATTAAATATTCTCTCTTTCCTCATCGTTTCGGTGGAATATTATCCGACACAACGAAAGGCTACCAAACGGCTAGCAAACCCAACCCCCCTCCCCCCCTACCCCACAAAAAAAAACAAACAACAACCGCAAACCAAAAAACATACAAACAAACAAATAAACAGAAGCGAGAACGAAAAACAACAGGACCGAGCACAGCATCAAAGTCTCGATTTGGCGGAGCTAACAGATAGCAGCCAAATATGGGGTGTTTTCTAATTCCTTCTCTCCCCTCTCTTCCCCATCCCCCTCCCCACCCGCTTCTACATATTTTTTTGCTTCCACCTGAATTTTCGTGCTGCCAAAAAAGCGAAAAATGCTTCAAACGTGCGGCACCTGGTCTTCGTCGCGGGCGCTTTATGGGCATGCGCATAACCCCAGCCATCAAGGAGTTAACATAAAGTATTTTAAAAAGCACTCGGTTTGCCTTAAAATGGCATTTTCTTAAGCAGTTTTGAAGGAGTTGAAATAGCCTAAAGATAATCAATATTTTGATTAAAAGTTTTCTCGTTGTTGGATGGGTATAATAATTATTTTAATTCTCGCGTGTAGCCTGACGGGTAGCCTGAACCTAGTACCTAGACTAATAACAGCCGACGTTACATTCGGAAGAACTTCTCGAGAAGACTTCAAGACTTGCTCATTAACCTGGATCCAACGTTAACTCGCCCCTGTGTGTGTCATTTCCCCTCAACTTCTGGCTTTTCTTAAAAAGATTCAAGTAAAATGAAAAGACCAAGAGGCTGCAAAAGCTGAACTGGGTAAACATGAAAGCCTGGACTATGAAAGGAATGCAATTATTAGCGAAGTTTGTCAAGCCATTTCAACAAAACTCACATCTTAAGTGGTATGGTTACGAGATCATCTTGTCAAAACACTGTGAACAAATATTATCTCGTACTTTTCACTTTGCTGTCTCAGTGCTGCTACTGCAAGGAAAAAACGTGCAGAGCACCCGGTTCGTGCAAGGGAACGTGTCAGGCGACCGTGGTGTGAGTTTCGGTCTTTTGCACGACTACCTGAATACACATCTCTGGTTACCGGAACGTTATCTGATGAAGTGATTCTAAACAAATGAAAAACCCAAATAAACAAATCATGACTTTCGAAGGTCAACAGCAAAGCACGCTATTGCATGTAATCACAGTTATAAGATCAATTTTGGCGAAATTGGAACATGGTGGCGCCATGCGTTTTCATTGAAGGGAAAAATTAAGCACTAAAAATTTTTCAAAGCTGTTTGGTTGTTAAGTGTTTCACTACTTTTACAAACCGCAAACAAAAGCTTTCGATTCTACCAAAAATCACTTTTACTCTTTTAGCTGACTGTAGCGGCCTGCTAATCTGTGAAAACGTGGGGTCTTCTGATCTGAGAGTTGATTGTGGTTCCGGATATAAGAAGTTTTTTTTTTAGGTCAAAGCGGTTCCTTTACATCCCCAAATCGGAGACGGGAGGTATCTTGCGACACCTTATTTTCGTGTTTTTGGTTAATTTGTCGTAGAAGCTTTTAAAGAAGGTCTTTTCTAACGTCACTAAATATCTGCGTTCTTCTCTGTTGTAAAACGCGACAAAACGCAAATTATTATGTCAAGAAAATTTTACACGAAGGTATTTAATTATCAATTTTAAACCCAGTATTACCTTCGGTAAACAAATGCGGTATTCTGTGTATAGAATTGCGAGAGGAAATGAGGACATAAACTACTTCTGTTTACATAGGAGTAGAATCCCGGAGGCGGCTTAATTTTTTAGAGATTACTTGTCACGTTACATAAATACTCACGAAATGACGTGCTTAAGAGCACAATGGTATCTGTCGGTCGAAGAGGTCCTTCTTATCAGTCACGAGAAACTTAATAAAAAAGTTATTTGCTGGCGACGCTAGAAAGAAACGCATGCTTTGAAGCTATACAGCCTTTGAAACTACTTGGTACAAAGCAAGGAGAAGGAATCGTTCTAGATTTAAGGTAATATATTGTTAAATAGAAAATTCTTTTCACAGTTTGTTTAATTTAGATTTTGTAGTTTAAAATTCAACTTTTAAGTAAGGAATGCTTTATTCAGAACTGCGTTCGCATCAACCTGCCGCGCGGTGCGGCAATTTTTGACATTCAGTTACCTGAACGATATTATTTAAAATTTTTCAAGGGACATTTTGAGGACGCAGTAGTACCAAGTTGTTCTGTTGTCACTGTTGTTAATTTTGGTTGGAAGTAAATCTAACTTATACCGATAAAGCTAAATATATGAGTGCGGGCGAAAACAAATTTTTTCTACCGATGTGTAGTCAAACAGACGGAAATTCAAAACGTGCTCGACTGGGACACTCAAATCAACCAAAACTGACTTTGTTGGTTGATTACTGATGAATAGGACATAATCTTTCTCATCTTTGAAAAGACACACGTCCAATACAGATACTGATAAAACATGTACTTCAGTGATGGATCTTTCTTTAGCTCTCCTTCTAAGCACTTTAATCCTAAAACGACAAATTAAAGGGAGTGGCGAAAAGATAGAAAGGGCCTGTAACATATATCAACGATACTGTGACCTTAGTGGGGGACACCTTAGAAAAGTTAAGTCTGCGGAGACCTTGACATTCAATTGATCCTCCTGTATACTATTTTGGACCCACGAGTGTTACTGCGCTATCTGACAGCAAGTTCTGCCACGGAGGAACAAGAGACTGAACCGTGTTACCGGGCTTATTTTAACACTATAAATTCTCCAGAGCCGAGTGTTAAAGAGATTTATGATATGCAGTAAGGAGAGTCAATATCTAGATCTTGGCTTAGAACTGAATGGGTCAAAAGAAAATCAAGTGTTTACCAACTTCTTTCTTCTATACTTTAATTATCTGGCGACGGAATGGCGACATCTACTAGAATTTTTTAAACCCTTGTTAGCGATACCTTACCTTTTGACACTGGAAGGTGTCGTGAAATCGATTTTCAACCACTCTTTCACTAAAAAGTCAACAACTTAGTTTTATCCTCTGAAAAGAAGATGACTGGACTATTCGTGTTCGCAATGGAATTGTTTCGATTGGTGACTTTTTGTTTTGTTTCTTTGCCATACGAAGAATAGGAACGAGCAAACGAGCAAATTGTTACATCGAAAAAGAAGTGTGATTTAATCATTTTAGGTTGAACAACAAAAAATGTACTATCGATTACAAAACAAGCAAACATATCTTCCGTGAGTGTTCAAATATCTTTCGTTTATTTGTTTTGTAGCTTCCACACTTATAAATGTTTATTTTTAAAACATTTTGGAGCGACGGCAGAGTAAGGATATCGCCTTAGTTGTCGAATTTTGAAATTGTTTGGCTGGTGAAACTAACTAAATAGTAGAGGTTATCAGAAAAGATTCAGTTTGAAATAGTTTGCATCTCCATTTATTTCTTGCGTCCATATACCTTAATTTGGTCTGGTCATCTCCAAACCAGGACTTTGCGCGAAATTGTGAGTATAGTTGATAGTAGAAGTATAAGCCAACAAGAAGTTTCAATCTTCTTTGTGTTGATCTTCTCTAAGAGTGTACACAGCGTTAATTAATTCTTGCATTTAACAATTTTAACTCAGAGAAAGGTCATTTGGTCACGGGATGATGTTTGTGAATACTCTGGGACTGAAGAGCAGCATCGAATAATAAAATGTTGTGGTTGGACTCTGAGAGGATAAACACAAAAAAACACTGGATTGTAAGAGGAGGATGAAATAACGATGTTTTTTTGTTTAGTCAAATGACGAGTAATGATTTCAGAGTTTATAGGAACAACGAAAATTTCAGCCGGTAAAAGAACAATGACAGTACGAATGTTTCATTTAGTGTTGCACTCTCCACTGCAACTGACAAAGGCTGTGTGTGGCGTAAGGCTTGTAGTTGGGACGGGAGTGTGTTGGATGAAATTTGAGTGACGGATATATAAAGTAAGCAACATCCTTGGTTCCTCTCCTTTTTTGAGTCCGCTTACTTTAGGGACGTGGTTCTCAGTCAAATAGTTCAGAAGTGCGTCGAACTATCGATCTGAAGGTCATTAAGCCCCAATTTAAGCCACGGTATAAAATGCATATTCTCTTTACTGTTCTCCATACGGGGAAGCAGGGATGGCGCAGTAGTGAGAGCGCTCGCCTCCCACCAATGTGCCCCGGGTTCGATTTCCGGACCCGGCGTCGTATGTGGGCTGAGTTTGTGTTGGTTCTCGACCCTGCTCCGAGGGTTTTTCTCTGGGTACTCCGGTTTTCCTTATTCGAGCTGGCTATTGGCTGTGCTCCAGGGTCATCATGGACCGTGCAACGGCTGCCAGCGGCGCCTAAATATGCTTTCGGTCCGACATTGTCGAGCTGCGTCCTTGCTGTACTTGCGAGGGCGATTAGCGAGACAATTATACATTTCTTATAGAACAAAGAAGGGGAATTTGTCTAAATATCAAAACATCTTATCCTTGACGACCACTTCCTTTCTTCTCATCACTTCAATGTTTGATCAAGTAGTGATAATATAAAGAGAAATTTCACTTTCTTCGTTGTTAAGGCTGAAAGGGCTAAGTCAGTCCTCGTCTCTGTATCATGTCATCTCAGGCTGTCAGGAAATACTGATGGACTAGCAACCCATCTAGGCTGGAGGATCTAGTAATAGAAGAGCCTCCCCCCTGCCTCCCATGCCAATTGCACTACGGATTGTGACTGGGGTTGGGGTGATCATTGGGGCGAACTGCACAAGTGCGTAGAACATCAAGCTTTTACTAACAGCTTTTGCAGCGTACTAGATTCCTTTTGAATTGAATGCTTATGTAATTTGATTATCAGTTTACAATCAGGAATCTTCTCGCCCTGATAAACATTCCGTGGTATTTCTTGAGATTGTTAAAGAGAACACCACAGTCGCGCAATATCAAGTAGAGTGAGGTCGCTATGTGCAAACTCGAGCCCAGTCTCTGAAAGAAATTTTGAGTGAAAAAGCGTGTATTTTGCGGGTAGAAAAAGGGTATTCAGAACTTTCAGACATGTTATAATTTACTAGGAGGTTTACGAAAATTCGAGTCTGAGATGGCCAGAATTAAGAATCCCTATAGATCAGTAATGATCACCGTACATATAGTTAAGTTATTTCCACTTTGAAAACAAAACTAAGAAGACTGCACAATCCACAGATCATAATCTCCAGAAAAACAGACAGGAGATTGAATTTTCTTAATACATGTATCAGGCGACTTGAATGAATGTTTAAGCAAACATATAGAAAATAGAAAGTCTTTAACTCTCTCAAATCTATTGCAGGCATCCACATTTTTTGCTCAGTTTTCTTGAGCAGAGAGGATTGCATCTGATGCTTCATTGTAGAGCATAAATTCGCGATTTGCCTTTGCACAGAGAGATGAAGTACTCGATTTTTGGTAAACTAAAAAACGCTTGAAACAAAAAGTCAAATTTCTTAGTTGTGTGAATATACATCAATTCTCAGCGCAGCTCTCTACGAGAACAAAACAATGAATTGTTTGCTCTCCCAAGCCGTGGCGGATGCGAACCACAGTCGGGATGTGTCGGCTATTCCTTTCTTTAATCCCCGAATTACGCCCTTCTAAACAGTGTCAGGGGCCTGTCTGTATAGAACTTGAGCGATTTGATGCAGTTCTGAAGTACTGTTCTAAATGACGAGTCTGTGGATGAAATGCTACGTGTTTCTGCAATCAATTGCATATGAAAGCTATTAAGCAGTACTTTTCTGTAGTACCTTACGCTGTTCAAGCTAAGGTAGTTCTAACTTTTCAGTCTGTGGATGAAATCGTAAAGTGTGATCATTCAAATGAAACTATTGAGCAGTACTTTCCTGTGAAGAAAACAACAACAGTAAAGACAGCCGTAAAAAGACTACGAAAAAGAAGTGGCAAGTTAAAAAAAACCTCTGCTAGCAGGGTGTACGTAGGTGCAAGGTGGTTCTAGTTTTTCAGTCTGTGGGTGAAAACCTAAAGTGTGACCATTCAAATGAAAGCTGCTGAGCAGTACTTTCCTGTGGTGCTGTTTATTACACTGTACATGTTGGTTCTAACATTTGAGTCTGTGTATGAAATCCTTAAGTGTGACCATTCAAATGAAAGCTACTGAGCAGTACTTTCCTGTGGTGCTGTTTATTATGCTGTACAAGGTGGTTCTAACTTTTGAGTCTGTGGATGAAATCCTTAAGTGT
>Ga0126336_10001831_pt1 | contig 11607 bp, 3 predicted proteins | sample SidCmetagenome_FD_92530 | JGI IMG/M metagenome (GOLD analysis project Ga0126336, IMG submission 92530) | Coral microbial communities from El Islote,Puerto Morelos, Mexico - Siderastrea C C metagenome | ecosystem: Host-associated > Invertebrates > Cnidaria > Coral | place: El Islote,Puerto... | reverse complement strand
GAGTTGAACGTGTCTCGTGTTTACGAGTGAATCATCGTCCTTAGATAAGTCGTTTTTGACGAGTTTTTCTTGAAGAGACTTAACTACACCAAACTGGAAGTTACTCTCCGGAAAACCCCCGTATGCCTTTGGAATTCCAGTCCAATGAACCCCCCCCCCATGTCCTCGGAATTCCAGTCGACATAAACCCCCATGTCCTCGGAATTCCAGTCGACATAACCCCCCATGTCCTCGGAATTCCAGTCGACGTAACCCCCCCTCCCCTTCGGAATTCCGAGGGTTGGGGCAAATCACTCATGTGAAATCCTGGATCCACCCCTGCTGCAAGATAGGAAGATCCTAGCGCTAGGAAGATCCGAGCACCACGTGAACTACCTTCGCTCGAAAGATCCTAGTACTAGGGACAGAAAAACAAATACGGCGGCAGCCGGGCGTTCAGCTACTAAAGGCCGACAGTTTTATTTGATTTCCAGCAACCACCCCAACAGAAATTTTTGCATGTAAACCAGAAAACTTGTTTCGCCTTCTAGGATCTTCCTCCCTCCGGCATGTAAACAGCCGCTTAGTGTCGCTTATGGAAAGTATTTCCCCTTTAATCCTACAAATGTTAGTTGCGTACCAAAACCCTTGCGGAAAACTTGTCCCCGGTCAACAGGCAAACTAAAGCAAGCAGTGTTAAACCCAAGATGTTCAATGGAGTGGGGGGAGGGGGGCGGTGGAAACCACCCCGAAAGTCTTTCTTTAATTTTTTTTCGGTTGCCGAAGTAACGAGATATGACGTTTTACGCCTTTTTTTAATTAAGACAAAAAGTAGCCACGTTTGAACTGTACCATGTCTACATGTCTATCTAGCATGAAACATTTTCAACTTTCCCCGTTTTTCGGATCACCGTAGATCCGAATGTCGCCATTTTGGATTCAATTGTGGATGACGTCACATGCTTCCAGCAGAGCCATAACCCTTTTAGTCAAAACCACATGAAACAAACTTATTACTGATACTGATAAGGCTCAGAGACGCTCCCCGGGCCTTTATGGCCTTCGAAGAATTCCGAGATATATTGCAGCTAAGTTGTAAAGTTTTCTTCCCCTGGTGAAAACACCTCAAGGCCCTCTCCCCCCTCCCCCCGATGATTAATACTTTTAAAAGAAACACGATCAAGACCAATGATGCTCAAAGTTGAGTAGCTAGGTAAGCTTTTAAAAGCAATATATTCATTGCCGATGCCGGTTGATCCACATATCAGGCAGAATGGCTATTTGGTTTGTTTCAGTACACTGGGCGCGTATATTCAGGTTGGTTTCAATGAACGTTAAGCAAATCGTGTGGCTCAGCAAATACAATATGAAATCATCAAGCACGACAATTATTAAATCAAACAATTTGTTGGTGCAAAAAGAATACTTGCCCGGCGTTCCCGGCGTGTTTTCATTATTTTCTCCATCTTGAACGTTCTTCCTGGATGGCGTTTTCTGGTCTTGGGGTTGTTTAATATCGTTGATTTCCTCTTGTTTTTGGAATCCACTTGCATCTACTTGTTCTTCCTCGTCAGGCGAGAAGGCAGATTCACCTTTAAGAGAATAGTTGCTATATATTCAGTAAATTGGTTTCGAAAGTCTATCTGACAACTTTATCTCGAAAAAAAAAAGATGAAATAGAAAGAGAAAAGTTATTTTAGCAGCCGGTATTGAAAGAAAGACTACGTTTTTACCCAGATTCACACCTTTTCCTAACTAGAAGGGATAAACAGAATCTTCCATCTCTTCAGGTCTGTACCTAGGCTGGACTGAGTCTCGCTGATTGTCTGATGAGTTTTGTTTGCAGATGCGTCTTGAAAAATACGCACGTTCGATTTATATTCACGAAAAATGTGAAAACAAATGATTGAACGTGGTGAAAAAGTGAATTTTCTGATGTTAGGAAACTCATGAATAAAAATCGGACAAGGCACTTTCCGTAATGCAATTTGCTTATTTCATTAGTACCAAGAGAGGATGAAGGTAAGAGAGTGAATCACCGTACCCCAGGATAATTATTTGAAATTAATTATTAGTTCGCACCAATGCTGCGAAGGTTATTATATCTGTTGTTCCCAAATCAACAATCTAAAACTACATGACGTCATTCTAACTGACCAATGAGGTGTCGCCCTTAAAATAACCACACAGTATAACACAGAACCAAAAATAGATTTCAAATAATTTTCATCGGAAGAAGCCCATGTATGGGGGACTCGCCCTCTCCCGCCGTCCTCTCTTGTTAGTACTTTGTTTTTTCGGCAGAAAATTTGATACGTGAACTGTATAATTAGCTTGTGATACGCAGTAGGCAATCATTTCCGAGGAGAAAAATTTCCTCCAATTCGTATTTCAAACTTTACGGTGTTATCGGTACAACATTTCCTTCTGGTCTTCTTGTCAGCGTAGTTTTAACATACCATCTAGCCTTCCGAATTGAACAAACAGAGCGGTTCAAGGAAAAAAAAACAATTTGCAATATTTTGTGATAATTCAATTGGCGCTCGGTGCGAGAGGATAAGGACGCCTATTGTCTAGGGTAGTAATAAGTTATATTTTTATGGCTGCAGCTGTAACTGCTTAGGCGAGCGGGATTGGACGAGCAGACCCAGCAACAGGGCCTTTTCGACAACAGGGCCTTTTCGACACCAGGGCCTTTTCCGCTTTTAACTTGAACGCGTTATTAAAAAAAAAAAAAAGGGAGCGAGGTTGGCACAGATGGAGAAAAAGTTGTCTTGTATGTACGGCTCAAAGAACAGCACAAGACTTCGCGTTGTTATAGCTATTTAAAAGAGAATACTCTCAAGATCTGGGGGCGTTTGAAAAGGAAATGGGAAACTATTAAAAGGAAATCCAAGTGCAAAGAAACTGCTCTGTTTTCACCATCATCTGTTTAGAATTGGTGAGGTAAGCTACACCTGATTAATTCCTTCAGTTTTCAAATCTTTGTAGAGCTTTCTAGGCTCTTTGTACTTAATTTTAAGTAGATATAAGAGAGTACGTAATGAGTTTATACCATTTCGTATTTCTTGGGAACTGGATTCTCTGTTTAAAGTGTTTCTATCTTAATGTGCATTCTGGTGCATTAACGAAAACTTAGGAAACAATGCTCCAGTCAACAGCCACATGAAGAGTATCACCGCGTTGAGACTAGATAAAGTCCGTTTTCAATAGCCCATTCATCTTTTTAAAACTTCTAGTGCTAGTGTACATGTGATAGTATGTACAATGATTCGGAGAACATTTGTTAGTAAGTTTCAAATGAAATCATGAAACTGTCATGTGACACAACAGGACCTGTTGTGTCTACAGGTCGTGTCGCCCTTTACTCAAATGGCCTGCTAGGGTAAAACCTAGCCAAACCAGTGTAATAAGGAAAAAGATTACTAATGTGGAGTTAGGTAATGAAATAAATAGACTCTATTCAGTCTATCACCAGTATTGGACTACAAAAAGAAATCTGGGAATCAAATCCATAACCTTGCTTACACTGGTACACTGCTCTAATCGCTGAGCTCTAGGGGGACTTTACTCGTAGCGAGCGGGGTCATTTCTAACTTTTTTAACTTACAGTTATACACCGTTATGAAGACAGCTGCGAACAGGAATATAGTGAATATCCTCATCGTCTTCCAGTTAAGTGCGAGCGGGGAATATCTGTTGCAAATGAATTCCACAACCTTGAAAGATACACAAATGATAGATTCACTGTTCATTCTATACTGTTTTGTACCCCTAACCTAGGAGAAATGTACTGTAAGGGAGAAAATGACTGCAGAAAAAAAGCTAGAGAAAGAAAGGAACATGTCACCAAATTTAGTTTTCTTTTAACCTGGAGCAGTTCTAAAGAAACTCTGAGGTCAAGGTAAACGTCCATCCAATTCAACGGATTATGCTGGTAACAACGTCAGGTGTCTCTGGTATAAAGCGTCTACGAGCATTAACACTTCCTTCTGGGTGAGACACTACAATGTAGTTCATCACAAACTGAGCTACCCCAAGCATGTTGTCAGGTTTGATTTCCTAACGACTCCCTCATGACCATTTATACGCTTAATAGAGAGGGAAAATGTGGAGCAAAGTTGTTTAGCTTAGGAAACAACGTCTGATCGAAAGTCCTACACGTTACCAACCACACCCTCGCGCCTCCATATTTGAAGTTAATGCAGTCTTAACTTTTTGCACGCTGTACACCCGACGTTCTCCAGTGTCCCTTCGCTCATTTCTTGCTTGAAAGAGGTCTAATACTTTAAGATCCAAGACCTTTGCGTCGTGAGGGAGTAAAAATGAATGTAATCCAATTACCGAGTTAATGTTGAAGTACTATTCACAGGAGAAGTCGTTAGAAACTCAGATTACTTAATTCAAAAGGGAATTTCATACTAGTAATTGGCAAACAGAACATAATAAGAAAGAACCCGTTAGAATCCTCCTTATCATAAGCGAGAACTTTAAAATTATTTTCTGCCGTATTTGTTTGAACAGGGACAAATCTTGGTGACATTTATTGACCTTGTTCACACGAACGAATGACGTTTAAGTCAAACGATTTAAAAATCAACATCAAAAACAGGAATTTAATGCTTTAGTTTTTGCCATTTCATTAAGGGAGAACTACTTTAAAGCTAGAAATCTTGGAATGAAACGTTTTTAAAACAAACTAATCGGCGCTAGGATTTTTAAAGTGTATGTGAGAGTCCTATGAAGTGAGCAAACGCCTTATTGAATTTCCCCCGGTCACACGACCTTGAAAAGGAAATCACAGATTAGCACTGAGGAACACAGAAAACCCTTTGACCTCAGGGGGATATGAACCCACGACCTCCGGGTAACAAGTCCACCGCTCTACCATCTGAGCTACCAAGCCACAGATGGGAACGACGCGTGGATGAATCCCTATGATCTTACATTCGCACAGCAGTTTCCTAAGACATGCAAGGAACATATAATAGAGGATTTCAGTGTTTCGATTCTAGTTTGGAATCATCTTCAAGCAATATCAAGCAAATGATAAGTGCTACACTGAAACTTCCACTGAAAAAAAATTTTTCAATGGCCAAAGGCGGAGAAATAAGAAGAAATTACACAATGTTGCGAACATTTTCCAATCTAAAAAGGTCAGAGAGACGGGGGCCAACCACAAAAATTGGGCGAAAACCGGAACTGAATGGTACGGGAAGGGGAAGTTAGCGAAGTTGTTTGACCGTCTCCTTTTTGTCTTGACGCCTCGACCATGACGAACTGAGGAAAAATCAATACTTAGTGCATTAACTGCAGGACAGCCTTTCAAATGATTTAAATTTATCAGTGAAGGCACATGCTAATAAAACAGAGTATTGGACTTAACCTCACCTGCCTAAAAGATTTCAGTTTTGTCTTCCAGGAAAGATAACTGCACTTACTGAGAATGGAGAGCAAAATTTTGTCTTAAAGTCTTTATTACTCACCTGTTAAAAATGCAACCTACAGGTACGGTTGATCGGCCACCAATGAGTACCACTTGAAATGTTGACATCTTGTCATCATCCCTAAAATATATGGAATTCTTTGCAATTTACCTAAGCTTGAGTTGTCAATTTTATGTAAGCCAATCTGACTGGCTAACTGGATGAAAAAGTGAAGGTACATTAATATTCCAATATAAAACAGAGTATTGGGCTTAATCTCACCTGTCTAAAAGATTTCAGTTTTGTCTTCTAGGAAAGATAGCCGCACTTATTGAGAGTGGAGGGCCATATTTTGTTTTAAAAAGTTCATTACTCAGCTGTAAAAAATGAAACATACATGTACAGGTACGGATGATCGGCCACCAAAGAGTAGCACTTGAAATGTTGACACCTTGTCATGATGCCCAAAATGTATGGAATTCTTTGCAATTTACATAAGCTTGAGTTGTCAATTTTATGTAAGCCAATCTGACTGGCCTACTGGATGAAACAGTGAAGGTACATTCTAATAAAACAGAGTACTGGACTTAACCTCACCCGTCTAAAAGATTTCAGTTTTGTCTTGTAGGAAAGATAGCCGCACTTATTGAGAGTGAAGGGCGATATTTTGTTTTAAATACTTAGCTGTTAAAAATGCAATAGACAGGTACGGCTGATCGGCCACCAAAGAGTAACACTTGAAATTTTGACACCTTGTCATGATGGTCAAAATATATGGAATTCTTTGCAATTTACCTAAGCTTGAGTTGTCAATTGTAGGCCATTCGAGAGACTGGCTAACTGGATGAAACAGTTAGAAAATCTCCTTTATTAAAAGCTAAGGAAGCAATGAGAATGCTTTAATAGCCGATGTACACTTACCCATCCGTTCGCGACAAATATTTAGACTTCACATTAAGGTAGGTAAAGTCAGTAAAGTATTCCATGAAAAAAAAATCCACCTAACGGTTAGAGGGGGGCATAAGCCCGTAACCTTTGGATTTCAAGTCAAGCGCCTTAACCAGTCGGTCACTCTACCTTCTACATGTAGAAAGGACGTCTTGAGCCCCAGTCATTCACACAAAGCTACTTTTAAGACACTAGCAATTACATTTGGTATCTTACACTCTACTCGTGTCATCTAAAAAATTTTAGTTAAACCAAGTTTATAAAATTAACAAACTAGTGACAGCATACTGAACAGACTTCGAAAAGTTTGGAACGTCTATCATATATCAAAAAAATATAAAAAAAACTTTTATCTAAACACAGTTTGAATGTAGCTTTAGTGCGAACAGGATATCACTTTAAAGAGGCTTGTGTCGAAGTGATTCCTTGTGAAAACCAGATCAGAAGAATACGTGTGTTTACACCTCCTACGTTCAAAGTTTGAATTAGGAAATTGATAATCAGTGACAAAAACTGACAAACTGGATTTTAAAATATTAGGATCAATTTACACCATGCTCAGCTATCAGTACAACTCTCAACCTCTCTCACTGACCATCGTTTAACCGTCAATCTGTCATGTCTATTGCGTCTCTCTGTCTCTCTTTTTTGCCGGAAAAGGAACAATATTACAAACAGCTTAAGAAGATGTTCTAAAGAATTAACGTTTAAAAATGTTTACACATAACAAAGGACTGAAAGTACAGAAAAAAAAACTTGTTTCTAAGAAGTGCTTAAAGTTTTAGCCAAAGTTATTGACAGTGTTCGCAGTAAATCAAAGTTATTGAGTCATGAATACCTCGACTGTAAAACCATGCGACATAGGGATGATAGGCCACCAAACAGCCACACTTGAAATCTTAATAGCTTGTCATAAATTCCTCAACTGTAAAACCATGCGACATAGGGATGATAGCCCACCAAACAGCCACACTTGAAATCTTGACAGCTTGTCATAAATTCCTCAACTGTAAAACCAAGCGACATAGGGATGATAGGCCACCAAACAGCCACACTTGAAACCCTAACAGCTTGCCATGAATTGCTCACCTGTAAACCATGCGACAAAAAGGATGATAGGCCACCAAACAGGCACACTTGAAATCTTGACACTCTGTCATGAATTCCTTAACTGTAAAACCATGCGACACAGGGATGATAGGCCACCAAGCAGCCACACTTGAAATCTTGACACCCTGTCATGAATTCCTCAACTGTAAAATTATGCGACATAGGGATGATAGACCACCAAACAGCCACACTTGAAATCTTAACAGCTTGTCATAAATTCCTCAACTGTAAAACCATGCGACATAGGGATGATAGGCCACCAAACAGCCACACTTGAAATCTTGACAGCTCGTCATGAATTCCTCAACTGTAAAACCATGCGACATAGGGATGATAGGGCACCAAACAGGTACACTTAAAATCTTGACAACCTGTCATGAATTCCTAAGCTGTAAAACCATACGATATAGGGATGATTGATCAAATGGTGAATATACGAATATCATATATTTGAACTGCGGGATGAAGAATTAAATGTAAAGAAGACCATCCCAGTTACTGACGCAACTTTTGCATTTGCGAAAAGAAAGCCTGAAAAAAGAAATTCAGTCTTGTACGGGATTCGAATCATTGGCCTCTGCGATACCGGGGCAGCACTCTAACCAATTGAGCTAACAAGCCAACTGGGAGCTGGTCATTAAGTCGGTTCGTTATAAAGCAGTGAAGGATGAGGATGAAATGATGAATATATGAATATCATATATTTGAACTGCAGGATGAAGAATTAAATGTAAAGAAGACAATTGCAGTTATTGACGCAACGTTTCATATCGTATTCATCATTTCATCTTCATCCTTCATGGCTTTATATAGTTGCCTTCAAAGCCTTCTTAACGGCTCAACAAACAATGGATCCTGACTATAACCGAAATACTATGAAATGTACGAGAATCCAGCATGGCGGTAACGGCAGAATCGGTGAAGCATTGAATGATGTTGACTCAACTGGAGTGGTTGCAGTTAACTAGGTGGAATATTCCTGTAGAGGAGACCATTCGTGGCTTATCAAAACATGAGAACTGAAGGCTTGAGCGGGCAACAATTACCATCTTGATCAAAATGGAATTTGGAAGGACATCTGAATTCGGCACGATTTCCCGTTGACTCTGAGATAGTTCTTGAACTGATTGGCTTCAAAATAGTTTGTAAACAACAATTGTTTATTGTAAGTTTTGTTTGTATAAATTAATTGACTGTAATGATTAGCTTTGTATGTTTATCATCAGGTTACTTTAGTACGATATTATTTCCATAAATTAACAGCTCCCGACAAGGTGACATGTTGTAAAAATAATTTTTCCGAAGTCCCTCGATTAGAAGCTGAAAAAGCGAAAGGATTACCACTTACAGGTGGTAGAGAAACTTTGTTGAGGTAAATTGCTGTAATAGCACTCTTTATAAGTCACGTGCCTTACGAAAGTCACTGAAGTACCCGCGTACTTTTAAGCACCAAAGATTCAGAAAGGATGAAATATTCATTTCCAGTTTCAAATTTGATCAAAATGTGAATACCAGAGAAAATTTCATTTAGTCATCGATGTCTCATTTTCTGTTTTTCAAAAATACAGCTACCCCCTGTCAAAAGATGGGGGGCAGGGGTCCCCTGGAAAGAAAGTAAAAATCTATTGCCATTTTTGTGGAGTAGAAGGATGGTCCTCTCAAAGATGTAAGCAGAAAAGTAACTAGTTTCCTGCACTTTGATAAAATTACCTAATTCAAAAACTGCAATTGTTGGGATTAAAACGTCCAAAAAATTTTGGGGCATGAACCCCCCCCCCCTCCCCGCCCCGATGCTTAGTCCAGGTTAGTGCAAGAAACGAAACAAATATCACCGTGAGTAGTTCTACCACAAGGACTAACTCCACACCAATTCTGAAGGGAAGCTTATTTGGACCATTTCTACTTTTGCTCAACTCTTAAGTGCTTACAGTGTTGAGGCAAATTACAAAATCAAACTGATATCTCTGGAAATATTGAAGCATTGTAACTGAAACTTGAAAGACACACAGGGACACATACTGTAATGCTGCCATGAAAACAATTTAGTTTCTAGGTATTTTTTTTCGCAAGAATGACGCTCCGCCTTTTTTTTAATTTAGGCTTTACAAACATCGTCCCCTCCTTAATGGCAAATGAGAAAACTAGCACAATATGGGCATTGTGTGTGTTTTGAATGTGTCCTTCTTTCCCTCGTTTAGTCACAAATAGTAATATTTGGTTCAAAGCTGAAAGAGACTGGAGCCACGATTGTTGCCTTGGCAACATCACAATATACCTCATCTTGTGTCTTTCCTAAGGCACAATATTGATAGCAAGTTTCATTTTGTGATTTGCCTTCATGGTATTTGGTATCCTCGGCGTAGGTTTAGCTTACCCGAGTTCTGTACGCGTTTTAGTCAAATCTCATGCTAACAGAAAAAGAAAGGTCATTGATCCCTTCAAACTATCATTCTTCGCTGAAGTCATCCTCCTCAACTGCCGTCATTTTAGAATACATCAGCCTCGCTTCAGTACCAGAACACCACAAGGAAGGTTTCTCGTGTACTCGTCTGCTTGTGATAGAACCTTGTTCAGGTTAAACTGCTTCGTATTTCCCGATTTTTATGTCATAGGATTTGGACTACTATAACACAGCAATTCAACTTTGATTCAAATGGCTGTGTAAACTACTTGCAATTTTTGCAGCGATTTCGTTGGCCCAATTTATACCAGAGACAAATAATTCGTCTAGACGGGTTATCCACCAGACGGTTAATTCGTCTAGATGTAAATCCGAAGACGAATATTGACGGATGATGCGTCTAAATATAAATCGTTGAAAGGATAACGGCTGATATTTTGTTTATAAGTACCAAATGGAAGCCTGGCGAGAAAATAATATGATCTATCAAATATGGCGCCACTCATGGCATTTTTCAAGTACAAAGCTAGAACAAGAGAATAAGACTTAACAGAGAAGCTAGAGCAATACTCCATCTTTCCTAATTCTGAGCCGGAATATAACTTGAACTTCATGTTTTTCTCCCGATCTCGCCAAAAGACAGCAAGACAAGAAGAAGTGAGATATGGGTAGGGAATGATCATAATAGGAGGACGGCCTAAGAGACTCGTCTGTCCTAACTAATGTCAACCTTTCGTCTTTTGACTTAGTTTTCTTGGAGACCGTTTTACGTGCAAATTGCTTTCCCGGACGCCATCTTGAAATAAAGATTCCAAGCAACTGCGCGAACAAATAGAAACCTGTCCAGTCTCCCTCTTGCGAAAACTAAGACAAAACCGTGTTCGTGTTACGTCTAGATAAAAATTTAGAGACGAATTATCCGTCAGTCAGCACATCCTGAAGACGTGCTGATAGGCGGATCAGCTGAATTTCGTCTCATAATTCGTCTACGGATAATTCGTCTTAGTATAAACTGGGCCATTGCCATTAATTTGCGATAAGACTTGCGACGACAGCACAATCCTAAAGATTATCCCAGAGACAAAGTATCCGTCTGAGACTAATTGTCCTTCTGAGACGTGTAGGCAGACGGATAATTCCTGTACGACAGATAATCCTAACTTCAGATCTAGATGGAAAACGAAGAACACTTTTGACTTAGTTTTCACACAGGGGAAGGTTTCTATTCGTTTGCAAGGTTTTTGGGATGCTTATTTCAAGATAGCGTCAGGGAAAGCAAGTTGCAGGTAATCAGTCGCGAGGAAGAAGGAAAAAACCCAAGTCAAATGGCAAGAATTTGACATGAACAGAAAGACCCTGAGGTGTTCACCGAAGTTTAATTTGATACCAATATAAAGAGATTGCCCCGGCACCGTTGGCTGAGCTGCCATGCTGTACCCTTTGGGGCTGAAGAAGTCCTCAAAGGAAGTTCAAATATATTCTCTCTCGAGCTACGTTTCAAGAACAGTGCTATGAGTGCCACCATATTTGATAGGCCACAGCATTCTCTCGCCAGGCTTTTTCGTGGTCTAATAATAGAAAATACACTGGTTGTTATCCTTCTGACGATTTATATTTCAAAATTCGTCTTCGGTCCTACGTATAGACAAATTATCTGTCTGACGAATAACCCTGTCCAGACGGATAATCCTCCTCTTGTGTTAAATTGGCCAATGGCTGCCTTGGTGGAGCGGCCAGGGAACT
>Ga0126336_10001830_pt1 | contig 11608 bp, 6 predicted proteins | sample SidCmetagenome_FD_92530 | JGI IMG/M metagenome (GOLD analysis project Ga0126336, IMG submission 92530) | Coral microbial communities from El Islote,Puerto Morelos, Mexico - Siderastrea C C metagenome | ecosystem: Host-associated > Invertebrates > Cnidaria > Coral | place: El Islote,Puerto... | reverse complement strand
GAGAAAAACTGTGCCCTCGGTCTTGAGCACGGCCCTCGGCCTGCGGCCTTGGGCCGTACTCAAGACCTCTGGCACAGTTTTTCTCAATACGGACCTCCCGGCCGGCAAATAATATATATATATATCATTATTATTATTAAAGCAGTACAAGACTTTTATATGCTATGTCCCTAAATAGCATGCAAAGGGCGGGAACGTAGCCTATGCAGCTAATTTTATTATTTTATTATTACTATTATTATTGTTATTATTATTATTATTATTATTATTATTATTATTATCATTATTATTATTATTATTATTGGGGCAACAAATTAAAGGTGGAGAACGAGATCGAAAAGGCCCATTTTAAAACCTCATTATTGATTTTCTGTTAGCTAATTAGGTGGCTTGTATGGTAGCTTTCTTGGGTACAGGGAATGAGTCAAGAAGAGACTGAGACAATCCACTGTGTGAGGAATTTCCAATACAAAGCCTGCCACAAAATTAAATAATGGGAAATGAAGGTCACATGTTTTCATTGCCCAGCAGTAATAAATATGATGAAATAACTTATGCCATAAATTCAAATTAAACCTACATCACCAAGACTGTGCTGCAGAAGGGTCAATTAGACGGTGTTACGTGTGGTATGTGAAATTTCATATTATATGGTCCTCTCGAGATAACAGGAGGAGGGTCAACAAGAAGAGAGGCACAAATCTGCTTAAAATGTGTGGTGTTTAAAGAGAACCACATAAATCAAATGCAGTGGAAGCAGAGTGACTTGCAATAAAAATTATCAATGCTGAGCCGAACTGCTTCCTTTTATTTGACGAAACATGTTGCACACGAGGGATTTATAAATATTCCTATAGCTATCTCTGATTAACTAAAACGTCTTGTCTCTTCGTCGGTCGAGACAGTTTCGTTCATTGTTATCCCTTCAAACTCTATGGTGAATATCCAGTTTGAGAAACGTATTGCATGTGGTTTCCAAAAAAGCGGAAATGTAAACAAAACTTTGTAGCACAGTTATGCGTTGTTGATCTCGGATGCTTTTAGGTAATAGTGGACAGATGCATATAGCAATAGTTTTGTGGACCAAATATTGAAAACCTTCTTTATCTCGATCTTTAATCTTGAATTGCGATAACTGCTACTAGCAGAACCAATCCAACAGTGGCAGAATTTACATATATTAACGCTACATTCAAATGCTGCGGCTTTTCCGGGAAGCAGCTCTGTAATGCGGGTCGAATCGAATTCTTACCGAGTCGAACACGGTTCAAATGAGTCCGCTTCTCTCCTTAAGTCGTTTCCTTTTGAGAAACGCCACACACATGCTCTCATTGTGCGAATCCTGCCCTTGTAGCTTACAATTACTTTAGTTCATAGGCACTTTAATGTGAAAACCAATATTCAAGTGTGATTAGAAGGCTTTTAGAAAACAAGAAGGATCTTGTTTTCACTTTGATAATGTCTTTTTCCAGCGATGTATTTATGTTGAAAGGGGACAATTAAGGACGTCATATTGGTCACAGCGTGGAGACAAATCACAAAATCAAGAATATCTCTAAAATACTGGGGTAATGTAACTGTAACTTGACACCAGTATACTAGTACGTGCCAGGACTTGGCATCCTGTGCCGTTGCCATGGCAAGGGTTTTGCTTCCAGATCTCTTTCAAGTGGAAATGATATACACCCTTTTTAGGCTTCACAAACTGGCACGAGAAAAAAACTAAACACAATATGGGCATGGCTTGTGTTTTGAACGGGACTATCCGTAGGGTAACATTTGTTTCACAACTGAAAGAGCCTGCAGCCAAACATGTTGCCATGGCAACATAGTGACATGGGCCATCTTGTATCGTTTTAAGATACAGTACTGGTACTTTAACCCATTCTCTCCAGAGACATTCTTAATTTTGTGACTTGTCCCCGTGCCCAACCATTTTTCATTATCATAATCATCATCTTCCAGCGCGTCCTATCTCTTGCCACCGGTTGCGCCTCGCCCCATGTCAGATTTACGTCAACGAGTTCAGCCATATGATTACTGTCCTGCGCCAGGTTGCTTTCGGGCGCCCAACCAGTTTAGACGTCATCAATTTCTTAAATTTCCAAATAAATATTATAAAAATGAAAACACCATCTTTTTTCATTTTACAAGACTTTCAAATAATTTCAGAAGCTTTACTTTTTTTTTTGCTTCAGAGGTACTTTAATAGGTGCTGCGGGATAGAATCAGGCATTGGGGTGGCATGCCATGTGCGATGTCTTACAACGATACTAGCCTGATCTTGCATCGTATTAACTGTAATGAATTCCAACCACAACAACAACAACACCTTTTTTATTTTTTTCGTTTTTCTCTTTCACAACAACATTAACTTCGAAAGTTTTCCGACATACTATTATGGACGGAAAACTTCGGCTCGGTTTCTCCGCTTACGTCGGAAGTTATAAATTTCCGATGATCTTCTGGATTTATAAGACTTTTTTGAAAAGAATACTTTTGCAGTTTTCTCCCCTGGGTAAAATTCACTCGATGTTTTCTTCTTGGTGTTCCAGGAGCACTTTGTGTGTGAGCGAATGTATTTAACTGTTCATAATTTAAGCACAGTTTAAAACAAAATTCCAGTAACATAACTCATTTAAATTTTGAAATAATTTAAAATAAGCCCCTTTAGGTGGCTGAAATTTCGGAAGGTGATGCTCGAGGCTGAAAGACTGTCCCAAAAAGGAACAGCTGGCAGAGAAGCGAAGCCTCCAGGGAAGCTGTGAAAGTTGAAGACATTCAATAATTCAGTCAAAGGTCTTATCTTCCGATATGCCAGCAGACCAGGCAGGGGTTTCTTCTTTTTATAGACTTCCGATTAACTGTTAAAAAGCGCACACTTTATTGTAGCATAGAGGAAACAACAAGTGATTTTATTACACTGTCTTTAGAATTAAACAAGTAAGACGAAAATGTGACCTTCTTTCTTCTTCGTTACTTATCGGCGAAAGCGAACGATGGATATCTAATTGGAGGGCGTGTATCTTGTGATTCCTAACGTCCAATTGTGTACCACGTGATTTTTTCCAACCTTCCAGAGCGGGTGAAAAATAGTCGGTGGGTGATAAGAGCTGTTAGCTTGTTTTTAGGGGTCAATTAGAGCGGGCGCTTGCTCATGTCGAGGGTCGCCAGTGGGAAATATTGAATTGACCCTCCAAGTTTATCTTCCGAAAATTGCACCAAGGAACTGTTTACCTTGGTTGAGCACCAGTTTATTTTATACGAGTTTATTTTATTTTGTGTTCAGTGGACGTTTTTGAAGAGCTCTGCGGGAAGAGAACCACCCCTAAGTATGCCTCAGGGGTGTAGGGGTGATTCTCAATTGCGGTAACAGCATGATTATGTGCTCCAGACAATGCAGGTTTCGTCATGGTATTAGTTTTCTCTTATCTTTCAGTTGTCTGACACTGTGGCTCTGTGTAAAAAAAGAATAACTGCTAAGCAGGCCTCAAGATTCTAGGGGTGAATTCGCAATTGGTGTAGCAGCAGGATTATGTGCTCCAGACAATTCAGGCTTCGTCATGGTATTAGTTTTCTCTTATCTTTCAGTTGCCTGGCACAGTGGCTCTTTGGAAAAAAGAATAACTGCTAAGCAGGCCTCAAGATTCCAGGGGTGAATTCGCAGTTGGTGTAGCAGCATGATTTTGTGCTCTAGACAATGCAGGCTTCGTCATGGTATTAGTTTTCTCTTATCTTTCAGTTGTGCGATACAGTGGCTCTTTGTAATTGAACTCTTTCCCTTATTTATTAACCGTTCAGAAGTTGTTTTCATCTTAAATTAAATAAATTGCGCGGATATACTAGGCGATCAAAATACTAGAAAGTTAACTGACTATTGCTGAGAAACAAAAGGATCGAAAATCGGGAGTGAGGGTCCGAAACCAGTGACGAAAATCAATGAAAACATGAATAGTAAACAATGCATGATTGTACTCTAACTTGAAGTCTTATGAAAAAGTGATATATTTCAAAAAATAAAAGGGCAGGTTAGAGTGGAATAGAAAATACGGTTTATATTCAAAAAAGCGCAAGAGAAATTAACCAGCAAATCCTTCTTGTTTTGCTGTCCTCGTTACTTCATTTTAATCTTTGTTTTTCTATCTTTACCTAATTTGGATTTTAAAGTACCTGAAGCACGCCCTGTGAATTAATTGCAAGTTGTGTTCGTGGTGATGTGCACTAATTAGTAGCACTTCCGTCTTATTACGGTTATCAGTCAAAGGTTCAAGAACCGCATTTTAAACCTTAACGGAAACAAACGGAAAACTTTTTCATTGGATGTTTCGAACGTAATTTGAAGAATGTAATAGCTTTAGACCCTTAATTTTTCTCCGATCAAACCAACATATTTTAGATTAAGTTTAAGGTGATTCCATCGAAATAGAAGAAATTTTTAAAATTTTCTAAGACTTGGTCCAACTGGTAATTATGTTTAGAACATTTTAAAAATGCAAATAAAAATAGGGGTCACCAAGCTTGTTTTGACAAAACATGGATAGCCCTTGACAGCAACTATACGGCCCGCAAGGTTTTCCTGAGAAACCCTAGCAATCAGAAACGAGAACTACAATTGTTTTAAAAAGTCATTTTTTGTATAGAAATATGAGAGCAGTACAACAAAATACACGTTTTTCTTGCATTGTATACTATTTTAGTTGAACAGCGATTAAGGATATTAAAAGATTAAAGAATTACCGCGTATATACCCTGCGAATTACTGCGTATATACCCTGCTGTACCTAGAGACGTGTTCCTTAATTTCGGCATTTAAATAAAAATATCTCAAAGCAGAACTTTAAACTTTTCTTGAAATCGCGATATATTGTACTCAACCGTGTTCCAATTGAATTTATGTGTTAAAAAATGAGGGGCACCGAGCTCGTTTAGGAGAAAACGGCCTGTTATTTCTCTGAATTGCTCAGCTTTCATCTCGTGCGCGCGCTAATCACACAAAAAAATGATGCGCAGAAAGGATGCGCAATGCAATTGAAGGGAATCACCATAAAGAAATCTTCCAGATACCATGGGGCCAGTATAAGTATTGGCGAAACGTTTTATTAGATGTATCTTAATTTATAGAGCTGAACACTTTCGGTGGACACAAGGAAATTCAATTCATGTTAATAGTCACGAAACAGTTGGAAGGTTACGCAAGACGTAAAAAAAAATAACATTTCTTACTCATAAATCTTTAGCCATGCCTCTGTACTTAAAACGTTATAGATATCACCATGCAAACGAAACAAACCAGTTGCAAGATTAAAGAAATCAGCTTCAGTTGAATCGATGGTGTTTATGAAAATATTACTTCAAAATGAATTCCTTCCTTGTCTAATTATAAGATTTTCAAAATCCTATCATACAAATGCACGATTTGATTAATTAAAAGTAATGACCTTTTTGAATTGCCATTTTTAAACAGCATGATCAGAGAGTCTGCCAGTTTTTGTTAATATGCAATATAAGATTTAGAGCTCCTCTTTGTCTCTGGCAGCTATGTCTTTTCATTTAAATGTGCAGACAGTGAGCCAGAATTTTCTTGCTATGAGAGCCACGAGTGTAGTCATTAAAAATTAATTTTAAACACGATTTAGACTTCCTAATTGGATGACAAGGTCTTGTTTATTTCGAGAATGATACTAAAACAGCAGCATGTCTTTTGAAATAAAGAGAGCTTTGCTTCGTCACGTCAAAGTAAATTTGATTATCTCGTCAAGAGCAGATTATGGAGTTTTCTTTAGACCAGAGATGAAATTATTAGCAGCTGCGGTACGATTTTAGTTTGCAATTTTGAAAAAAAAAGTTAAATACTGAATCTTAATAACTACTATTTGTTTTTCTTAGATTTTGGCTGCGAGTCTGTGTGGTGTTTTCCTGGCTCAAGGGAGGAATCAGGATGAAGGTAAATGTTGAGAACTAAAATAATGCGAGGCTAATTGTTATATGTTTGTTATAAGAAGGCTAAAACTAAGGATCGGTCACTAAGTATAGCACTGTTTTTGAGAAAAAAATAGAATCACTATTTGACGAATCTAATAATTTAACGAATGTTGTTACAAAGCAAAATTCGAAAACCTTTTGTAGAAGTAAACGGAGAACTCGTCCAAAAGCTTCCGTTGAACCATTTTCCACTAAATGTTAAACTTACATTCTCATTTTTTTTTTTTGCTTAGAAAACAACAAGAAAAAATGCTTATGAGTTTGATTTACTTGATAAATAAGAAAGAAAGAAAGAAAGAAAGATTTGAAGATTCCTTCCCTGTAACTTGCAATTCGCATTTTTATACATGTTTTTTTCGAATACGATCCGATTAAGGGCTTGGAATAGACATATGTGCATGTCTTAACATGATTTTTTCCTAAAACAATTTCAGAAAATCTTTTAAAACTTAACATGTTAATTAATCAATGCTAGGTTAGTCTGACACAAAAAGAAAGTATCTTTATTTTTCATCGAAATGTTTTTCTTCTTTCCCGCTATATATCACATATTTGTGAATACGTTATTCCAAACATGAACCAGTTATTGGTTATCTATGTAAACATCTATTTATTATTATTGGCGGGATATTTTCAACATTTGCAATTTCGATTCTCCATTCCATCTTCACTGCTGCAAGAGAGTAGTTCAAGAACAGTATATTCACAAAAAGAAGACACGTAAAATTCAATGCCACTTAAGGTCTGCTTCAATGCCATCCCTTAAAACGAAGGTCTTAACGATAACAACATATCATTTTGGGTAATAAAACCGAAGCTTCATTAAGATAAAAAACCAACTGATATCTCCTCTCAACCTTAAATCGCAGAAATAAATGGAGAACAACCGATTTGAAGTTTATTTCACCAACAAGTGTTTATACTACTCTGAATCTTTGAATCACAAAATCTATTTTCTGTGAGTATACTGTTGATATTAATCATCGGCTCATTATTGTCGTGAAAAAAGAAAATCGTCTTCTAAATTCCGCAAGAGCGAGTTTTTGAGGTAAACCACTAAACAAGAATATGATATCATGACCTAAAATTCTCCTAATTTTTAAACTTTACAGTGCTAATTATTTTAATCATTATTTTACGTGTAGTTGTATTGATTTTAGGCTCCTGACACGGTGAATTTGAAGGATACAAGATGGTCGATTTTTTCTAGTTTATGCCATCATTCCATGTCATGAAATTATCATTGGAGTATGGCCACATTGATGATTACGTAAAGCGCGCAACAGTCAGACCGTGATTTTTATCATACAGGATCAAGAAGAAAACGCCAAGGGCTTTTATCGGATCTTAAGACCATTAATTCCTAGAGGCTTCATTTCATTGTCTTTCAAAGACTCTACCCACACTCCCTCTGTTTTCATGCTTTTTAAAATTTCTTGAATTTGTCTAGTAACCGGAAAAGTTTAAGAGCTGAATCCAAGTCAGATAGGAGCAGCATATTCGAGAAGTTTTTAAGATTTCTTTGTTATCAGTTAAGATTCCGTTTATATCCACATTCTCTATCAGCAATTGGTAAAGTTTCAACAGCGAGGAGGAAGTGATACTGATAGAGGGGGTCATCTTGCCCGACTTTGCGCCAAGAGAACTTACGTCATTTTTTAAACAAAAAAGTACAAATTGGTAGGGCTTGTATTCCACCGAATTTTTAGCACCGATGAACTCTAATCACAAAAAGTACCTCCTCTCGAAGTGGATAAGAAACAACTTCAACTAAGGAGATTCCACCCACTTTTCCCTTTCCCATCTTTTACCCCAGCCAAGTTTCCGGTTGTGTTGCTTTAACCAATGTGGGGCTATGACCAAACAAGGCCATGCATGTGCGATGACAGATTTTTTTGTCTGCTAATGTTATTTATCACATGACGTCATAGACATCCAGCAGAGATTTCCTGCTGATTCTTGAGCAGACTAAAACTTCTCATGGTGCTTTAACTTTCTTGGATTACCTTTTCATTCCAGTCTGCTTTCGTCCGGAGCCTTTTGCTGTCGGCCAACATCAGTTAAGCTCATCGTCATGGCGAAGTGGGTTTCCAGCACAAAACGGACTAATAACCGACAATTTCTTGGCGGCGTGGTGTGCTGCAACGAGAGACAAAAAGCAATGGCTGCCAATAGACCTCCGAGAAAAGAGAGACATTATGGCGTTTGCTTTACAGGGCCTATACGATCACTCATGGATAGAGATGTTTTATATGCAGTATAGTATCCACGGCGAAACATGGTATTGCTATGGTTCAGAAAATGGGCACAAGGTAACGTCCCTCTAGTAGTTGACCGACTTAATGCCCTTGCTGGATATAAGCTTTATCTAGCCTTTCAAACTGGTCTCAGAATTATATGTCAATCAATTAGTGAGTGTTTGAGATAGTTTCAAATCGATTGTTTAAATTTGTGACTGGAAGTGAACGGAGGAAGTGAAACTTGGGAGACCATACGTATACCCTATTTACTTAAAAGAAAAGTAGATCAACAATTATTTTTACTAAAGGGAGCAACAACAATTATATAACAACAACAACAACAACGACGACGACGACAATAAAAGGCGAGTAAAGCACCCAAAAATTGATCAGTCATCCCAAATATGAATGGATTTCCTGATGAAGTGGTGCAATGATATCTCAGAGCATTTCGATCTTCACCGTTTAATGGGAGAAGTTAAATCGAGAAGGGCCATTTTAAAATCACGAGAATATTTAATGAACTTAACCCGCGGGCGTACAAGAGGGGGGGATGCCACCCCCAATAAGGTTTTCCTTAAGTTTCTCCTGGACAAATTATTATCTAGACCTGCCGTTTTCAGTAGCCTTGTGCATATCCCTAAGACACATTTTGACATACGTTTGGTGAGAATCGGTGGTTATACTTACGAGATATGACGTCATAAGTAGTAGGTGGTCAAGCCATTTTTTCCCTTTTTGGGTGAAAAATGCAAATAATGTCAACAAAAAGCAGCTTAATGTTTAATTATGTCATATTTTACATGTCCAGCATCAAAATTTTTCAATTTTTAACGTTTTTTGACAATTTCTAATTTTTGGTAAAATCAAAGATGGCGCCCAATATGGTAGCCATCTTGAATGACGTCACAGGCCCCCAGCAGCGAGGTAACCCATTATATGTACCTCATCTTGTAGAGCACATCACAGGCTTTCCATTCAAGGTGGATTCTTTTCAAAATATTGTAACATAACGAAACCCTAGGGGGTCCATCAACCCCCCCCCCCCTTGTACCACGATGAAGGTTTGACTTTGTTTGTACGTCCGAGGGTTAAACACGGTCTGTGGATTTTGACCAAGGGGCAACTGACTGTGCTACCCAATTAGAGGGTCTCGAGCATGTCACCTTTATTTAGTTTAATATGCCAAATTCAAATCTAATAATGATATAGCGTCTCCTTATGTTAGAATCAATCGTTCTGAATAGACAGTTTTCTTGCTTATTTTAACAGTTGTTCACAGGAACGAAAACGATAACACAGTGAAAGTATACATCCTTCTTCTTGATTTAATTTTCGCTCGATACGTTCGTATTAACCCTCAGTCGTGGAAACATGATCTATGTTTACGCACTGAGATATACGGATGCCCATACGACGCAAACAAAAGTACGTGAACAACCACTTCCATTGATAACATGTTTTGTCCAACTCCACTTTATATTAGTGCACTAGAAACTACAAGCAAATTCCAGTATCCCAAGATAATTTTTACCGCAACAAAATTGTCTCGTTTATTCGGAAACAGCTACCAAATCTAATGCCAATTTATCAGATTCTTTAACGAACAGCTCTGAAAATCTTGCAAGAAGTATTAGCAACACAAGAAAAGCTTACCAAGAGATTTCCAAATACTCAGGAAGATATCCGAAGCTAAAACAAAGGGTTAAAAATATTAATCCAAGACTTGCCTTCCACTGAAAGTTTTATTGGATACTTTTAAAAATATGTTTTAAGCCCCTTTCAGGAGGAAAGTATGTGCTATGCGTGTGAACTGAAAACGCGAAAGCATGAAGCGACAATTAAGTTAATGCAATATTGATGCCACAGTTGGACGGGGTATAAGGCTATTAGCTATCCAAGCCTTTTTTTATTCTCAGGCTTTCTTACAAAGCGCCGTAGATGCCACTTCATTAACCACTCTTTAGGTTGCACCTGATTCTGTACTAATACTACTTTTAATACTGACGCTATCTTCTTCTACTTCTGTTTTCTATGTTAATGTACAAGAATTCTGGCTGATGGAATACATATAATCATCTGTCAGCTTACGACGTCAGACCACCCATGTACAACAACACTTGTGGAATTGAACGACCAACAGAACCGCCAACTACTGAGCCAGTAGTTCCCACCACTACAGTGGAAGATGTGGTAGGAGGTGTGAGATACTTTGCCTTTTCTCCTGAGTATGCTTTTCTTACATCTCCTCACTGTTATTAACGCACTATTTAAGACCAGACTTGTATGCATATTCTAACTCTGATGACGGTATAGTTCTTACCGAAATATTGCTTTTTTCCAATTTAGTTTTGTCAATTGTTGTCTAATTATCTTGATCCAATCAATATATTCGAATTCAGTTTCGCTCTCTAGGTGGGGGATACTTACATGTCAAGGCCGTTTACCCTTTCTAATGCAATTTTATCGACATTTAAGTGATATTCAAACCACACTATACTGAACAAAACAAAACCAAACTAAACTAAATTGAACTGAACTAAACTAAACCTAACTCAAATATGATTTTACCATGGTAATCATATTTTTTTTTCAATTTTTTTTTACTTTATAAAAGAAAATTGTTCATTTTTATATCATTTGAGTGTTTTTGTTTAGTTTTTTACTACTTTATGGTCACTTTTAATGCTTTTAGAAAAATCTTATCTAGACATTCAAGATGGTGGATCCAAACTGGCCCCCATTTCGAGATTATGACGTAATTCCCACGTCAAGTGACGCACTAAATACCCTCGAAGGTTCGTTTACATAGTATTAATGCCCTTGGAGTTTAGGAGGGTGCACATCCCCCAGGCTAAGAAACGAAATAGTGGAATAGTGTTTCGGAAATGCACAAACAAGTCCACATGAATGTGCATTCACACTCTCTTTGTTAATTCAATACAATTGTCCTACCGGCCGAGCTATCAATCCTGTGGAAGTAGATCAATAGGGGCTTCAAATGACTTCATCTCAATTGGAGTCAGTGCACACGAGGGAACTGCAGTGACCTATCGATGGAAACTCGATACGGAAGGTTTGACAGAGAGGTTCAAGAAGTTTTGGTATGCTTACAATCGGCCCGGAATTTACCAGATTGAAGTGAATGCATCTAATTCGAATAATTCATATACGGACAACGGTATTATTGTGGTTCAGGATCCCATTAACGGTCTTAAAGTGCTACTACGATGAAAAGTTTTTATTTTATTTTCAACTTTTTCAACTTCAAACTGTTCAATAGATGCCATATTATATGAATCGCGATAAATTAGATCGATATATGCTTACACGGCCCAGGAATATATGTCCGAAAACCGCGTTAAACACGTCCGCCATTACTCAGT
>Ga0126336_10001829_pt1 | contig 11608 bp, 5 predicted proteins | sample SidCmetagenome_FD_92530 | JGI IMG/M metagenome (GOLD analysis project Ga0126336, IMG submission 92530) | Coral microbial communities from El Islote,Puerto Morelos, Mexico - Siderastrea C C metagenome | ecosystem: Host-associated > Invertebrates > Cnidaria > Coral | place: El Islote,Puerto... | reverse complement strand
TCTGCATTTGTTTAAAACTCTGAAGAGGTGATCAATCTTTGCTCCTTTGCTGCCATGTTGTGCCTCAAGGTGTCTACCGATCGCAGAATAACGGTGCTCACTAATGCGTTGATGTAGGTGTCGAGCAGTAAACCCGACATAATTTGCATCGCACAAATCACGTTGAAATAAATATACAACGCATTGTGTGTTTACGATCGGGGGCTTGTTTTCCTTTACGGACAAAATCTGCGACAGTTTTCTGCTGGTAAAGACGGGCTTTAAGTCGATGTTGATCTTGGATCCCAGAGAATGAATTTCTTTGCGGACGCGATTGGCTGATCGTTGATCTTGGAAGGGCAATGAAATGTAGACAGATGGCTCTGATAGGGTTGCGGCGTGCGGTTCTGTATCCCTTGTGCCGTTAACGGACTTTAGGGAAGGAGTGTTGTTGCCAGTGAGATAAGTGCTGGAGACGAGGGCTTCAGAGACATATTCGTGGCCGTCGCTCACATGGCGTCCATTTCTTTCCTTGGCATTATTTTCTTTCCGTTCTTCATCTTCTTATATCGTCTCTGGCTGTTCCTCTGTACCTATGAATGACTGTGGGGAGGAAGCGTTGTTGCCAGGGAGATTAGTGCTTGGGACGAGTGCTTCAGGGTCATCTTCATGGCCGTATTTAGCTTGCTGTGGATTTCTTTTCTTGGGATTCTCTTTCCCTTCTTCGCCGTGTTGTAACGTTTCTGGCTGTTCCTCTCTGCAATAGAGTGACTGTGCGGCGGCAGTGCTGTTGCCAGCGAAATTACCGCTTGGAACAAGGACTTTAGGGACATCTTCATAGCCATTGATAACTTGCCGTGGATTTCTTTCTTCGGCATTCTCTGTCCGTTCCTCGTCTTCTTGTATTATCTGCAGATGTACCTCTGTGCCGTTGAGTGACTGTGGGGCGGCAGTGTTGTTGCCAGAGAGATAACCGCTTGCAGCAAGGACTTCAGGGTCATCATCTTCAGGGCTGTCGTAAACTTGGCGTGAACTTCTTTCCTCAGCATCCCGTTCCCGCCCTTTGCCTTCTTCTCTGTCTTCAGCTCCCACTGTATTGTTGGATGATCCAAACAATCTTCTTGAGATTTCTGCGGCTTCTTGATAACTTTTCCTTAACAGTAACTCAATAAAGGCAATTTTGAACTCTTCTTTTCGAACTGTGTAAACAACTGGATTAAGAAGTGAACTTAAAATTACAAGCATGAAGGCTAAATGACGAACTGCACTCCTAGTATTCACTGAGAAATTTTCCCCTAGAGAAAACTCAACTATTGCAAGGATCAAAGCCGGAAAAATAGACACAACGAGTACCACTATGATTATGGTCGTCAGCTTCAATGCTTTCATCTCCCTTTTAAATTTCGCTCTGGCCTCCTCGGGAACTTGCTGGAATAGAATTTGCTGTTCGTGGCGGCGGGCTTCTCTGTAAACGAGGACTTGAAACAACACGATGGAAGACACAATTATTCCCCCTACAACAACAAGGACGCCCTTACGCGGGAACACGATGTGTGGTATTGTCAACAACCACGCCAGAGCAGAGGCAAGCAATAAACGAGCTTTGGTGACGATACTTTCATGTGCGAAGGTGTGTTTAATGGCAAGGTAGCGCTCAGCACTGATTAAAACTAAGTGAAACAGCGATGAAACACAGCAAATGAGGAAAACAAAGGTGAATGTCAAAACAGTTTCACAAAATTCGTTAAAAGTTTTACCTTGGAGCAGAAGGATTTTTATGGTTATATCAAGGGGTAGTACCAGCAAGCCAACCATCAGGTCTGTCGCTGCAAGGCAAGCCAATAGGATGTTGGGATGGCTTTGCAGTCGGCGTCTGGTTATCACCGCCACTATAACCAACACGTTTAACAAAACGGTTAAAGGACAAGCGATCCCTTCAACAGCAGATGCTGCGAAAAACGCGACATAAAAATTAGCAGGAAGATGTTGCCGAGTTAAACCCGGTGGAAAATGGCCGAGGCAAGCGTTCTCAGCTCCGTTTGACGAAGAATTCGAAACCATCATTTGGTACTTGCTTGTCGCGAACGTGTTCAAAGTACTGATTCACCGAGCTATAGACTTACTGTTTGAATTGCAGAGATTTTGGCTGTCGTTTATTTTTCAATAAAGCAGATAATGTATTCGGTAAAAAAAAAACTTGAGAGGGAAGACGCCAAACAGGCAGGGATTGGACAAATGTAAAGCAGATTGACGCTATCAGCTTAACCTTTAGAAATTCCTGAATAGGACAAGGAAACTTTTTGCGTGTGGACCATATGTACTTTCCAGAGACAAATTCTGTCGGACAATTACACGTGCTTTTCAGCTGCAAAGACTGAAGAGGTGAATGAGATGCCTGATTGAAACTCAGTTTTAGGTTGACTCTTTTGCCTGCATTGCGCATTACCAGACAATAGTTAACAGAAATTTACCACGCGTTTTCCGTTGCAAAAAGTGATATTTATCATAACAATACATCGTACACTTATAGTTAACTTCAATTTGTCTGTAAAGGCAAATTTCAGCATTAGCTGGTCTGCCAGTGTTTTTGCAAAACAAAACTGGGGAATTTTATTTAGTTTGAAAAGGCAAGAAAATGTTAAGATTAAAATAAATATTAGAGAAACGATGCGGAAAATAAAATTGCGCAAAAAGGCCCATTGGCGGTTTTGATCAGTAAGTGCGTTTAAAAAACGATAAAAGGACAAACAAACACTTCAATGGCAGCTGCTGTGATAAACGTAGCATAAAAATTGGCATTCAGATATCGCTGTGTTAATTTACGATATATATTTTAACGTAAATTCAAACAATAGGAAGTTTGCTAGCGTTTATTATAAAACGTTTAAGGAATTATTGAAGGGTGTTTTCCAAAAACGCTGGCAGACTAGCTAATGTTGAAATTTGCCTTTACAGATAAATTGAAGTTAACTATAAGTATACGATATATTGTTATGATAAATATCAGTTTTTTAACAATTAATAAAAGATACGGAACGTTAAAGTGAAAGTTGTGCAAAAGCGGTCCAGCAGCCGTTCATCGAAAAAAAAAATTAAATTACATGCAAATATCCATTTAAAGAAATGGCCAGACCTGAGTTCGGGGTTTCGAATTATCAAACATGATTAAGTCGTTCAGAAAAACATATGCACCCATGTAATAGTTGTCTCTAATCAAACGTTCGGTAATCGAACTTATATAAGTGAATTCGATAATCGAAGTCAAAGAAAAGTTGTGTTAGTTCACCCCGTTCGAAGTCCGAGCAAAATTGATGTTTATTTTTCGGTTTAGTTCAATTACTCTCTCCTAGCATTTTGTTTGATTTCGTTCGATTTGATCCGACAGGAATTCAAGTCAGCGTGAGGTGTTCTTTTCAACGTGCCATACAAACGTTTCAGAAGTGACAAGCATCTAATTTCTCCTGAGAAGATCACTACTTGATCAGATATACGGGTGATGAGATTAAAGGAAACTACCACCAAATATAACATAGCTTGCAGTTCAAGCAATTCTCCCAAATAGTATCATAAGTTATATATGGAGAACAGTAAGAAAAACATGAATGTTAATATTGGAGCTAACAATTAGACTACAAGACCAAGTTCCCTATTAAAACAATAGAGCTCTCCTGTCGAAGGCACTATCGTGTGATAGGTTGCCCGAGGAAATTTGATGTTCACAACAAATATTAGCCCGAGAATGTAGTTTGAGGGCTTATATGAAGTTTGAACATCAAATTGCCGAGGGAACCTATTAACTATAGGGCCTGAGACAGAAGGACTCTATTGTTTTTATTGCACAACGCTACATTTTGAACGAAAATTGCCAAAAACGGCCACTATGCGTTGATAGGCGTCCGCGGAGGATAGACACTATCGCGTGACGTGATCGATTTCGACCAATGGGAGCACGCCAAAATGTAGCGTTGCACTATAAGAGTAAATAGACAACGATGGTTAAGCCAATCAGATTCGCGTATTCACAATAGAGCACAGTTTCAGCCAATCAGATTGGTGTATTCCAGTAGAACACAGTGATTCAGCCAAACAGATTTGCATATTCGCAATACAACACGGTGAATATCTATTAGTGAATTCTTAATCCCGGTATAGTAATTCGAGCTTTGTCACTAGTTAACCGCACTCAGATCATACGCGAATGACCGTGCTTTTTGCCCTGTGTGAGAATTCAATGCTACTGTATGTTCAGTGCTGCTGCTTTTAAAAGTTTAGCGGCTCTTACCGTAGATGCTGAATCGAGAATCCCACTGCTTGGAGAAACAGAGAAATAGCCGACAACCAATTCAGACAGCCCTGAGACAAGTGTTCCCATGTGATCTCTTATTGTGCTAATCGCTCTCTCCAAGCAAAGACAGAACGGCTAATGAAAACATGAAAACAAAAGAAAACGTTTTAATTCTTCCACTCCCAGAATCAAGTTTACTCAAGCATGCATGGTGGTTCTAACTCCTGAGTCTGTAGACGAAAATCTGAAGCGCGACCTTTTAAATCAAGGCTACAGAGCAGTACTTTCCTGTGGTGTATTAAAAAGACCTCAACTGTGACTCCTCAAATGGAAGTTACTAAGCAGTTTTTTCATGTGATACTGTTTATTATTCACTATTGAAATAAACGCTGTGGAGCAAAGCAGTACTTTCCTCTGGTGCTGTTTATTGTCCTGTAAGAGGTGGTTCTAACTTTTGAGTCTGTGGATGAAATGTAACCATTCAAATGACAGCTTTTTACTTGAGCAGCACTCTTCTTGTTTCTTGGTCTCGTTCGGAGGGATAGCGTTTAAAGTGCCTATGAAGTAAAAACTAAGTTACGTCTAATTGAAAGGCCTTTCAAAATAAAGAATGGTATTTTCTTTTCTGCAATATCTTCTCTCGTTCCAGAGATATTCAACTGAAAAGGACAAAAGTGATGACGTCATATCTGTCATAAGTGGTTATGGGGTGTAGACAAATCACAAAATCAAGAATAGCTCTTGAAATATTGAGGCATTGTTAGTGAAACTTGGCACCAATACTGTACCTTAAGAAAGACACACAGTAACGCATACTGTGATGTTGCCATGGCAACAGTTCAGCTTCCAGGTCTCTTTCATGTGAGAATGACATTCCCTCTTTTTGGGCTTAAAAAACATCGTCAACTCCTTAATGGCTGATGAGGAAACTAAGCACAATATGGGCATTGCAGACTGCTTGTGTTTTGAAAAGGGTCCTCTTTCTCTCGTTATAGAGTCACAAATGATAATACTTGGCCCAAAGCTGAAAGAGACTGGAGCCAAGACTGTTTTCATGGTAACATCACTATATGCCTCATCTTGTGTCTTTCGTAGGGCACAATATTGGTGCCAAGTTTCATTTACCTTATTAACCCATTCTTTCCAGAGATATTCTTTATTTTGGGATTTGTCTCCATGTTGTCACCACTTATGATGTCATCAATTTCTAATTTGCATAATACAAAAACTTAAATATGTCTGGAATGAGTCAAGATATTGCAAAAAAGAAAAGACCATCCTTCTTCAATCTGAAAAGCCTTTTAAATAAGCTTAACTTATTTTTTAATCCATAGGCACTTTAATGACTGTGTGGCAAGGTAGCATGAAAGCACTGGACTTGCATAACTTCGTTTTCGAGGAAATTGGTAAATCGGCGGAGCTAACATGGAAGGAGAAACGGGGAATTGGGCTCTGTTTAGTTACTGGTGCAAAAAGAAATTGCAAAAATTGATTTGCGTTTTCTCAGGAATTTTACACCCAGAGTAAACCCTATTCTCTATCAAAACCCTTCAGCCGCCTTCGTGGACTTCACAGAGCCTTTACCGTTCGAGTCTACCCTGTTTTGGATCTCGCAGAGCGAGTTTCAAACGTTTTGCCCATTATCCATATAGCACAAACAAGAGCGTAGCGCTTACCTGTTGTACATGCGTATCCTGCAACCACTGTCCCATGGATTTTAGTGAAGGTAAAATATCATTCAGTATTACAGCCGCCTGTAAAGAAAACCAAAAACTTACCGTACTACAAAATTCATTCCATTCACTTTACTGTGCACGGACAACTAAGAGAGATCGTTCACTAGTTGAATGAACTCCGTTTCTGTTTTCAACAAAATGTGCAAAAGAACACTGTTTTTAGCTAAGTAGAAGCCTTTTTTTATCATTATGTCTAGCTTACAGTGTTGGTGGAACTTTAACGACGGTGGCAAAAATCTAACAGGTGTTCGGAAATACTTTCTGGCTTTGGCTAAAGCTCCCAGGGTGGGGGTGGTTGTAAATACTACCTTGCTAGTACTCACCGGGTGGGGGTGATTGTGAATAACGTTTGGCTAGTGTTCCCCGGGTGAAGGTGATTGTAAATAACGCTTGGCTAGTACTCACCGGGTGGGGGTGATTGCCAATATTGTCAGGGTCCAAGCACTTGAACAAGACCACAAATACTTGTAAGTGAAACTGGAGGCTGGATTTTAGTTCTGGAGCCGGCTGGAAACAAATTGACAGATCGTTGACATTAATTTACAAGAACTACTGCTGCTCACACTCGTGAAATAACTGCAGTTACAATGCGGAACGTTCTCATTTTTATGGACAGTTCTCTTGGTCCAGGCAAAATCCTTACACGTGATCGACTTTTTTTAAACAACTTCCATCCTACACAGCTACACAGCTACACAGCTACCGATAGCAAAACACCTAGAAACTTGGAGTCGTTATTACAGACAATTATTACGTAGAGTAACTGAGGGCTTCAATTCCCGTACGGCTTACTCGTTGTTCCTTTCCAGTTTAGTAAGTCTGACACTGTGATCATGGTATTTCAGTAGTCAATCAAATATTTTGAGGGTTTTACACAGAACCTCCAAAGTGAAAGGGCTTTGTTGTCAGATGAAATTGAAAACACTATGTTATAACTGTGATACAAGTACGCTGCTCTCGTTGACATCATGACTGTGAATCATACCTGGTCGATCATAATTGTAAAATCCAGCTCTGCACTCAACATTGATACTTGCTACAAGCTCCTAGACTTAAGAATAAGCAATTGAGGCCTTCCAAGTCAAGTCTCAGTTGGCACGGAACAAATTTGCCACTCTCAAGAATCCTGAAACTGGCATTTCATAGGGTCTAATTTGTAACGATTCTCTGAGTTGCACGCACTGAAACTCCCGTAGATTGTTTTACTGCTTGTACTCAAACCACGAGAGGTGCTGTGAAAAACATCGACTGCTTAATTTTCGGAGATGGTCGTGTACTTGAAAACCTCCGAATACCTTGAATTTATACACACACCTCACCCGGGCCCGCTGTGATTGGCCTCAACTGTTGCAGTGTCCCTGCCAACACCCTTCTTTAGTTTAGTTAAGTTGTATGTTTGTTTTCTTTGGTGAAGGTAATAATATAGAGTAAAATAAAAAAATGTGCATTACCTGATGTTGTACAAGCTGTGCCAAGCCTTTCACATAAGGATCAAATATGACTCGCACTTGCTCCACCGCTGCTGATGGTTCATGTACTGATAACACATGTCCGATACACTCAACACAACGAATACGCTCGCGCTCCTATCAACAAATAACACCGCTATATCACATCTGACGTAGCACATCTCGTGGTCCACACAACGAAGGGGGTAGCGTGGGCGAGTGGTTAGCGCATTGGACTAGCAACCCAGAGGTCCCGAGTTCAAGTCATTCTCCGACCACAAGCTGGATTGGTTTCTCGGTAGTTCCGAATTCAACTCCTCGGCCTTGCTTGTAAACAGCCAACTGGATTGCCTCCCGCCAGTTAGTGTGTTTATGTTCTTTATGTTTAATTTGATTATTTGTTTGTAATTATCTCAGTGGAGTGTCTGTGAACTGGCTGTGTTAACTAAGTGCACTTCCACTTTAAATAACAGCATTTACCTTTTTTACACTGTAAATGGTTTGAACCCAGGAGTACCAATGCAACAGTGAATGGCTTGTTTCATGTGAATAGCCCCTAAAAGACTGTCGCTAGTGACGGCTGTTTCGAAAACCTGAGCGCAAGTCATCTTTAGAGTCACGTGAAAAGTTTATCATCATTTGATGGTTTAAAGTCTCTGGTTCATTGTTAATATTTCAATTTCTTAATTTAGTTGTTTCGTACAGTCTCTTGACTTTTGTTGAGGTCTTGAATATGCTGTTCGTAGGGTGAAGGTAGACGTTAGGAGAAATTATATCCAATCAAGTGTACTTACCTTCAAAATACCACCAGAGAGTGCTGCCTAAAAGCGATAAAAATAAGAAAAAAAACAAGTGTCACGCCATGGAAACAATATTATAGGAAGCACCAAAAATGTTGTAAAGAAAAACAAACCAACAAACTGCACCTCCCCATTCAAACAAATGCTTGTTACATGTAATTGAATCATGAGAAAACTCGCATACATTTATCGTACACATCTACTGAGCAGAAAGACTAAAGCTAATCGTAAGCAAAAATATCTTGCATTTTTTTCGTGTCCAAATCATTGCAAACAGTAGAACCGATTCTACTTGTTTCATTTGTATGATGTGAATGGCCAGACATTTCAATCATGAAAACAGCTCAGGCAACAAATCAACAGTTCCTTGAGGATATTTTCGACAGCTCCACGACGACATCTTCAACAGTCCAGTGACGTTATTTTCCTTTGACCGAGTCGACATTTACCTGACAATGAGAAAGTATCTCCATTAGGGTCCCAGGCTCCAAATCCTGAACACACTCCTCACAGATACCGCGCAGGGCCTGAGTAGATGCTGACGAGAGGTGTTCCTGAGATAAGCCTCCAAGCAGAACCGGAAGTACAGAACGCAGATGATCGGGGTGACACTTGAGCCACTCGGAGTAAGAACCTATTGACAAGACAAGCATGGAGAATGGGATGTCTATTGCCCTCAAGTACATTATCTTGGCTTTTAGTTTTCAACTAAACTATCTCTTGCACATAACAAACGCTAACTTCAATTTCACGCATTCACATTCTTCAAGAGTCAGCATCGAGAACACCTTATACGTCGAGTGCGGTGCATTTTGTTAATGTGATAGCCCATTTCCGAGTTGTCTTGTGCCTCTTTTTCAAAGCGAGGCCTGGTGCACAACCTTTCATATGAAAATGAGTTTTATTTGCATGTGAATAAAAATCTCATGTTCATATGAAATGCTGTGCACCAAAACTCGCTTTGAAAAAGAGGAACATGACAACTCGGAAATGGGCTATCCAATTCCAGTACAGAGACAACTTAGTATTACTTGCTGAATTTGCCATCAGGGCAGAACCCAGTGTTTATCTCTTGAGCAGCGCGAACTAGTAGTAGTAGTAGCAGCAATAGGGTTACAAAAACACTTATAAATACTATACATTTGCGGTAAAATATCGTTGGTTGATTAGTCAGTTGGTTGTATAGAAAAAGGTTCTCCTTCTCTGGTAACTTTTACATCACAACCTCAAGACTGAGTCAAACGCAAGGATCTTTTGCCAGATTTGGAGCTACACTTTGGAACTCCCTCCACCATAAAATTCGTCAACTCCCCAAGAGTGCTTTTAAAAAGCATATTCAAAATATGTTGCTTTCGATACTGGAGGCTGAGGTTGATTATGTTGAGGCGCCCATTCTACTGCAGAAAATTGCAAACTATGTAGTATAACTGATCAATTTTCCTATTTTTCGTATCCTTTCTTCCTCTCCTCTATTAATTTTGTATTTAGTTCCTAAAAGTTGCCAATTAAAGTATTATAGTTATTTAGTATCCTTATTTCATTGTTATTTATCCCCATTTGACTGCTGTACCTTTGTAGCTCCACCCCACTCGATTAGCTAACCGAACCTTCAATCGTCCGTATTTTAGTGCTTAATAATTTTTGTATTTAGTAATTTATGTATTTTTGTGAATTTGTGTGAATAAACATTTGTTGTTTGTTATTTGTTTTTGATTTTTTAGGCAAGTAATTGTCATGTCACAGTATTGCATCAAGGTGAGCAATCTCAATTTAGAGATTAAGTGTTAAATATACCTCATGCATGCACACATACCAACCATCAGCAGAGCCGTCTGGGAGACGTACGAATGAGCAGGTAGCCTTGGCAACAGCGATAGAATGGCTGGAATGAAGCTTTCCTCAGTAGGATCAACATACTCAGCTACAGCTTGGATCAAATACAGCGTTGCATCTATGGACTGGATCAAGGAATGTTTGTTCAGAGCTCAGAGGACCCACTAGTATGGCGTAGAGGACCCAGTAGCCCTCTTTGCATATTTTAGTTGGCCGCTATTTTACGAAAGGGGCCCCCAAGATATTTAAAATAGCCCAATTTCGATATATTAAAATTCAGTCTTAAACAATAGAAATCAATTCGAGGCTTCGGGAAATAAACTCATATAAATCCTTATATTATTCCACTAAGCCTCGTAGTGATGTCTTTGTTTTAAGTTTAATTTTAAAATAATAATTATCGAAACTGGGCTATTCTCAAACACAACCTAAGATTTTAAGGTATATTGATAAAGTAAAATAGTATTTTGAGATATCGACCATTTTTGCCGCTCCAATGTTAGATTTAATTCTTAGTTTCACCACCGCCAGATCGCATAGTGAAACAACTGCTAAATGACTGGTAAATAACAGTTTTCTGTGATAAAATTTTTGCGGCACGTGTGACTTGCTAGATATATCCTACTAAGGTTAAAGTAACACAGTGAAATGGCTTAACCGCAGACTTGCACCAGCACGTTACGTCCGTTGATTATGGAAGGCGTGGATGATATGGTCCACGCGTGTGAATCAAAATGCATACAACTCATTTACATCACAAACGTGCGACACGCGCTTATAATCCGCGCGCGTGTTTGACAAGAATGTTAACACCTCCTTTGCGTCGCGCTACAAATGCGCGCACCTCCCTTTTGTTTTCAATACTTCCAGCCCCAACAAAATACGGGCAACAACTTGAAGCAAGTTTAGGCTTAGACCTAAGAATCTCTATGTACAATATAGCATGATCAGGACATTAAAAAGTCAGGGACATGAATTATTAAGTTTCCCACCTGCCAAGAGGGTTGTGTGTCTCCAGCTAATAATGACGACAACATGTGATGTAGCTGTTGTAAACAGTGCTCTCTCAGTAAACAATAAACATACATCTGTACAAAAACACGACAAGAAATAGTTTAGGTATAATTTGAACATCATGAAACTTAGTAAAAAAGGAAACTTAATTCAACAACAATGCGGCAACTTCGGTATTTTTGGACATGCGCAACGTCCTTTAAATCAGTCTAGTCTGCCAATGCACCTCGCATTAACATGCAATCTCTACCATTTAGCAGCTTTGTAAAATGCAACTACTGTACTTGGGTTTTGACTTTCAGAATTTGTACATTACTGAAAAGCTGTACAAAGTGGTTGTACCGTAACTACATGTATTGAGTCTGTGGATGAAATACTAAGTGTGGCCAATCAAATGAAAGCTACTGAGCAGTACTTTCCTGTGGTGCTGTTTATTATGCTGTACAAGGTGGTTCTAACTTTTGAGTCTGTGAATGAAATCCTAAAGTGTGACCATTCAAATGAAAGCTACTG
>Ga0126336_10001828_pt1 | contig 11611 bp, 8 predicted proteins | sample SidCmetagenome_FD_92530 | JGI IMG/M metagenome (GOLD analysis project Ga0126336, IMG submission 92530) | Coral microbial communities from El Islote,Puerto Morelos, Mexico - Siderastrea C C metagenome | ecosystem: Host-associated > Invertebrates > Cnidaria > Coral | place: El Islote,Puerto... | reverse complement strand
TACACTCTCTTTCCACACCACTTGGGTGAAGTGGCCGGTGCCGTAACCCCATCCGGGACTGTTGAAGTTGTACTTACAGACTTCTTCATACCTGTGGAGAAGATAAACAAAAGAGGAGATCAGCCATACCCACTTTCGACTCCTGAATTTCGTTTTGACTCACTAATAAAAACCATTCAGAACACAGGCGATTCTTGATACGGTTTCAGCAGCTATTTCACTGACCGCCAGGATTTCATTGTGCTTTTGAAATGCTGTGAAACTGCGGGTTGGGTATTTTTTCTTTCACTTGTTAACACCCCATGCACCAGCCGACAACATCACCATTAACAGAAAATTCTGTTGCGTATAATTATCGTTCATGAACTTGTACTTTGAATGGTTGTAAGAAAAGAGACCCCAAAATCGTAGACGCATGACCTTTACTAAGTTTTCGTTTTTGCGAAGCTACTTTCAGGATCGTACGTTAACGAGATTAAATTACGGCCTTTAAAGATCCATCGGATCCCTGGGATCAGGAATCAGATGGATCAGATTGGGATCACTGGCCTGGGAGTGCATACCAGAACATCAGTCAGCACTCTTTCGATCGAGGGATGAGACATCGAACTGTGCATTTGGATCAGGGATCAAATTTTAATTTGTGGCGCTTTTGGGATCAGTTTGTTCTTTTGTTTTTGTTTGTTTGTCTGTTTATTTGTTTGGTAACGCCTACCACATCTCAACAGCAGCCTTGGCGGATAAGTCTCGCCCGCACGACATGGCGAGATTTTCGCCCTGACCTGGCCTCTCACTGGAGCTGGAGTGCTGTAGACTGCCCATGCGTGCCAACCGCTGGGCGTACGCTGCTGCTTGCTGGTTCATACTAGAATCCAGCCTCATGTCCGGTGCATCGTGGATTCTGCGGTACTTGTTATGTGCGGCCAAGCCATCTCCTTCATAGGAACCTTATTAAAAAGCGGTTTATATCTTGGTAAGTCATTTCGCTACAAACTTTCCTCTAAAAATCAGTCGAAAACCTAATGATCCTTCCAAAAATTGTCTGATTCGAGCTCAGAGTGAGATCAAAGACCACATATCAGATCAGAATGCCCCCTCTCCACTTGGCATTTCTTCAATAACGTCAGTTTTCAGGGAATTTTTCTAGGAGGATACGAGATCGTTCTGAAAAGCCCGCGAGACACATGTAACTGAAATAGAGACCTTATGCACCAGGAGGGTCCAAACAGGACGGCGACTTCAGGTCGAGGACTAGGTCAAGCACGCAAGCTATGACGTTGCCGTCCTACGTGTAAACACCATACATTTTTGCCGTCCTCTTTCCCTCAGCCGTCCTGTTGCGTAAGGTCCCTAATTAGAACGGTAAACTGGACTAGATTTTCAGAGCTTCCCGCAGACAGGTCGTACCCCACTCATCTGTCTGTTTTTGCAGTGTATTTACTCTACTTACCAAATTATTTTGTGCTATTTCTTTAGAAGCTCCACTGTAAGCGTAGCCTATCTATACATATTATGGATGCCAGAAACAGTTAATGACTCCTGAGAAAATTTCTCAGATTAGTTTATTTTTTTACGGCGTCTCAAGCTTAGCTATTGCGATTTTTGTTTAAGCTAAGTTCACGATTTCAGTTTTGGGTACAGTAAAGACTTGTTTTTGCTATTGCCTTCGTCGCACGAAAAATACTCAAAGAAACCGTTTATTACTTAGGAAAATGACGTTAACTGCCAAAGTATAAAATATAAACAAAAAAATTCACTGAACGTTTTTCTCCCAGTATACGTGAAGTTATCTCACCGTCAACTTTGTAGACTCCTCCTGAAAGGAAAAGATGTATTTATGTCGTCAGAAACGAAAATTTGTTTATCAAAACTTAAATGGATCAGAGTACGTCAAAATATTGCCTATTCCTTTATTATTAGCCTGGTATACTAACTGAAACAAAATTCCCTTTTCATGCAAAAAGAACGGTGGGAGAAATCTAGAAAGTGACGAGGGTGTTTCTCACGCCGACTAGCCAACAACGCCATGAATTCATGGTTCCGCGGTATTGCGATCCATTCTTTCTCAATAGGATGTTCTCCAGGCTCTTGTGTATCACACTCTCCTTTTTTTGCATGCTTTTGCTTTAGATAGTTTCAAAATCCATCTTCCAGTTGGGCAAGACTGATTTTTGATTCACAAACAAGATGCCGATTTTTTAAATCTTTTTTTTTTTAATCGATAGCTACCCTTCTATTAATTAGCAAAGTTTAGGTCTTACCAAAGATGCACACTACCCCCAGCAACAGAAGGGGGAGGTTAGAAGACATCGCGAGCAAACGATACAATAATCTACTGCTCTCACTGTGTCAAGATTTCCTAACACGTATGTTAAACCCCATGACCTTTCGTTCTTCATATAGTGAGAGGTGGAGTCCATTCATATAGAAATGTTTGTAGTTTGCGCAGGTGAAATAAAAGGTGTTAAAACAAAAACGATCACGGCTACAAAATTGCAGTATGGATACTTACACTCGGTTTCCATCGTAAGTTAACTTGGATTATAGAAATTTGGTGAAGACTTTAATTTCACCGTTAGGCTTAAATGAATTTTTCCTCTAACAAAAGAAAAGCACCTCGTAAGTGAGTGGCGACAGTTAAGTTTTTTTTTTCTATTGACTCTTAACTTTGAACCACATGACATAACTTTTGCTTTTACTTTAGGAATGATACAATAGTAAGTTCGTTTTGACTGAAATGTCACTCAGAAAGACATTGCCTTCTGCAATGAAATTAAAAACTAACGTTATTTCATCACTGCCCGTATGGGGAAAAAATGAGTTTGTCAGAAGCGAAGATTTGACTTTATTGTTATTTACTTTCTTGTTTTCACAGCTAAATTGAGTTCTCGGTTCAGCTGTTCAGGTGGACAGGGGACTAAAACACGTGATTTGCTATCCTGTTTGATGAGTTTGCGCATGTCATAGTATTTGAAAAGGAAACAAATAGAATTGGCATTCTTTTTAAATAAGAGGGCAAGACTAACTCAATACACATTGATTCAGTTTGCAATTTCAGTGAACTTCTGGTATAAGATAGTTTAGAATTCCACATCTTTGATCAAGTGACATTCATTTGGCCTTCTGTCGGAACACGAAAACGTATAGAATGGTCATAACTGAAACTTTAACACAGGAATGTACAACTAGAAAACAAAACATTCTTTGAGTTTTCGTTGTGTTTTCGGTAAGGCTATCAGTTAGAATTTTTAATTTCAATCAATAGATCTTAAAAAGTAAGATCGCAAAGGCTATCCCATTTGCCTTAATTTTAAAACTGTTGGAGCGATCTGTGTTCTAGCTAATATAAAAACGTTTAAAATTAGCGACTACAAAGGAAAAGGGGCCTCTGCTAGCAGGGAAGTGGAATACAAACAATCAAATACAAAATGTCCATAGACGGTCAAGAGTCGTTTTAATATTTAAACTAGTTTTCGGTAATTCGTTCAAATTTTCTTATTTTGCTTTTCGTTTCTTTGTTCGTTTTCTTTTGTTTTGGTTTTAGTTAGTTTCCACTGGCCTTTTTTCTCTCTCATTGCAGTTTCTAAGTGCCTCATGTACTCATGAGATTGAAATCTTCAGAGTCAAGTTCTGTCTTTTATTCAACATTTGAGTCTTCGGACGAACCCAAAAATCTGACATTCAAATGAAATCACTTGTTGAGCAGTTCTTTTCTTTGGCGCTATTTATTTATTTATTTATTTATTTATTTATTTATTTATTTGTCTGTTTAAAATTTAGGACAAATAACTAAAGGATTTTTCTATACCTTTTTGAACAGTCAGACACTTTTTTAACTGAACATGACTGAAAAGAGCAAACCATACTGCCAGTGTGACAGAACGGCCTGAGATAGCGTGACCCACAATAACGAGTTAATTGATGAGTGTATTTCAGCTCATTCCTAACAATTATAGGGTTAAGTTTCAATTTATCCATTCGAGCCCCTTTACACATCATATAAAACTCAAAGATGAAAAGACATATTAACTTCAGTAATGCAATGGTGAAGGTAAACAATTCCTGGTTATTTCAATATCTAATGAAAAACTCCAAATCCTGTGACAATTGTCGAAGGAAAACATTTCGTCGTTTTCGTCAAGTGACTAGCGGACAAATAAAAACATTGTTTAGTAACTTTACCCGGGTTCTAAATAAAATGTTGTCAATCAAAACGCATGTTTTACATACAAACAAGAATAAGACAAAGGAACAATCATTCAAGATGTCATCAACAAGCTGAATTTAGCAACACGTTTGGCGACTCAAGTTCAGTTATTGTTTAGCGACTCAAGATTGGCAAGACGAAATCTTCCTCTTAGAAACTAAAAGAGTTACTGACGTCTTACAACTTAGGCTGCTGCAATGACAATCAAAATGCTTATAGCTTGCATACCTGCTCTAATTCTACTTATCTCGGTGAGTTGGGACAATTCTTATTGTTTCTAAACCATGTCAGGTTGAATTCGAAAACCAAACATTTTCATTTGGGTGTTATAACTAGTTTTGTCACAAATTGGAATCATGTTATATAAAGCTGGAAGTAACATTAGATCTTCAACCATTTGCAAGCACTGCAGAATCAGTTCAGCTACCGTTGCTTTCTGCGTCAGTGTAAAATAACTGGGCAGTGGGCACATAAATACATGTCGACTATGACTTGAGAGCTGGCTTCTTTGCAACAGTTAGTAAACGAAGCAGAAATAGCTATGTTATGTAGCTTTTTGGGCATAAAAAACCGATGTCATCACTGATATCTTGAGGCCACTGGGTACCCGGCGATTAATCCGGTGATAATAGCTAGCGCTGTAAAGAACAATAAATTGCCGTAAAACGACCTGAACTATAGACGTAGGTCGTCTCCATATAACGTTGTCAGATCTAACCCCAGATAACCATTATATTTTATTTCACATACTAAATCATTCCATTTCGAGTCAACTTACAGTTAACTGTTTCCTTAAGTTCAAGTTTCTTTGCACCTTTCTTCTTTACACTGAAAAGTTTCATAGGCTTCCTTACTACAAGGTCTCCGCTACTGTTTAGGTCATCGCAGTAGGTCAACTGACATGTATTAAGTTGTTATTGTAAAAGGGCAACTTAGTGATTATTACAATTAAAATAAATTTATGATTGCGTAAATCACCCCGGTCTGAACAAATGAAAAAAAGTGTCGTTATGCAATTCTGAAAAAAAGCACTTGAAACCTGGCTCATTTGCACAGTTTTAGTACGACCTTCAAATTCCTATAATTTGTTTATCTAAAATGTCATCAGATGCGCATGAGGTGCCTTTAATACTCTCCTCATTCTCGTCCCCAGAGCTACGCGGCTTTTTTTAAATTACGTCATCGTAGGCTCTGGGAACGAGAATGTACTCTCCTCTATTAACCCTTTCCCGTCAGCGTTTTTCCTTAGAAAAACGCATTTTTTACCTCTAAAGCGGTTTTTTAAGTGCTATGTTGCCAAATGCCACTAAACTTTGCTACAAAAGCGTTTTCTTACAATTTAGCTAGGTTTTGAGCCAGCTTCTGTTGTAAATTGTACAGTATTTTGCTTTCACGCATGCGCATAAGCCAAAATTGGGACTTTTTTTAACTGATTCATTTCCAATTTTTTTCCCGCTTCTTTTGCTTTCCTTTTTCTCTCCCTTTCTTTTCTCTTTATCTTCTACACTTTATCCCTTTTCTATCCACTGGAAAAGTTTTGGCCTCAGTCCTTCTAAAAACCCGGAAGTGGAACATCTATCAACTAGGTGACTTGGCCTATATTACCACCAACTTTGCACCCAAAATTGGACGCGGTTTTTCTGGTATAGCTCTGCCAGAATTTGGTCAATATTCAAAACGGACACACGTATGGATGGACCTGTCCTTGCTGTGTTAGCTGCTTATCAAAACAATCTGGTGACGTCAAAAATGATGACGTCACAAGTGGCTCAATGGTTCCCGACTTCAACGTCAGCTAACAAATATGCACATGGGTGAAAATAGTTTAAACTTCTCAACACAACGGGAATTTTTCAGTTATGCTATCTATGCTTCTCGCTATCTATGCTTCTGTCATGGCTGCTTCCTCTCGATGTTCCTATTTTTGATTTCCGGGCAACAAGGCAAAAGGCGGAAATTTCACGTTCCAGGACTGTTTTGCTTACTGGGCCTTGAGGGCTGAATAGCACATTTTTTTGTCGAATAGTTTAACTTGGTAAGTTTTAGTCTTGAACAAAAGTCAACTTTTTTCTCGCAAAATCACAGTATAGTCCAAAACTGGGTACACTGTTGACAGAAGCATGAGGAGTGAGGAATTATGGTGTATCGTTCAGTTTTGAGGAAAATTCCCTTTTACCCTTTCTTTCAGGATTTTTGCAGCGGTTGGGGCATTATATCGATCAAACTGGTTGACTATAAAAATCCCGGCAGTACAGTGTTCAACGGAGAATGCTGTGACACACCGACATGGTGCACCTATAACTCTTGTGAGAATTACTTTAAATTCTGTGTGACGTCACTTGGTTCTCTGGACCCGTGTAACCTGGGTTCCAGTACAACAAGAGTGCTCGGCGAAGACGACTTCACGTTTCCTGCAGCTGGACAGAGTCTGGGCAGTAATCTGGTAAATCCGCTGACATACAATTTTTCGTACTGGCAGGTAAGAAATAAGGGTATAACATGAATCAGTGGCATTGGTGGCTTGTGTAGTACTTTGAAATGAATCCAGTAGTCTTTCTCTTTGATTAGAAAGTGTCCTCATAAGAACATGTCGATTGGGCTCGACTTAATAAATCCATTCACATAACAGATGGACTTTCCTTTTTTTTTTTTGGTTTTTGTTCTTTTAGAATCAAGCCGTCTCCTGATTGTGTGATGAATGTAATTGTTTGTGTCCTTTGGCTAGAAATTTTTCTGTTCCAGGTCTCCTTAAAATACCTCACTGACTTAATCGTTCGCTAACCAATCATGTGTTTCTCTCCAACCTATCTGGCTTTTGAGCGTTTTCTTGTACTTATCACCGAAGAGCGGGTTGTGTGTTTGTGACTGGTGAAACGTCAGTCGTTATCTCTTCTCTGAGAATCTTAGAAAAAGTCTTACGAAATCAGAGCCTTTCCTAGGGACTTAAAAGTACAACTGATCTTCTTAGTGTATTTGTTTAAGATAACTAAAGCGATTTCTTTTTTCCAGGGAAGCACTGTTGTGGTTGAGGTATGGGATGATGATGGTTCTCAGATTGTAGGAAAACTCCACGATTTCGTCGACAAGTACACCCTAACGCTTAATAAATTACAGTCTGCTTATCCTGATCCACAATCGTCTATTGAGCAAATGAAGAAGCTCTGTGGCAAAACATCTTGCATGACCGTGACGGTGACACTATATTGTGGTCCAAACTATCTGGTGCCAGACTGCCTCACGTATTGTGTGTCACGCAATGATAGTCTTGGTCATTATCATTGTAACTATACTGTTGGACGTAAAGTTTGTCACGAAGGATGGTACGATCCTCTTACAGACTGTGTAAAGAAAAAGAAGTTTTGTACTGCGAGAAATGATTCCATGGGACATTACAATTGCGATCCTATCAGTGGAGAGAAGTTGTGTTTAGATGGGTGGACTGGGGAGAATTGTACCCAAGGTACTCACTACTCGAACACTTAATATATTATTATTACTGCATTTTTCATTCGCTCATTAATTCCTTCCTTCCTTCCTCCATCCATCCATTCATTCATCTATTCATTCATTCATTCATTCATTCATTCATTCATTCATTCATTCATTCTTTCATTCATTCATTCATTCATTCATTCATTCAGACTCGCTTTTAGTTATTATTTATTATTTTTGTTAATTTTTTTTATTTTGCAGTTTGTTCCTTTTCACCTTGTCACCCAGACAACCTCAAGTCGACAACAAACCATATTCTCGAAAGTTCTTCATCGTTAAAATCTGAGCCATTGACAACGACAGTAACACTAACTCCCACAACACACGTATACATATCGAGCAGCGAATTTGCTATTTCACAGTCCACAGCGTTTTTCTTCATGACGTCCTCTTCTGGTAGCTCGACTTTTAGGATGTCATCGGTAACAGAACTCCAAAGTATACTTCACACTTCATTACATTTCTCGACCGTTCCGCACAATTATCAAACTCTATCGGTGCCATCACTAGTATCGGTACAAACATCATCATCATTATCGTCGTCGTCGTCATCATCATCATCATCACCATTAGTCTCATCGTCATCTTCGTCAGTGGCGTCGACACTGTCGCCATCGTCCACTTCGCTTTGCTATAAAACAGCAGCGCATGTCACCCTATCGTTTCTTACTTCACCTGTGACAAGAACTGCTGATAGATCCTCGGTGGTACCCAGTTCAACTCCTTCACACCAAACAGATGGGGTAGAAATTGAGTTGAAACCCTACCAAAATGTGAGTAGTTCGTTTAGTTCTCTCACTGATTGGTACTTGGTACAGACAGTAGGGTGGTTGATCAACCGGCTGTTGTGATGGATGTTTAGGTTGAACGATTGGAATGTTTTGTGCCCTTTGACAAGTTAAGCCATTACGATTGGAATGCCGGTTCGACCCTAAGATAGTTCGAAGTTTCAATTCTGCATTTACAATTTCATTAGCGGATACAGAATTGCGTAGAAGTAGGGAGCTTTGAGCAACACAGGGGACAAAGTGACAATCTTTCGAAATAGAAAAAAAGTGAAAAAAACGTGACGGCGCCAGATCCACCTTCTTTCTCGGATTTTGGCACCAATGCAACTGCAACATACTGGGTCTCTTACAGTTATAGTGAAACAGCATCGAATAAGTCGGACGATATAGCTAGGAAGAGAACTTAGAAAGTTATAACACGACTATACAGTAATCAACGAAGAAGTAAAAAGAACATCCTACAAATACAATGTATGAGAATCAAAGAATCATAATACAGTCAACTCCTGCCTTGCAGACACCTCATTATTACGCACACCCCTTTATTATGGACCAGGAGCTGAAGTCCCGGAGAAAAGGAATCACTGAAAATACCGGCACTGAAAATAACTCTCACTATACGGACTCTCCCTGTTACGGACGCTAAATCTTGGTCCCGATGGTGTTCGTTATAGGGGGAATTGACTGTCTATGTAAATCAATAGCTTTCAAAAGTTCTCCTGGGGAATGAAAACTGTGATGTTTTCTTTACAGTGGACAGCCGGAAAAGACGAACAAGTTCGAGAAGAGCTAGTCAACAAAATCGATGAATTTTGTGCGAAGAGTCCTCTGTCGTGCTTTATAACGTCCAATACGACTCTTAACAGGTAAGTAAATAAAGTCATTATTGAAAAAGTCTAGTCTTTCAACGTTGACTTCAGTTCGCACCATCGGCAGATCAACAAGGATCTGCAGATGGCGGGAGCACTCACCCACTGCAGTGCGTCCCTCCCACAACTCCATGCGCGCCACCATAAGACAAAGAGGGACACCTGGCGACGAGGCGACGAGGCAGGCGGGGGTACGAGCACGAGTCGGGTCGAGTCTGAGTGCGAGTGCGAGTGCGCCTTTCAAACCTAGAGCGCATGCTTCAGCTTTTAATACCTCACACAACACTGTACAAAAAACTCACACCAACAGCCTCTTGAGCGAGGGCCTCAAGAACTTGAAATTCGAAAGACCGCCATAGTTGTTCTCCGACCTCTTAAAAGGATCCTAATACCCAATGCCAAAAGCCTTAAAAACCTTTACCAGCGTGTTGTAGGCATATGCAACAGGCCAAAGAAACAAATGACTTTTCCCGACCATAACAGGTAAACGTAAACCTTTATATCCTCTTATTTCTTAGCGATTTCGAGTGGAGAGTAGGGTGATAGAAAAACAAGCACGTGGGTAACGTTGGGAAGCAAGAGCAAAACCTTTTCCTCTTTCCCATTACTGCCCACGCACCCATTTCTCTCTTTCTCTCGTCTTTTCTGTCGTTAGTTGACATAGTTGTTAAAAAGCACGTTTTGTGACATGTCCTTTGTTATCCCCAAGAACGGTTTTCAACACGTCGCATGTCATCATGAAGATCACAAACAGCTCAAACGGGAAAGTCTGGGTCAGAGTAAAAGTAAAGCTTCCAGAGACTGTGCCACTCCTTCCTGGATCAGGTAAGTTGTGCATTACGCTTAGAGCTTATGCACAACCTCACGCTATTTCCGACCAAATATGTTATCTCTAATACGCTAGTTCAGACCGGCCGAGAATAGGTAATGCCTATGACACCAATATATAGCTGATGTAAATTATTTCAGGGAGAATCCCCAGGTTTATTGAATTTTGAGTGAAGTCGCTAGTCGACTGCGGCAAGTGACTGCCTCCTCTGACATTTCTGTTTCATAGGATACCTGCCATCAGTCGTGCTCAAAAGAATAGTGTTGGAGAACAAAGTACCTCTGGAGAAGAACCTTGGAGCTGAGATTGTGACCGTAAGAGAAGTCGCTTGGGACCAACCCACCCTACCCCCGATAAATTCATCTGTCAGCCTGATTACCCTGATGACGGTCACAGACCCACCAACCACCCTTCAGGATTATTACTCCAGCTTTCTACCCTATCTGATGGTGGCCCTGTGCCTGATAGCTGCTTTTATCGTTGGTTTTGCCTTTTACAGGTAACAGATAACAGTTTCATTAAGATTGTTTCAAAAAGGGTCTAATCAAGCGGTTAGCACTCAGGCTGACACGTGGGAAAATATTTTGCCACATCCGACAGGTGTTGCAATTGTTAATTAACAATAACTGTGAGAATTCTCGCGCGCTGATCGGCTCTTGGTTGACAGTATAGACCATAAAAACTGACGTCATATTCAACGCAACGCAACGAAACGTTGCAATGTTCTTCCTATATTAGTGGAGTCCAAAGAACTGCCAAGATTCATTTTGGACATCTGGCAGATATTTCGGACGAAGAAATGACCATAGTCTACACTATTATGCACCACAAAAATGACACCATAAAATGTTGCGGCTCGTTGTTCCACTTTAGTTTTGAACATTAATTTTTATGACGTCACTTTTATGGTCCATAAGAGCGTAGACCATGAAAAATAGAGTCAATTTGTTAAAATCATAAGTAATCTGAACGGCAACACTCTGAAAATATCTTCGTTTTTTTTCTTTAAGGAGAAGCAAGTTGCGTGAGGCAAGAATCCTGCCAGAACCCGAATCCAATAAATCAGAGGAGGAATTAATAACATTGCCGTCACGAAAATCGTCAACAAATACGAGACCTCGTTCAGCTCCAGACGACACCAACAGAACGGAGAGCCTCAATATCTGAGGGCACTAAATGGAGGGGGGGGGGGAGTGGTGGGAAAATAGGGCAATCAATCACGTTATATTTTGACATGAGTAAGGCGTTGTTACACTAGGCAACGTTTCGTACAACTTTGTCTCACACAAAATTGCGACTCAAATCACAAGTTGCACAAAGAAAACCACCCATTCCGCGGGGTCCAAATGTTTTCTCCACGAAGGCGCAAGAAAACCCTACGTAGTCTAGACAGCCTAGCTAGGGACGGGAGTCAAAAATTCTGAAT
>Ga0126336_10001827_pt1 | contig 11612 bp, 2 predicted proteins | sample SidCmetagenome_FD_92530 | JGI IMG/M metagenome (GOLD analysis project Ga0126336, IMG submission 92530) | Coral microbial communities from El Islote,Puerto Morelos, Mexico - Siderastrea C C metagenome | ecosystem: Host-associated > Invertebrates > Cnidaria > Coral | place: El Islote,Puerto... | reverse complement strand
GGTAGATACGACAAAATACCTCGTGATGAGAGGTTATGTAGTCTCTGCAATTGTAACAAAATTGAAGATGAAACTCATTTTTTACTAGATTGCCCGAGCTATTCTTCGATAAGAGACAGGTTCATTTCTAAAATAGAACTTAAAATCCCATTTCTACGACCACTATCACATGAGACCTTATTGTCACATCTTACGAATTGTACTGATTATTTTATAAATATTCAATTAATTTCATTCATCTTGTCATGCTTTGAACAGAGAGACAAACTAGTCACAATGGCTACCTCTCTGAATGGTTAAAAATAAGAAATGGTTGTAATCTCTTTTAGTTATTTTAATTAAGTATTTTCATGGTTATGGAGATCCACCGGTTCAGTGGTTCATGTGAGTTTGTGGATACAACCCGAAAGCTATTGGCGAGCGATTTATTGCGATGCCAACGTTCCAAAGCTGGAATCTTGGTTGATGGAATCCTAAAGTGTTTGGATCTAAGCTGGTAAATTGAACAATTTACTAGAACTGCAAATCAAAGAATTTATTAGACTGTCCTAAGTTTTACGGTTCTAAATTGTTCCGATACGTTCCTGTAGAAGTCCTATGGTCAGTGTTGTATTGGCAAGGTATTTTCCTCGATGATAAATCTTCATAAATTCCAGAAATAGTTGTAAACTAAGGGTTACCGCTTGCTAAGATAAATATAAGTTACCTGTCCTTACCGAACGCATCAATAGCGTCTACGTAGTGTTTCAAGTATTTGATGTTGATTGGTGTGGCAGTCGCTAAGCGCTGGCTGTGGCAGCCTCTTCCGTCACCTTTGTATTCAGTTGGCGTGAAGGCGTCGTGGTTAAACTTTACCACCCAAATCTAAGACAAGGATTTAACCCAAGCATTGCCGTACTCTCTAGATGTCAAGCCAGCACACAGGATTAAACTATTAACTGAAGATCTTTCTTTAACCTGAAAGTAACATAAAAGTAGCTAATTCGAAACCCTCTGCTATACAGCTGAGTAATTTATACAAACTATAACTTTTGTTATACGTTTTGTATTTACATTTGCCCAATAGCACTATGATTATGTTTTCTTATCTCTTTCGTGTTTAGTTCCGGACCCTGTAAAAAGTGCGAAATCAACTTGAAATTATACCTATTGTACTGGCAAAAGTTTCCTCCACAATGCGGTCTGTTGCCTGCGTAGCTATCGGTATTATTGTCAGCGCCCAAATGTAAAGTTTTGGCGGCGAAGCCGCCATGGGGCCTAATCCTCGACAACGAGTGGCGTAAGGCATTTCAAATCCCTTTTTTTTCTATTCCCTTCATGACTTTGTCGCTCTTGTTGCAGCTCCGCTACTGCTTAAACTTTGCGCAAACAATCCTGCCAGCTACATAGGCTAAGCAGTCTCCTGTTAAATAGTGTATCTGGACAGCTATTAGCGACAATGGAGTCCCTACCTTCAGGAGTCGTGTGGATCAACCTCTCCTAATCTATGCATGGAATAGTCATGCTCTAGAGGACTGTTGTCCATATTGTAGCGTTTTATTAAATGAAATACACGGTTTTCATTAGCACTCGACTCTAACAAGGTAAGTGAATTGCATGAACATATATACCTACCCTGTCCCTCGGGCTCATAGTGCTCAAAACAGTCTTGGCAGCCTCCTTAGCGGCTGTCATGCGAGATCCACTCATGGATCCACTGTGATCAATGACAAGTACAACATCTTTAGGTTCTGGTGTGGCTGTTTCCACATAAAAAGGTCTGAATCGAGGATCGTAAGCCCTGCAGTCTGCCTAATGTCTTCCAACGCTGGGTAGTTCCAATACACGCCATGTTCAGAAGCGAAGTATTGCCACTTTATCACAGGATAATCTGCAGCACATTTTTTTCATTTCCTCAGCAACGGAATCGGAAACATGGACGGGGTCTAAATGGGCAGTCTTAGACAATTTCACGCATACGTTTGACAAGTCAATTTTTGTTTGCAATCTTGAATCGTAGTCTAGTCCATTGGAATATTTTACACGACAGCATTCTGTTGGGTTTACTCGGGGAGATGTGGTCCAATATCTTTCCACCTTTCTTTTAAGTCGTTGTACAGCCTGAAACCTCTCTTTGAACTTGTTAGTTACACTGCCTGCTAATGTAGAAATCGCTGTGTTTCCATCTACCGGGCTTTCAGTAAACTGTAACGCGTCAAACGCGCGCTGAAAAGGTAAATTATTACAATCACTTGCCAGCTCAGTGAGCAACTGTAACTGCTAAGGTAATGAGGCTTAACCTGCTTTCGAATTGCTACTTAAAATAAACAGCCGAGAAGCTTTTTAATTAAGAAAAAAACCATGGTTAACCTTTTATCCCGAGCTCTGTAGCGTTAATTGACTTCTGTGGTCCCGTCCCAATTTTTGCGCGGCCAAAAGCGAAAAAATACTTCAACTCGGTGGGAAAAGGGTACTGAAACGCTTGCTAAGCAGGCTAAGGCTCAGATTTTGGCATGCAGACCGGTTGGCAGGGCGATTTGCCAAAAATAAAACACTTCATTCAACTGTGACAGACTCTTCGGGTTTACGTATTTTTAACTCTGTGTTCCTGTGACATGATTTGGGCCACGCGCTAGTTCATTCGCTTGAGGGCAAAAACATCCAGTACGTAGATTTAAACGAAGTTTGAAGTATGCATATTCTCAGGAGAAATACCGGAATTTGGAATACACTGACGACTTGTGAAACTGATGTTAAAAAAAAATCGTTTTCACGTACGAGTTTTTAATACCACATCTATGTTTAGGTAATAATTATAGTTAGGTTCCGATTAGTTTTCTTTGTCATCACTGGATCTTTGACAGCTCTTAAACAGACTCAGGGTAGGCGTTGATGGTAACACGTGCGGTCACTTGTCAGTCGTGGGAAAAAATTAACCTACTGAACTTGAAACGTTTTAAAATCATGGTCAAAAGATAAAAGTTGATTCATTTATCTGTAATTGACTTAAAATTAAGTTATTATTTGACGTTTAACCTACGGACAGCCTTTTTCATGTACTTACTAAAACTACTGAAAATTCTTGTACCACAATTACCCGAGCATCAGTAGCTATTAATAGGCTCTCTGAGAAATACGTGTATTTCCTCGTGATTTATGACTTAGTTCAACTATTTTCCGTTTATTATACATCATTAAGAGTGTGTTATGACAGGTGAAATTTTGAGTCGTAACTGCGCTCCTCAGTTTTGAATCCTCGAATGTCTTACTCATATGAGAAAGATTAAACCGTTTGAAATGGTATAAAATCAAAAGGAAAACTGAAGAAAACGATTTCAAAAAGAAACATTTTTTCCAACATATTCTCAGGGTTTCTCCTCTTCCGACTCTGGGGACGAGGTTGACGAGGTTGATTTTTTTAGGAACGAAGGTCTCAGTTAAAATTATAGGGAAGTAAAACACAAACCGTCTTTGCACCTCCAACCCGGGTTTTCGTAAAAAATGCGTGCATAATTTAAAACAAAAATCTCGTTAGTTGCACGTATGAGACGACAGAAATAAACCTGAAAACAAAACAAACCAATAAATAAGCAAACATACAAACAAAAACAACAAAAACAAAGAATTAAAGCATTACTGAATTCGCCGCACTCAATTAAATTCTCCGTGCCAAGCCCATCAATGGAGAGTTTAGAAAGTGTCTGACTAAGTTTCCTTGCGTTAAGTTCGGCGAAACAATACAAACCGTTACCAATTTTAACGGATTTACACTTGAAGAATCCATAACGTTGAAGCAAAAAAGTCAAGTTGATAACTTTACGTATATACTTCCTTTGTGCAAGTCTGATGGTTGTTTACTGCTGATTATCTTCCTGGTGAGTGACTCTCTATGAAGTCGAAAACGTGCGGTAAGATATTACCTTTCACTTCCATTCGGAAAGGAGGCTAACTGCAAATCCTATCATATTATAATGAGAGGTTTATTTACAAGGGAGTGTTGAAATTGAACTTTGTTCAAACAGGCAAAATGACACTTTACCTTTCGACGTTTCTCAAACATTGTGTCTTAGGTTTTAAACGACAATGAGCAGAATTTAATAACATCAGTAAACTTGAACCCTCAGGTCTTGCACGAAGGATAATGCGATCAATTTTGACGTGACACGAAACAAAAAGTTGCAACTGAAACCTCGAGGCGATGAATTGTTCAGGAAGTCGGCAGAATCATACCTGAGGTCGCTCGTGTTTCTATTTTTTTTCGACGTTCATTCGGCCATGCTTACCTGATGGAATGGAACAGCTTACCCGATGTGCTTCGAGCATCATCCGATTTTAAAACGCTCTCTCGTCGTGTAAATAGTTTTCATTCTGTGATGGTTTTATTTTTAATTGTAAATAGTTTTATATATAGATTTTTAAACTGACTCTTTTTGTATGATCAATATTTCATCTCTCATTTTATCAGGGGTATTTGTTTTTATCGTGGCATTAACCTGTAAAGTAGCTGGTGCAGGTTTAAACTAAACAATATAGCTAAGCGTATGCATCCACGTTAAGTAAAGTGTTATGTTAAGTTTATGCTTCGCATTAGTTTCATGTAGTTTCTCCGGCCGAAAAACTCAGTCGATCGCTTACTCAGCTAAATAAAAATGGACTTTGCAGGTATGAATTAAATTAAGGAGCTCTGTGACGAATTTTAGCCAAATTCAGCTACTAGGACCCTGGCCTCCAAATTAAGCGAAACAGTTTTCATGGTTTATTTCTGTTGTTTGTAAATTTAAATATAACGCTCGGGATACATTTGTTTATCACGAAGCTGTGACTTTGTCATTTACAAGTAATGTCCTCGCTAACGTTAAGTTCCATAACAAGTATCGGGCAAGTACTGTAATTGAAAAAACTGAACAAACTGGACTGGACTGGCGTGACATAGCCCCTTTAATTTTGTGAGACGGGATATAGTGGTAAATTACGTTTTCAGTGCCCAATGCATTATGATAATCAACACATGACCATCGTCATGAAGTTAACTTGAGATACATAGCATTATATCAGTCACGAGCTTGCACTTAAACTTCCTGTTTATTGATGCAAATGCTCTGAGTTACTTTTGTCCACATAGTACCTATTATATATTTATATTTTACTATAACTGTAAACAAATCGATACAGACAGCGCATTAGTCCCTTAACTGAATAGGAATTCTCAGTTAAAACACGTTTCTCACACCAGGCAGATTTGGCCTACCTCAGGAATGATAGCTTGCGTAGATGGCATAAACATAAAAGGGGGTAGGGGGAGCTAGAAAGTTGGGGGAAATGAGGGATCCCCCCCCCAGTACCCCATTTGTTCTCCCGGTATACGCCTGCTACGCAGGTTACGGGAATGTGGTCTCTCTCTTGTGGACATAGTCAGAAGGGACGTGTTATAAAAACTTCAAATCTTTATCAAATCATATCAAAGGTACCGCAATGTATTTTAGAAGCGGTGCAATCGACCGCAAAAAACTCCAATGTTTTCTCAAATGCTGTAAAATAAAGTATTCACTTTATAGCCCGCTGATCAATAATTAAAAAACACCTAATCAGGCTATTTTTAGAACTACGTCAGATTTTTAAGATGCTTCGTCTCTCGAAAGCAAAGCTGAAATCACTCTTGTAGCGGAGTGTCTAGGAAGTTATTCTGGAAGACATTCACCCTTATTGCTGTGACTACGTGAAATTTGATTGGCTTGTTCAGCAATTATCTGTTCACACTGCGGACGGAGAGCTGCGTACGGCTATAACCCAAACATTCATTGTTGTTTTTATAGCTACCACTATACTGCTATTCACTAAAACAGATTAACTACATGTCCGCGTTTCTTTGACCGAAAGTGAACTCGGATTCATCATGTCCTGTTCCGCCTCATAGAAATCTCCTTCTTGGAAGCTGACGTTTTTGGTTCTTCAAATATACCTAGCATCAAAAAAAGTAAAAGAACCCCGTGTTTCAACGGCCACTAGTTTTAGGCCTCGGGTGATGGGACCCTGTCCGGCTCCTGTCTCTGGTTACTGGCGCTGTGAATATCTATCACCGCAAATTAAACTAGTGCGGTGAAACGTATTGCTTTTCCCATTGAAGTTTCCCGGCGGAGTAGTCTCACTTCCCGAATTTTAAAATTTACAGCGGGCGTTCAGTAATTTTACGTCATAGAACAGATTTAGAAAAATCATAGAGTAAATAAAATTTCAGTGATTTTACTAGCTAAATTATTTGTAGATTTTTAACCCCAGTCTCGACCTTAGCATTCTGTGTACTGCAAAATATTTTTTGCTGGCGAGAAGCAAATGCGAAGTGACTACATTTAATTCTCTTCAAGACTTCAAGACTGAGGTAATTTCAAATTTCAGTGCGAAAGCCCAAGTCATCAAAGCTGTGATTAGTATTTTAGTTTCCTGTTGACTTTACTAGCTTCAGAAGGTCTTTCACGTAATGCAAATTCCAGTATTTTTACTGTTTAAAACACTTGCATATTTCAGTAATACGTTAATAGTTCGTCGATATTGCCCCGAGGACATTGTGTGAGTGTGAGTGTTGTAACATGTGACAGGAACACTAAAGTGAAGAACCAGTGTGCACTGACGTCATTAACAGATTTTAAACCGTAAAATAACTTGCAAAACATGCAAAGTGCGGGATTTTGACTTACTTCAACACACGATTATCGACAAGAGGAAAGATAATTTCTACGTTTCAAGGCGATGGATTGTTCGCGGAGACATAGATGGGCGGTCATCTATTTAACTCTTTTTTTCACACTGTCAATTCGGCAAAACTTCGCAGCAGATTTACTAGACCCAGGGAAATTCAAACAGACGCTTTCTACTCTGGCGAGAGATGGCCTTGGCACAGCCAATTTGCAGGTAAGGAAATAAACCAATTTTTTCTCTGAACTGCTATTTCAGTTATTATTTCTGAAAGGGTGACAGATTATTCGACCCTTTCACCCTTGCTCCCTGGACCTTGAGTAAACTGTCAGTACTGCCGGATGAGTTTTTACCAGTTTTGAGTTCTGTCGTACAGAAACTAGGAGAAATAGACGCACGTATATATACGTATTGCTCCGTCCTTTGGAACTTTGCACGCATTAAGTCCGTAGAATCCTAGCATTGTTTACAGCCGAGGGATATAATTTGAAATCGCTTATAGTGAATAAATAATAAGCCTCAGTTGCTTGCTAAAAAGTGAAATGCTAGCCGTCTAAAGTAAGATTTTCGTAGCTCTAGTTATTTTCCTCTTTCAGTCGTTATAGCAGTGGCATTGGAGAGCGAGCGGTGAATGTAGTAGAAAGTCCTGTTCATGTTTGTGTCAACCGTGAAGTGACTTGATCTGATTGATCTACGATACACGTACAATCCACTTCTCGCAAAAATGAATGTCAAATATTTAGTTGAACAGTTTTGCTGACACTTAATTTACAGAAAATGATTAACTAAAGAGATGAAATAACTTGCATCAAACTACATTGTTATCAAAGTACTAAGACTCTTTAATCTCGGTCAGAAGTAAGCAGTTTTAATTTATGCGTTTCGTGAGCTGAGGCCGAATTATTTATTCGTGTAACGGGTTTACAAGTACTATGCTGAGTCACGTTTTCTAAAATTCTTTACCATTATGCACTTGTCATCGGTTTCCCTGAGGGGGGGGGGGGGTCCCCGGGCTGATATGGGGACTTTGCTAATTTTCCATTTCAACGTTCTTGCATGTATTTCCCCACCGGTGGGGTTTTTTTTTTTCAGCAAAGTCCCCAGTATTTTAGGGGGAAGCCAAACAACCAACAAGACTTGAAGATGCAATTCATTTTAGTTCGTGAACAGTTATCCAACGCTCGAGACAATAAATATTCTGATAAAAAAGTCAACGTTTATTTTGTTGTCCCGAATAGTCCACAAGCTTTTCTAAACCTCTCCCACTACAACTGTATAATTATTTATAGGCAAATGATAATAAAGAACGTACTATGATCGTGGCTCATTTCTGCATGTCTCTAAACACAACACATTTTTACTTCACGAAAGATTAGACCTATAATTGAGCACCTCTTTTAAGTTCTTTGAATAGCTCTTTTTTTCTCTCCAGAATTCTCCGCTAGCTGTTCTACTGTTCTTTTCATAGAGATATTTGACAGATGGTCTATTTCATGCATAACTCCTCGTTCTCACCCGCAGATCTTTTTCGAATCTTTTCATCAACAGAGCGAAAACAAAACTTGCTCCCAATCTCCTCTCGCTTTGCCAGACGCAAAGTCCCCACATTTTCCCCGAGAGTTGGGGCATCATAAATCTAATTGTCCCCACATTTTCCCCACCATAGTTGTTCATATTTGTTGCAAAGTTCCCACAAAGTCCCCAATTCCCCCACTTACAGCCCGGGGTCCCCCCGTCGGGGAAGCCCATGACAAGTGCATCCTCCTGCCGTGACGAGTTTCTAATTTTCTTTCCATCTTCTAACGTTTTTATAAGTAGGGAGTTTTTTAAGACTCCCCACGATCGCTTACGTAATTGTCATGAACTTTTGCGTGAGTTGTCAAACGTTCGACAACTTCTGACTCACTTCTGCCAAGTGAAAAAAAAATCCACGGACTGCACTCTTATAGAGCATAGAAATGGCGTCGTAAAAACAATTGTTTAAAACTCAAGTGAGTCGACGAGCTGTAGGCGAGTTGTTTCACGTCCTGCCATCGCCCAGGATTTATGGACATTTCTGCATTTCTCTCGGCATAGCCAATCGAACGTTCGGTAATCGGGATGTCTACATTCGGCACAAACGCATATTTCAGGTTTTTAAGTCTTTCCAAACTTCTTGGCAGTCCAACGAAATACCTTTCTCGTGTCTTCTGGAATTACCTTACCGTACAGAAATGAACTAACGAAAGCGACTAAAGAGAGCTAACTAAAGAGCGATTAAAAACAAGTGAAATATTATCTATAGATTGTGCAAATCCGTGGTCAATACAAGCTACTAAGCGCCGTCTTCTTTGATTAAACGGGTTACTTGTCCAAGCTGAAACAATATGTTTCAGGAATCTTTAGCTAAAAATCAAAATCACAGAAAGTTTAGGGAACGGAATCTTATTCCCCGAATCCCCTAGCCGTTGTAGGCTTTTACGAAAATGCTAAGTGATCTCGTTTCACACTACTCGGCAAGGAGGCTCGCAGCAATCTACAGAAAATGATTTACTAAAGAGATAAAATTATCTCCGAATTTAGTAGAATTTCACAACATACACAATGTGTATGCGAAATTGGAGAAAAATATGTATGACCGTTTTCAAGTAAATCATGAACCATTTTTTACGGGCTGATTTTGGTCATAGATCCTGCAATTGTCTTAAACATTTCAAGCAAAAATAAATCTTTAAGGGACTGTGTCACGGCAGTCCAGTCCAATTTGTTTAGTTTTTCCAGTTACTCGTCCTTACCCTTACTCGCTATGGAACTTAAAGGTAACCTCCACTGTTACAACAAATTGACGTTAAATTGCTAGAAAATTAACAAGAGGAAAGGAAGTTTTAGTGTACCAAAACGTTGGATATGGATATCACCTTAATCGCTTTTGAATTTCCCAGGCGCAGTCATTTGAAATTATTATGACGTCATATTATTGCCACTATTGTAAAGAAGCAACTTTCGTTTGTGTGAAACAATATGGGAAACCCGTATGACGTCATAAAAATTCAAAATGGCAGTGAACAGGAAATTTAAAAGCAAAAATGGGTGACATTCACGTCGTATTTTTTAGTACATTGAAACTTTTTCACCACTTACTAACTTAAACAATTGGAAATTACCGTGTAACGCTAAATTTTGTGCGGGAGTTAAATTTTGCGGATTGGCAATTTTTTGTGTTTTGTGGGAATTAATTTTTGCGAATGGGAGAAACTGGTTTTTCTTGCTGGGAATTAATTTTTGGGATTTTCAGGAAGTCGCCTTCTATCTGGAATTATTACGTTGTCGTTTTTTTAGCACAAACAATCGAATACAGGTGAACAACATGCACTTCATCAATGGAGTACCCTTCTTTAAAGATTTTAACTGTCAAATATATGTACCAACTCAGGAGCTCCTGACCAACTACAATTTCATCGTTTTATTTCTGAATGTTTCGGTTCTAATTTCGTTTTGTTTCTGAACGAAAGAGACGGTTTAAGTAAATTGGCACCAATATGATTTTACATTACGTGTAAAAGGCGGTGTTTGTGTATAATTTCGACTGTGGAGTAAATTTTTGCGGAGAGAATTTTTGCTGGCGATTTTTTTTGCTGGAACATTATTTTGCGGATCGTGAAAAAATCCACTAATATCGCAAAAATTGGAACCCGCAAAAATCTAGTGCCACACGGTAGGCTTTATCTCCAAAATTCAACGTCAATTTGAGATAACAGTCGAGGTTCCCTTGACCGTTAGCGAAGAAATTACTTGTGAATGACAAAATCACAGCTTCGTGACAAGCAATTATGTATCCCGAGCGTTATATTTAAATTTACAAACAACAGAGATAAACTTTGAAAAACGGTTAGGCTGAACAGTTTTCAAAAACCCCAATTGCAATCCGTGTTAATCTTCTTTTCTTTGGCCCATCCGTGCCTGCTTTTGTATTCTCTGTGTTATTTAAACCTTTCGTCAATGTTTTTAACGGTTATTTTTATGTTTCGCTCAATTTGGTGGCCAGGTCCTAGTGGCTCAATTTGGCTAAATTTCGTGACATTGAGCTTCCTAGGTGGCTGTGACTGTAAGATACTTATGATTGAGAATTGCTAAAATAAAGCACACATCCGTCAGTCAAAAAGTTCGTAATTTGCATAAACAGCTGATAAATCAAGATATTTGGCAAACGTTCTTACAGATTTTTCTTTAATTTTGCATACAAGTTGTGTTAAGGTTGTGTAGTTCAAATCCTCCAGATTTCGTCATAAAGCGTCTGACTAGGTTTCGAAATAATCGACATTATTAGATAACGAAAGGCTGTCCATAACCGTTGCTATGGTGATAGCTGTTGCTAGGAAACCAAAAAAATAAACGTTGGTCATACGTTGAAAAGATAGTGTGGCATGAAGGAAATCGAAGTTTGCCTTCTTTGCGAAGGATACACCACAAGGCGAAAAAATCTGTCGCGTCGGGCCTCCTAAAACGTCAAGTGCCCCCCCGAAAACAAAAGAAGTTGATTTTTCCACCTTATAAAAGAATAAGCTGTCATTCTGCCAAATAAATCTGTACACTTTCGTCACAATTTAACCCGAAACTCTTTGGTTTGAAGCCTTCGAACGTATATTCTACCGACGATCCGTTGGGTGCCCTTGTGAATTATCTGTCAGTTATTGGCAGGCTCAATAAAATCATTTAAAGCCCGGAATACAAGATTGAATCTCGCAACTGCCAATTATTGCTAACGTATTCAATATTCCTACTTCTTAGGAGGCGTTTGACAAGTTACAATTCACTGAACGCCTAGTTGACGGCGCCAAAGTGATCCCTAACGTAGCGGCAAGTGTCTCGGACAAGTTCAAACAGAGGATTCAGGTTGTTCAAAAACTCAAAGAAGCGGTGGAAAAATCTTGGACGACAACTCCTGGAACAACTCCCACAGAATG